>ERZ1643246.1124-NODE-1124-length-30224-cov-13.037920_pt1 | contig 30224 bp, 24 predicted proteins | sample MGYA00579265_ERZ1643246 | MGnify/ENA primary metagenome ERZ1643246 (study PRJEB29033, sample SAMEA4952261) | chicken gut metagenome | biome: Broiler Chicken; feature: Gastrointestinal Tract; material: Caecum | place: Ireland | collected 2018 | study: Broiler...
CCATCAACCCTTGGAGATGCGAGCAGTACACGAAGCGCGAGGAAAACCTGACGGAGTTTACTTTGGCGTAAATGACGGAAGGTTGCCGCAGCGCGACACAGTAATGCGACGCATATACAAGGGAAAGCGGAGCAATTATAATGTTGAACCAATAAAAAAAGCGACATCCCCCTAAAGAGACGTCGCTTAAACGTGGTACCACTCTTCTTTACAGCAAATAAAGCTGCCTTACAGGATGCCTGCACATCCCCTCCTTTATACGGCGGAAAAGACCGTCTTTGCCTACTTGATTTCAGCAAAGCTGCTCCGCGGCGAGTTCACCGCACCCCTTCGTTTACCTTACACCGAACGATAAATCTCTGAACCCGGGAAATTGCGCCTACTACTCCGCATCACTGCATTATAATATTATGTTATATTTATGTTAGCACATAAAATTGCGAAATGCAAGCGTTTTTTGTAATTTTTTATCCTTCGTGGGTGTGCGCCTGCACGGCGGGCGAATACAGGTCGAACTCTTCGTCTATGTCGAACTGCGCGTCGTCGTCGAAGGCGGCGAGCTTTGAGATTGAAACTTCGTATGCGGTCATAGTTAAAAAAGTTCCGTCGTCCTGCTTCTTCTGGTATTCCCTGCTCTGAATTCTGCCCGAAAGCGCAACCTTGTCGCCCACGGCAAGGTTTTTTACGAACCGCGCGTTCCTTCCCCACGCTATTGCGGGGATATAGTCAGACTTGTTATAAGAACGGTTTACCGCGATGAGAAGGTCGGCAATTTCGCGGTTGAACGGCGTGGTGCGGTAGACGGGCGGTTTGCAGATATAGCCAGAAAGCACTATGCTGTTGGGGTTTTTGCCCTGCGGCTCTTCCAAAAGTTCGCGCACGAACACCGTGAGCATAAGGCGTGACCTGCCGCCTTCGAGCTTGTTGTAAGAACGGAACTGCCCGAGCGCGCTTATGTGTGCGCCTACCTTCATATCGGGCGTCATTATGCGCTCGGATACGGTCACGGGCAGTATGTCTGCCTGGCCCGAAAGGCGAAGGACCTTTATATAAAATTCGTAAAAGCCCTCGCCGAACACCTCGTGCGAGAACTTAGCCTCGCTGACGATTTCGCCGTGTACATAGACCCTGTTGTTCTTTTCCGTGTTGTAGTTCATCGTATGCCTCCAAAAAAGTATTTCAAGATTTTTTTATTTAACAGCAATTTTGCGGGCGGCTACGCCTGCAAGGGGTGTTGCCTGCCGTTTGAATCTATCGTGAAGTTGCCGCGGTAAATGAGGTCGCCTATCGGAATGAATTTATAGCCGCGGGCAATGAGCGTCTGCAAGATTATGGGTACGGCTTCCGCCGTGTGTTCACCGTTGTTGTGCATAAGTATTATCGAGCCGCTCTGCACCTTGTTTATTACGCGCAGGGCGATGCTCTGCGCCGTGTTGCCGTCCTGCCAGTCCAGACTGTCTACGTCCCACTGTATGGTATAAAGCCCCATATCCTCTGCGGTGGAGATTAAAAGGTCGTCGTAGTCGCCGAAGGGCGGGCGGAAAAGTTCGACTTTTTTGCCCGTAACCGCAGATATTGCCTGCGACGAAGTCTGTAATTCCGAGCGTATATCCTCCTCAGAAAGCTGCGACATATGCGGGTGCGTGCGGGAGTGAGTTCCGACCTCGTGCCCCTCTTCGCTTATGCGCAGAAGGTACTCGGGATAATTTTCCGCCCAGAACTGTACGGTGAAGAAAGTGGCCTTTACTCCGTATGCCGACAGCGCCGAGAGGATATCCGAAGTATGGTCGGCGCCCCAGGCGCAGTCGAAGGATATGCTGATATACTTATCGTCCCTGCCCACGCTGTATATGGGCAGGCGGCGCGTCGTTCCGCCGAAAAAGACCGCGTAAGAGCCGCTTGCCCAATTTAAAACGAGCAGCACGGCGGCGAGCAGAAGCGCGGCGGACGCAAGGACTATGCTTTTAAGTTTTACCGCCATCCAAAAGGCAGGTTTAGCCATATAATACCAAAACAGGCGCGGCGAATTTTTAATTTCGGAGTGTTTTTTTGCCGATAATTGTCGAAAATGACTTTATCCGCAAAAAAGGGGGCATACTGCCGTACCGAAGAAAAAACGCGCCGAAGCCGCGAAAGAAATGTATAGTATAATTTATTAAGGTGCGGGGCGGGATATTACAGCAGGGTATTGCAGCGCACAAAAAAATCCCCCGTATTCCGCTGTTCTGCGGAATACGGGGGATTATTAAAATTGCAATAGTTAAGGCATATATGCGGGGGAATTTTAAATTTTAAGAAGTTCGCGTATTATTTTTTCGCACTCCTTTATATCGGCCTTGCCGCCGCTTGCGCGCTTTATATAGCCGAACAGGCTGCCCATCGCCTTCAACTTACCCGACGCGATATCGTTGACCGCGGCAGGGTTGCCCTCTATCGCCTCGCGGCAGAGGTTTACAAGCTCGTCGCGGGATATCCCCGCCAAATCTTCGGGCTTTAAATAATCAGACACCTTTCCGCCGCCTTCGAGCATCTTTACCAGCGTATGCTGGGCGAGGGTAAAGTTTATCTGCCCGCCGTCTGTGTATTTTACGAGTTCGGCAAGCGCGGCGGGAGTAACTTTTATTTTGAAGCTCTCCTTGTCCTCCTCGGTCGCAAGCGTGGAAAATACCGTACCTACGATGAGGTTGGAAAGATTTTTTGCGCCCGCGCCAAGGGATATGCACTCGTCAAAGAAGTCGCTGACCGCCTTATACTTATATATCTGGCGCGCGTTCTGCGCGCTTATTCCCAATACGCCCGTGTAGCGCCTGAACTTTTCGAGCGGGAGTTCGGGCAGCGAAGCGGCAATTTCTTCAACCTTGCTTTCGGGAATTTTTACGGTGAGGAGGTCGGGTTCGGGGAAGTAGCGGTAATCCTGCGCGTCCTCTTTTGTGCGCATCACGTAAGTTTCGCCCGTGCCCTCGTCGTAGCGCATAGTGGCCTGCTCCACCTCTCCGCCCGCATCGAGAATTTCCGCCTGGCGGGCGACCTCGTAGGCCATAGCCTTTTCAATGAAGCTGACGGAGTTCATATTTTTAATTTCGGTGCGGGTACCCAGCCTGCCGCTGCCTGCGGGCGAGAGCGAGATGTTTACGTCGCACCGCATAGAGCCCTCCTGCATTTTGCAGTCGGATACGCCGATATAGCGCATAATAAGCTGCAACTTTTCAACATACTCGCGCGCCTCTTCGGGCGAGGATATATCGGGTTCGGACACGATTTCGATGAGGGGCACGCCGCCGCGGTTGTAGTCTATATAGGTAAAGCCGCGCTCGTGCACAAGTTTGCCTGCGTCCTCTTCTATGTGTATGCGGGTGAGGCGTATTTTTTTGCCGCTTTCAAGCTCGACGTAGCCGTGCTCGCACAGGGGCTTATCGAACTGCGATATCTGGTAGGCCTTGGGCAGGTCGGGGTAGCAATAGTTCTTTCTGTCGAGGTGGGTGGTGGTATTGATTTTGCCGTGCGTGGCAAGGCCTGCGCGTATGGCAAACTCCACCACCTTTTTGTTGAGTACGGGCAGGGCGCCCGGCTGGCCGGTGCACACCGGGCAGCAATGGGTGTTTGGAAGGGCGCCGAACTTTATTGAACAGCCGCAGAAAATTTTTGTGTTAGTGGCGAGTTCTACGTGGGTTTCAAAGCCCGAAACAAGGTCGTATTTCATAGCGAAGCCTCCCTGCATACCTTAACCTGAACGCTTATCTGCCGTTCGATAAAGTCCGCACACGAAAGGGCTAACCCGTCGCAGCCCCTGTCTGCAATTATCTGCAAGCCGATGGGAAGGCCGCCCCTGCCAAGGGCGCACGGAACGGAGATTGCGGGCAGTCCCGCTATGCTTGCGGGAACGGTGCATACGTCGGCATAGTAAGTCTTTGTTGAGTCGGCGCGTTTTTCGCCGAGCGGGAAGGCCGTTGTGGGCGCGGTGGGCGTGAACAACACGTCGCACCCGCTGAACACCTCGGCAAATTCCCTGATTATGCGGCCGCGCAGAAGGCAGGCCTTTTTGTAGTAGGCGTCGAAATAGCCGCTGGAAAGAACGTACGTGCCCAGCATTATGCGCCTTTTTACCTCTTCGCCGAAGCCCTGCGAGCGCGTTTTTACTATCATATCGTCGATGTCGCCGTAGTCTGCGGCGCGGTAGCCGTAGCGTATACCGTCGTACCTGCCGAGGTTGGACGAAGCCTCGGCGCAGCTTATTATATAATAGAGCGGCAATGCCACTTTGAATGCGGGTATCTTTACGCGCTTTACCTTTGCGCCTGCGCGTTCGATGAGGCATACTGCCGCCTCAATCGCCTCTTTGACCTCGTCGTCCACCCCATCGGAAAAGAACTCTTCGGGTACGCCGACGGTGAGATTTTTCACGTCGAAGGCGGCCGCTTTTTCTTCGTAATACGAGGTCTGGTCGCGTTCGTCTTTTCCGCAGATTGCCTTGAACACTATCGAACAGTCCCCGGCGGAGGCCGCGAGCGGGCCAATCTGGTCGAGGGACGAGCCGTAAGCTATGAGGCCGTAGCGCGACACGGCGCCGTATGTGGGTTTAAGCCCAGTAACCCCGCAGAACGAGGCGGGTTGGCGTATTGAACCGCCCGTATCGGAACCGAGGGCGTATACCGCCATATCTGCCATAACCGCCGCCGCAGAGCCGCCCGAAGAGCCGCCCGCAACGCGCGTTATATCGACGGGGTTTCTGGGTGCGCCGTATACCGAGGTTTCGGAAGCAGAGCCCATAGCGAATTCGTCCATATTGGCCTTGCCGAGCAGCACCGCGCCCTGCGCGCGCAGTTTTTGCCATACGGCGGCGTCGTAATAGGGCTTGAAGCCCTGCAATATCTTTGAACAGCAGGTTGTGGGCAGGCCGTCGGTGCAGATGTTGTCCTTTAAGAGCATAGGTATGCCCGTGAGCATAGTCGCCCTGCCCTCCCTTATCAGCCTGTCGGCATAGTCGGCGTTTTTGAGCGCCTCGTCAAAGGTTGTATGCACAACGGCGTTTACCATTGGATTGAGCCGTTCGATGCGGGATATATACGATTGAGTCAGCTCTCGCGAAGAGATTTCGCCGCTTTGAAGCATCGCCGAAAGGCGCATTATTCTGCCGCTCATTTTACCACCCTCTTTACGGCAAAATAGCCGCGCTCGCCCTGCACGTTAGACAGAATTTTTTCGTTGGGAAGGCTCTCTTCCACGCAATCTTCGCGAAGGTCTTCCCATTCGATTTCGCGCGAGTCAACCTCACGTATGCTTGACGTATCGCCCTCGATTTCAGAGTTTATGCCATCGCAGAAGGATATCATCTCTTCGAAGCCGCCCCTGAACTTTTCGAGCTCTTCTTCCGAAAATTCCAGCTTCGCGAGGCGGGCGAGAGTTTGCAGTTCTTTTAAAGTAATTGCCATATATGTGCCGCTCTTTTTAAAATTTTTATATTTTTTACGCCATATTTTTTATTTATGACGCACTTTAATTTTACGCCCGTGCGGGCGCGGTTGTAAAGTACTTTTTTGCGCCCGAACCATTTTTTACCGATAAATGGTGCAAGATGCAATCTTACTCAATTTCTTATTTTTATGTGAGTTTCGCGGAGCTGGGCTTCGGTTACCTCGCACGGGGCGCCGCACAGAAGGTCTTGCCCCGACGATGACATAGGGAACGCCACTACCTCGCGGATGCTCTCTTCCCCGCAAAGGAGCATCAGCATCCTGTCTATCCCCGGCGCCATTCCTGCGTGAGGGGGCGCGCCGAACTGAAATGCCGTATACAGCGCGCCGAACTTTGTTTTGAGCTCCTCTTCGGTATAGCCCGCGATGGCGAAGGCCTTTACCATAATATCCAAATCGTGGTTGCGCACCGCACCCGACGAAAGCTCTACCCCGTTGCATACTATGTCGTACTGGTATGCAAGCACTTCGAGCGGGTTCTTTTCTTCAAGCGCTTCAAGCCCGCCCTGCGGCATCGAGAAGGGGTTGTGCGTGAACACAATCTTGCCCGTTTCTTCGTCCTGCTCGTACATAGGGAAGTCGTTTACAAAGCAGAAGCGGAAGGCGCCCTCTTCGGTGAGCGACAGCCTTTTTCCTAATTCGGTACGTATCAGACCCGCAAGGCGTGGAGCACGCGAAGGGCTGTCGGCTATGAAAAATATGGTATCGCCGCTTTTAAGCGAGGCAAGTTTTATGAGTTCGCCTTTGAGCTCCTGCGGAATGAACTTATCTATCGGCCCTTTGAACGAGAGGTCTTCCCCCACTTCGAGGTAGCCGAGCCCGCCCATACCTATCGACAGGGCGTATTCCAGAAGTTTTTCGTGGAAGCCCTTGCTCATTTCGGCGTGAACCTTTATTGCGCGCACGGTTGAGCCGATGAACGGTTTGAAGGTGCAGCGCGAAAAGAATTCGGTGAGGTCGATTATGCGCAGAGGGTTCCTTAAATCGGGCTTGTCGGTGCCGAATTCTATCATAGCCTGCGCATACGGTATAACGGGGAAGGGCAAAGAAGTAATTTTCGTCTGCGGCGCAAATTTTTTGAAGGTTTCGTAAAGCACCTTTTCGCCTACCGAAAAAACGTCCTCCTGCGTGGCAAACGCCATTTCGAAGTCGAGCTGATAGAACTCTCCCGGGGAACGGTCGGCGCGGGCGTCTTCGTCGCGGAAGCAGGGCGCTATCTGAAAATATCTGTCTATGCCGCCCACCATAAGCAGCTGTTTGTATTGCTGGGGCGCCTGGGGCAGGGCGTAAAACTTGCCCTTATACCTGCGCGAGGGGACGATATAGTCCCTTGCGCCCTCGGGCGAGGACGCGCACAGTATGGGCGTCTGCACTTCCAGAAAACCCATTTGCTCCATCTGACTGCGCAAAAACGATATCACCTTTGCGCGGAAAACAATGTTTTCTTTGACCTTTCTGTTGCGCATATCCAGAAAGCGGTATTTGAGGCGGATATCTTCGCGCGTTTCCTTTGAAGTTAAAACCTCGAAGGGAAGCGGCCTTTTTACCTTGCCCAGAATGCGCACGGACTTGCAGCCAAGCTCTATCGTGCCCGTGGGAATTTTGGGGTTGTAAGTTTCTTCGTCGCGCGCCTCTATCGGGCCGGTAACGGAAATGCAGTCTTCCCTGCCTATTCCGTCAAGCAGCGACTTTTCGCGCATTACCACCTGAACGACGCCGTAAAAGTCGCGCAGGTCGATGAACGACACGCCGCCGTGGTCGCGGATGTTTTCTACCCAGCCGCACATTGTGACGTGCGCGCCGATTAAACTTTCTGTAAGTTTGTCTGCCGTAATGGTGCGGTAAATACTCTGCATCTTTTTCACCTCTTTGCGGGCAAACAAAAAAGCCGCCCGCCTAAAACTTGATGTTTTTAGGACGAACAGCTTAAAAAATGTCCGTGGTGCCACCTAAATTACCGCAACTTATGCGGTCGCTCTGCAAGATTCAAACAAATCTCTGCCCTTGACGCGGGCTTTACGGCTTACCCTACTTGAAATTCTTTCGGGCAGCGGCTCCGGAGTGTTATTCACCCTGACCCTTGCTGCGGGGCTCACACCTTGCCCCCGCTCTCTGAAAGCGGTGTTCGGGGCTACTTCTCTCCTTCATTGCCTTTTGAACTATTACAAGCATTTTGTGCTCTTTTTTAAGATTATAATAATTGGCGCGCCGATTTGTCAACCGTTTGAAACAAAAATTTTTATTGCCATTCAGCGTACCTTAACAGCCTTAGCACATTACACTACGACTAAATTACAAGCTTTATTTGCTAATATTTGCAGTAATTACAATTTTTATTTACATTTTTGAAGTATTGAGGCACGGTTCTATAATTACAGCTTAACAACCGTATAAGCAAACAATATACCGAAGCGCACCGATTTTAAAGCAAAAGGCGGCCTGCGCCGCCTTTTGCTTTACATAAAAACAAATAAAACTATTCAAAAAAATTATTTCAGCTTGCCCTTTTGCCTGCGGATTTCCTTCACCGTCTTTTCAAAGCCTATGTCCTTGGGTACGTAATAAACTCTGTCTTTGAGCTTTTCGGGAAGGTACTGCTGCTCTACGTAGCCTTCGGCATAGTTGTGCGGGTACTTATACTTTGCGCTCTGCGCCCTGGTTTTTACATCGCCGAAGGTATTGTCTTTGAGGTATGCGGGCACGCCGTCGTCGTCGCGGACGTTCTTCGCGTCCTCCATAGCGGCGTGATATGCAGAGCAGGCGGCGTTGCTTTTGGGGGCTTCGCATACGTAAACTATGGCGTTGGACAGGGGAATGAGTCCTTCCGGATAGCCCGTCTTTTCGAGCGCGTACATTGCGGAAGTTGCCACAACCATTGCGTTGGGGTCGGCCATTCCCACGTCTTCGGCGGAGTGGATGACAAGCCTGCGGGCGACGGTCATAGGGTCGCAGCCGCCCTCAATCAGGCGCATCGCATAATAGAGCGCGGCGTTTGAATCGGACCCGCGCAAAGATTTACAGAAAGCCGAAAGATAATCGTAATATTCGTCCTCGTTATAGGAGAGCGCCTTGCGCTGAATGGACTGTTCGGCATCCTGCAACGTCACCACAATCTTGCCTCCCTCCTGCGGAGGCGTTGTGAGTACGGCAAGTTCGAGCGCGTTATACGCGGTGCGCAAATCGCCGCCCGCCATACGCGCGATGTGGTCGAGCGCCTCGTCCTTCACCTCGGCTTCGTAACTGCCGAGCCCCCTGCGCTTATCTTTGAGCGCCTTTATAAGCGCGCCCTTTATGTCCCCTTCCGAAAGTCTTCTGAATTCAAACACTCGGCAACGCGAAACTATTGCGGGGGTCATCGAGGCGTAGGGGTTTTCGGTTGTGGAGCCTATAAAAATTATAGTGCCCTGCTCGATTGCGGGGAGAAGGCTGTCTGACTGGGTTTTGTTGAAGCGGTGACATTCGTCAAGCATAAGGTAAGTGCGCCTGCCGTACATCTTCAAGTTGTTTTTAGCCTGCTCCACCGCCTTTTTAACGTCTGCCACGCCCGCCTGAACGGCGTTGAGCTTTATAAAATCGCCGTGAGTTGTGGAAGCTATTATATTGGCAAGCGTAGTTTTGCCCGTGCCGGGCGGGCCCCAGAATATGCAACTGCCCAGCCTGTCGAGCGAGATAGCGCGCCGCAGAAGGCTGCCTTCCGATACTATGTGGCTTTGACCTATGAATTCGTGCAGATTGTTTGCGCGCATACGCTCGGCAAGGGGCTTAGCGCTCTCTTCGTTGCCGTTGAAATCAAATAAATCCATAATTTAATCTGCAATGAGCTGCCTTATTTTTTCTATATTGGCCTTGCCCAGCTCGTACCCCTCCTGATAGGCCTTATCGAGGTTCTTTACAAGGTATTGGCTTACGCCACTCAGTTCGGGTTCCAGAAGAAGGTCGCAGGGATAGTCGGGTTCGGCGCGTTCGCGGCGGACGTTGTGGTTATCCACTATGTCGAACACGCGTATGAGCATCATTATCATATTAGGAATCTTGCTGACGGGTTCGGCGGTATTCTTTATCGCGTCGATTGCCACAACCACGTCGGCGCCGAGCGCCTTGGCCTGCCTTACGGGAACGCGGCAGAGCACGCCGCCGTCAACAAGCAGCATACCTTCGTGCTCCACGGGTCTGAACACCGCGGGGATACTTGCGGAGGCCTGGACGCCCTTTGCAAGGCTGCCCTTTTCAAAAACGTACAGCTTTTGCGAATAGAGGTCTACCGCCGTGCAGGTAAACGGAATGTTCAAATCTTCAAACCTTACGTCGCCCAGGTTTTTAATGAACAGCTTTTGCAGTTTTTTGCTGCGAAGAACAGAAAGCCTGGTAAACGGAAGGGCGTTTATATCGATAATGTCGGCAGTTTTGAGCTTCAAAATAATGTCGCGTATGTCATCTATGGGAATGCCCGCCGCATAGCAACCGCCGACTACGGCGCCCATAGAGGTGCCCGATATGCAGTAGGGCTTTATGCCTTCCTCTTCGAGCGCCTTCAAAAAGCCGATGTGAACAACCCCTCGCGCTCCTCCGCCGCCAAGGGCAAGTCCCAATTTTTTACTCATAAATTCTCCGTTTTAACAATAGTTTTTAAGTATAATGACAAAGTCTGTAAATGTATGCGCGCGCACGGGGCGCACGGGAAAGTCCGCGGCACGCAAAAAATGCGCGGGCGGGCGGAAAGGTTCGGCAAAAAGAAATATTAAGTCAGCTTTTCTTTTGGCCGCGCTCGTACTTTTCAGCGCGGCGCTGATTGCCAATCCCGAAAAATATATTGCAAAATGCGCCGAGGGAATTGTGCTGTGGGCGCAGTGCGTGCTGCCCGCGATGTTCCCGTTTATGGTGGTGTGCGCGCTGCTTGTAAACAGCGGGCTGGCAGAAAAACTTTCTGCGCCGCTTGCAAGGGCGGGCGGCGTATTCAAACTGCCCGCCTCGGCAGGCATAGCATTTTTAATGAGCGTATCTTCGGGCTACCCCGCAGGCTGCCGCACGGTGAGCCAGTTTTACACAAGCGGAATGTGCGGCAAAGAGGCCTGCCGCAAACTTGCGTGCCTGTGTTCGACGTCCGGCCCGCTGTTTTTAATCGGCACGGTGGGCGTGAATATGTTTTCAAGCCCGGGAGACGGAGCAAAACTGTTTGCCGCGCACATTGCGGCCGTAGCCGCCGTCGGCCTGTCCATTTCGTTATGCGGCAGAAAACTTAACCCAGGCAACCGCCCCGCGCTTACAGAAAAGGGAAGCGACGTGCTGTATGAAAGTTTTTACGGTTCGGTGAGCGCCGCGCTGAGCGCGGGCGCGTTCATAGCCTTCTTTTACACCGCCGCGGCGATGATACAGGACTTTTATATATTGTACCCCGTTGAAAAACTTTTAAGCATTTTTGCAGGAGAGGAAATTGCGAGCGCCGTATGCACGGGGCTTGTGGAGATGACGGGCGGATGTGCCGCGCTTGCAAAGTGCGGCGGCCCGCTTGCGATTCCGTTTGCAGGCTTTTTGGTAACGTTCGGCGGGGCGTGCGTATTGTTGCAACAGCTCAGCTATTTAACCAAAGCGGGCGTAAGAGCCGCGCCGTTCGCAGCCGCAAAGTTTGCGCAGGGCTGCCTGTGCTTTCTGATACTTCTGCTGTGGCAATAGGGCGGAAGCAAACGGCCTGAATATAATTAAAGCAAATATTTCAAGCCGCCTGCGCGCGGGAATATTTTAACCAATTGCACCGCATATATGCCGCAACCAACTATGTTTTCAGTATGCGCCGATTAACCTGAACGAGCGCGTGTTTGCTTTGAGCGAAGCAAGCGCGTCCTTTACTTTCTGCGCAGAATAGTCGCCCTCTACCTCTATAAAAAACCTGTATTCTCCCACCCTGTTTTTTATGGGGCGTGACTCTATTTTGGTCATATTCAGCGAATAGTCGTTTATTATAGAAAGAAGTTTCATAAGCGCGCCCGGCACGTGGTTGCAGGTGAGAGTAAAATATACCTTACCGCTTTTAAAATCTTCGGGAAGCTCTCCCCTGATTACAAAAAGAAAGTGCGTATAGTTATTCTTTTCGTCGGAAATGCACTCGGGGGAGACATCGTAGCCCTCCGCCGCGCACTGCGCGCCAGCTATCGCCGCGTCGGTTGCGCGCTCTATGCAGGAAATGCTCGCCGCGGTGGAATTTTCGGCAATCAGCTCGGCCTGCGGATAATGCGTGCTTAAAAAGCCCGAACACTGGTCAAGCGCCTGCCTGTGCGAAAATATGCGGTTGATTTTGCCCCTGTCGGCGCCCGCAAGCGTAATCAAACGGTGGTCTATGCGCAGAGTGTACTCTTTTACGGCGACGAGCTGCGCGTTGCACGCCAAAAGGTCCATATTCTGCAAAACTCCGCCGTTTATCGTATTTTCTATCGGAAGCACGCAGGCATCCGTTTTTCCCTCTGAAAGCGCGCGCAGGGCCGCGCTGAACGTGGGGCAGGGGACGAGCTCTGCCTCCCCGCACATTGCGCGGGCGGCAAGGTATGTATAACTGCCCTCGGGGCCGAGGTAACTTACTCTTCCGTTCACAGGCTCCTCCTTACGCAAAGCTATACCTTATCGGCAATATCCAGAAGAAGGCGCTCGGTATCGTCCCAGCCGAGGCAGGGGTCTGTTATCGACTTGCCGTAAACCACGTCCTCTTTCTGGTTGCCCTCTTCGATGAAACTTTCTATCATAAAGCCCTTTACGATGCGCTTGAAATCTTTATCGTAAATTCTGTTCTGCATTACCTCTTCGCAGATGCGTATCTGCTGTTTGAACTTTTTGTTGCTGTTGGAATGGTTTGCGTCGATTATTATGGCGGGATTTTTGAGTTCAGACTTTTCGTACCCCTCCAAAACCTGCATTACGAATTCGTAATGAAAGTTCGGAATATCGTTGCCGTAGCTGTCAACCGCGCCGCGAAGTATTGCGTGCGCAAGCGGGTTGCCCTCTGTTTTTACCTGCCAGCCGTTGAGCTTGAATACCTGCGCGCTCTGCGCGGCGTATATGGAGTTGAGCATAACGAGTATGCTTCCGCTCATAGGGTTTTTGATGCCCACGGGGCCGTCTATGCCGCTTGCAACCAGCCTGTGAAGCTGGTTTTCGCTTGAACGGGCACCTACCGCTACGTAAGAGAGAATGTCGTCCACATAATCGTAGTTGGACGGATAGAGCATCTCGTCTGCGGCGCAAAGCCCGCTTGCTTCAATCGCCTGCACGTTGAGGCGGCGTATGGTGAGTATGCCCTTCAAAATATCTTCGCCCTTGGTAGGGTCGGGCTGGGAGAACATACCTTTGTACCCCACGCCCTTGGTGCGCGGCTTGTTAGTGTATATTCTGGGCACGAGCACCAGCTTTTCCTTCACCTTTTCGTTGAGCTTTCCAAGCCTTTCCACATAATCCAAAACGGGGGCGGGTTCGTGCGCCGAACAGGGGCCGACTATCACCACAAATTTATCGCTCTTGCCCGTGATTACGTCGGTTATAAGCGCGTCGCGCTCTGCCTTTATCTTTTTAAGGCTTTCGGGCATAGGCGCCATATCTTTAATTTCTTCGGGTTCGGGTATTCTTATCTGTTTTTCAAACATCTTTTTCCTCCAACATCGCAAGAAAATCTTTTTCTATCTCAGCAGGAACGTAGTCGAAGAGTTGCTTTTTGAACCTGACGGAGTTTTTTACGAGCGTGGAGCTGACCTGCACCTTGTCCTGTTCGGCGGGCAGATAAATTTCCACAAGCTCCGGCATAAGTTTTTTGCTGGCGTAGTAATCGGCCGTTTCGTACTCGAAATCTGTTGCGCCGCGCACCCCGCGCACGTAAAACACGGTATTTTCCCTCTTCAACAGGTCAACGGCCGCGCCTTCGAATATCGTCACTTTTACGGCGGGATTATCTTTGAACAGCTTTTTAAGGAGCTGTGCGCGCTGATTTTCGGTTAGAAGCGGCTTTTTTGAGGTGTTCACCATAACCGCAACAACAACCTCGTCAAAAATTTTAAGGCAGGTTTCCACCACCGACTTATGCCCGGAAGTGGGCGGGTCGAAGGTGCCTGCAAACACACACTTTTTCATAAAACTTTATATCTCCGCGCCGCTTTTCGGCGCAACCTGTTTTTGCGTTATTTTCGGCATATGTGCCGCCCAATCTTTCATTTGCGCTTTTTGCCGCGGGCATTGGTTAAGGCATATGTGCCGCTCAATTCACCCCTCGCCGCACCCGTGCGCGGCGCTTTTCGACGCGTGCCGCTCAATTGACAGTATTGGGCTGGAAGAAAGTGAGATACGTTTTGCCGTACTTCCTTTCGTCGGTTACGTCAAGCCCCGCTATCGTACCCGCAAACGCTCGGTCGCGCTCGTATACAATCATTCCGCCGCTGTATACGAGTTTGCGAGAGGCAAGCTCCTCTATCGCGCGTATGCCGCAGTCGTCGGCATAGGGCGGGTCGATGAACGCCAAATCGAATTTTTGTTTGAGGCCGCGCACGCAGGGCAGCCAGTCGCCCGTGGTAACGGCGTACTTTTCGCCGCGCAGACGGTAAAGATTCTTGTTGAGTACGGCGATGCTTGCGGGGGAAATATCGTTGAAATGCACGAATTTTGCCCCGCGCGAAAGGCACTCTATGCCCAGGCTTCCGCTGCCGCAGAACAAATCGAGCACGGTTGCGCCCATAATTTTATATGAAAGTATGTTGAACAGGCTCTCCTTTACCCTGTCGGCCGTGGGACGTATGTCGCTGCCCCTGAACTCGGCGAGGTTCAGCCCCCTGTATTTGCCGCTTATTACCCTCATCTGCGCTTGCCGTCCCTTTCGTCAGACATATCTACGACGGTGCCCGAACGATAGTCGTTCTCTTCGTAATAGTACTTCTTTTTGCCCTTGCGTTTGTCGTCTTCAACGCGGTTGATGTTTTCCTGGCGCCTGCGTTCCGCGTGCATACCCTGTATGTAGAAGCCGCCCTGGATGCAGACGGGGAAAGCCAGCATAAACAGATAGAACGGCTGCGCGATTACGTTGCCGAGATTATCGTTTATTACCTCGAAGGGCGAAATTGCCCAGCCGCAGGCGTATTCGAGCATAAAGTTGACAAACTGAAAGTCGCCGAAGCACTTTATTATCTGCAAAACGAGGAAAAAAGAAGCGGATATGAAGCCTATCACAAAGCCCTTCCAGGGGGCGTATTCGCCCGTGCGGAAGAGTATTTTTTCGTCTTTGGAACCGAGCTTGCGCTTGCCTTCGTTCATCTTGAACTTTCTGTATGCAGCCGCGCCGTTCTGCCTGCCGAACATTACGAACGCCGCAATCATCAGGCCTTCGCCGAACACGACGGAAATTATCTGCACGGCCAAATCTTCGAACCCGTAAAAAAGAATTATAGTCGTCGAAAACACGCACATTACGATGAACGGAAAGGCCGCGCCCTTCAATAAATCGAAAAATTCGAGGAGTATGCGCCTTGCACGCTGCGAGGGCGTGAACGAAGGCTTTTGCGCGGCCGCGGCGGGTGCGGACTGCGAAGGTTTTTCGCCCTGCCCGTTTTCGCCGTCGGCTTTATCCTCCTCTTTATACTGCGCACGTTCAGAAGCAGGCTTGTCCGCCGCGCCGCTTTCTGCGGGCGCCTCCGCGGTTTCGCCTGCGGGCGGTTCTTCGGGCAGGTTTTCGCTTTCCTGCGCCGACTGCGCGGGCGCATTGACGTGCGCGCGCCTGCCGTGCTTTTTTGCGTTTTTGCGCTCCTCTTCCTTTTTGCTGAGCGCCGCGGCAAGCATCTGCGCCGCCTGCTCCGCGCTCGTGCGCGAAGAAGCCGCGCCGTCCTTCTCCCTTTCTGCGGAAGAATTTTCTTTATTCATCTCGTCCAAAGCGGAATATCCCCCTTTCGCATATAAACTCGTCCAAAGGCTCGTCCCACGCGTCCTCTTCAAATTCGTCTGTGAGCTGAAAGCGGTAGCCGAGCCCTACCTTCAAAATATTTTTGCCGTGCAGGAACCTGTCGTAATACCCTCCGCCGTAGCCGAGGCGGTATCCCCTTGAATTTACGGCGAGCAGCGGCACGACGGCAACGTCTATGGCGCCTTCGTACGGCGCGCCCGCAGGTTCCTCTATCCCGAACCTGCCGCGCTTTAACTGCCCGTACGGCACGGGCACAATCACTTCGCCCTCTGTGCGCGGCAAAAGCACGCGCTTACCCCGTGCGAGCAATTCTTCCGTTATCATACGGGTAGAGGCCTCGCTGCCGAAACTGCGGTATATGAAGTAGCTTTCGCAGCCGCCGTATGCCGCCATAAAATTTTCGAGTATGTTCCTGTCGGCCTCGTCGCGCACGATATTGCCGAAATATCTGCGCTTTATTTTGTATTTTTCCCTTAAATCGTCTTTCATAACAATATAGTCTGCGGCCAACCGCTGTGTTGCCCGCACCGCGAAAAGCACCCGCAAAAGCGGCTATCAGTTTATATATACCCTCTCTGAACGGCGGGTGACCGAACAGAGGACTTCGTAGCTTATGGTGCTGCAGCGGGCAGCATACTCGTCCGCGTCGGACAGTACCTCGATAAACTCGCCGTCCTCTTCCGAAACGAACGCATCCATACACAGGTTGCCCTCGCCGAGGGGGACGGTGCGGGCAAAGCCGTCGGCATAGCCGAGGCGGTAGGCGCTGAACGAGGCATAATTTTTGGTTGCCACCATATAGCCCGCGCCCCTGCCGCACACATCAGTTTTCTGAATGCGGCGGGCATATACCTTCAATGCGGGCGAAAGCCCTTCGCGCGAAAAGCCCTGCGGCGCATAGCCGTACATCGATATGCCGCAGCGCACGGCTTCCTTTATAAATTTACCTCCGAGAAGCGTGCCCCCGCTTGCCGAAATATGGCAAACGGCGCGGGGATATGCCGCTTTTACCAGCCTTTCGGCCTCTTCAAACAGGGCGAGCTGAGCCTCCCTTTCGTGTGCCTCTGCGGGGCAATAGAGGTGACTGTAAACGCCGTCCACGCGCGCGCCGACCGAGGCGAGCGTACTTAAAACAACGGGCAGTTCGCCTATGTTACAGCCGTACCTGTTCATACCCGTGTTCACTTTTATGTGGCAGGAAAGCCCCGCGCACAGCCGCGCGGAAGCCGAACCGTTGACCGTGACGGAGAGATTGTAAAACGCCGCCGCAAGGGCGTCGTCTGCCGAAGTGAGCGGCGTCAGCACCAGCACGGGCTTGGTCACGCCCGCAATTCTGAGGGCGGCGCCCTCTTCTGTAAGCGCCACGCAAAAGCCGTCGACCTGCGGCTGGATATGAAGGCTTACGCGCTCCGCGCCGTGACCGTAGGCATCGGCCTTGACCACGGCATAAAATTTTGCGCTGCCCGCGCGCCGCCTGAGAAATTTTATATTCTTAGATATAGCCGAAAGATTTATTACCGATAACGTTTTCTGCACCCTGCATTATATGCGCCGCGGCGCTCTGCCTGTGAAAGGCCGCATAAAACCGCGGATGCGAAAGCATACAAAAAACGCAGTATAAAGATATTTTACCACAAATATAAGCCTTTTGCAATCGTTTGGAGCAAAGCGGCAGATTATAAAGACTTTTAAATATTTATGCGGCTTATGCGGCGAATATAAAAGGTTCCGCGCAGTAAACTGCGCGGAACCCCGAAAATTAAAGCCTGTTATCCGCCTGTGCCGTGATATGAAAAAGTATTAACCCAGGTTCTCCCAGGTGGGTGCGGCGAAGCGAAACCTCGGACTTTCCGTAAAAAAATGTACAGACCTTGCCTATTTCCGCGAACGGACCGCTCCCGAATAAATATTGTGGATTACGAATTTCCCATACCACGAACACCGCAGACCACAATGTTATTATAGCATCGGACTTAAAGAAAATCAACAGATATTCCGTTGTTTTAACGCACAAAATTATACCTTGCAAGGTATATTTTCCCTCTCGGCGGCATAGACGGGTGCCAATAGCCTGACCGGGCCTCCGATGGCGCAAAATAAGGGGCGCACAAGGTTATTTTGCTTGATTTTTGCGGCGAAAAGCCTTATACTTATTGCCGTATAAGAAGAAGCGGAAGTTTTTCCGCATACATAATCTGACGCAAAAATTTTACGGTTTTACGAGGTAACGTTATGGAATATATGACGGGCGAACTTTCAGACGGCACCACCCCCTACTCCGCCTTCAAAGAAAACGAAGGCAAGGTGGTAAGCATAAAGGGCGCGATACACAACAAAAGGGATATGAGCGACTTTGCGTTCATCATACTGCGCACGGCGCGCGAACTCATTCAGTGCGTTTATTCGCCTGAATTTTCTGACTACCGCCTTAAAGAAAACGTAGTCGAACAGGCCTCTGCAAAGATAACGGGCAAAGTTGTAAAAAGCCAGACCCGCGACGGCAGCGAAAGGTTTGAAATCCAGATTCACGACATAGAGATACTCTCTGTACCCGCGGCGATTCCGCCCGTCGTAATCAACAAAAAGCAGGTAAACTGCGATTTGAACATAGACCTTGACTTCCGCCCCGTAACCCTGCGCAACCCCAAGGAACGCGCGGTGTTCAAAATTCAGGAGGGCATTCAGCGCGGCTTCCGCGAGCACCTTTCAAACTGCGGCTTCACCGAAATACACACCCCCAAAATCAACTTTGCGGGCGCCGAGGGCGGCACCAACGTGTTCAAGCTGGATTACTTCGGCAAGACGGTTTTCCTTGCACAGAGCCCCCAGCTTTACAAGCAGGCGCTTGTGCCCGTATACGAGAGGGTTTTTGAAATAGGCCCCGTTTTCCGCGCCGAGCACCACGATACGAGCAGGCACCTCAACGAATACATCTCTATGGACTTCGAAATGGGCTTTATTGACAGCTTTACCGACATTATGGAGATGGAAACGGGCGTTCTGAAATACATTATGGAGCTTTTGAAGCGCGAATACGCGCCCGAGGTAGAGCTTTTAAAGGTTGACATACCCGAAATTGACAAGATTCCCTGCATACGCTTCAAAGACGCCAAGGAGCTTTGCGTTAAAAAACTTAAAAACATAACCGATATGAAGGACTTCGAGCCCGAGGAAGAAGCCTTCCTCGGCAAGTGGGCAAAACAGCAGTACGGCAGCGACTTCCTGTTCGTCACCCACTACCTCTCCAAAAAGCGCCCCTTCTATACGATGGACGACCCCGAGGACCCCGAAGTTACGCTTTCGTTCGACCTTTTATTCCGCGGCATAGAGATAACGAGCGGCGGACAGAGGATACACGATTACAATATGCAGGTAGAGAAAATGAAGAGGCTTGGGATGAACCCCGACGAATTTGAAACCTACCTTATGCTGCACAAGTACGGCGCACCCCCTCACGGCGGACTCGGGCTGGGACTTGAAAGGCTTACGATGCACCTTTTGGGGTTCAAGAACGTGCGCTACGCCGCAATGTTCCCCCGCGACATCAACCGCGTTACGCCGTAACTTTCGACTTTCACATTTATTTTCAAAGAGAATTGCGCCGCCCCGTTTCAGGGCGGCGCTTTTTTGACCGTAGCCGAACTCACAGCCGCACAGACTGCCGCAGGCAACTTTGAATAGCGGCCACGTTTTTAATGACATACATTATTTGAATAGCGGCCACGTTTTTAATAACTGTCAAAGTATGCAAATTCCCCGAAGCAAGGCCACTTGCTTCGGGGAATTCGTTAAAAAGGAGAACAACTTATATATCTTTCCGCTTCCCTTGCGCGGGAAGCGGAAAGAATATTTTTTTACTGTGCGGATTCGCCGCCTTCGGGCGTTTCTTCCGCTGCGGGATATTCAAACAGGCCGTCGAACCTCAGACCGATGTAAGGATAAGGCGCTTCTTCTTCACCTTCGGCAGCAAGATACTCCCATACGCCGTCCATATCATAGCTTACATAACTCGTCCAGAAACTTTCACCTGCCAATAATTCTTTGCCAACCACTGTTACAAAATCCTCGTAACCGTGCTCAGGCAGACAGGAAACACATTCCGCAATATCAACGTCGGCCGTTTCGATATATCCGCCGATTATGCCGGACGCATTCTTTTCCGGCTGAGTTGTGAGCAACGTCTTCTTATAGGTAATCGAACCGAAGAATACGCAGTCGTGAATAGTCAGCGCAGGGGCGCCGCTATCTTTACTGTGGTAACCGAGAATGCCGCCCAGACGATTGGAACCGGCTATATCGGCATTGACATAGCAACGCTCTATAACCAACCTGTCGTCAGTACTGCGGGCCTCCAATCTGCCGACTATGCCGCCGATATTTTCGGAATCTTCCAATTCACCGAGCACAGTATCGATATAGCAGTCAGTTATTGTTATAATGCCTGCCCGATTGCCGTCGGCATTTGACTGAATGAGTCCGACTATACCCGCAAGGTCCTTATCGGAGGACAGTATTTTATGTTCTGCGTCATTTATAACGGCAACCTGGCTTACCGTAAGATTTGCACTGTAATTATAGCTGCTGTCGTTAGTGTGCTGGCCTATGAGAGCCGCAGTTCGGCCGTTGCCGTTGACGCTTATATTGTTTATAAGCACATTATGCACATAGCCGCCGTTGCTTTCCGCAATTATCGCCACTCTGTTGCCGTCGCCTGTAATGCTTATATCCTTGAACTGCACATTCATTATGGTGCCGTCTTTAAGATACGTAAACAGGCCTACCCTGTTGCCGCTGCCGTTTATGGTAACGTTGCTGATGGTGTGGCCGTTGCCGTTGAGAAGTCCGTACAGATTTTCAACGGGTGTATATCCTGCCGAGAAGTCAAGGTCTGCGGTAAGCAGATAGATAGTCGAAGAATTGTTGTTTGCAAGTTTTGCGTTGTATTCTTCAACGGTGCCTATTTCCTCAACATTTACCTGCTGGCTGTAAACCTGCGACGTAACAGTTCCTTCGCCGTTGGTGAACCAGTAGTATACGGTGTAAGCAGCCTTGTTTTCATTTTCAAACTGGGCAGCTATCGTATTATCGGTAAAGTCAATAGATGAAACTTTGTCGCCTATTGCCGCAATCTTTTCCGCATCGGAAGCAAGGGCGTTGAGCGAAGCAATTTCTTCGGCATCGGACGTGGAGTACGAATTTATAGTACCCTTTACGTTGGTGACGCCGCCGCTGAGCATATAACCCTCTACATTTACAGCAAACGAAGGTGTTCCAACGAAATCAACTATCGCATCGTTGCTTGCAACGTAGATATAGTAAGTGAAGCTCTCGGAATCGCCCTGATACGTTACCGTATGGGTTATTCTGTATACGCCCGCAACGGAAGCCGAGAAGTTGCCCACTTTGACATATGGCGAGCTTGCGCTGGTAGCGTATTCGTATGTGGAATCTACGGTGTATGCGCCATCTGCAAGCAGTTTACCGTTGTCATCGTCGCCGTTTTCAACAATGAGCTCGGGCTCTGCAAACACCTCGTACTGGTCGATGAGGAATCTGCGGTCCGTTTCTACGTTTACGCCCTTCAACCCTTCTACATATATGTCGCCAAGCGAATAGGTTGCCGCCTTTATGTTGAGGTCAAAGCGCTTCACCGCAACCGAATCGCGATAATTGATGTATGCGGTGAGAGTAACCTTAGTATCCTGCGAAGGACGGTTCACTACTATGTTCACGTCCTGAGAATTTGAATTGGACGAATTGTAGTGCTTGTTTATTTTAAGTATGTCTTCATTTGAAGAACTCCACGAAATATTCGTTCCAAGCATAGAAGTGGTAAGCGTGAAGTCCTGATATACAGCCGCAGTATCCGTGTAGAGATAGAGCATATTGTATACCGCTGCGAGCAGAGCATCTGTTTGGGACTTGGCTTCCGAAAGGTCCATATCAAGGTAGTGCTCATACTCTTCCCAGCTTTCGAGGTTAAGTGTTGCACCGGCGCCCGAAACCGCCTCGACGTCTGCCACAGCAAGAATATTTTTCATATTTATTGAGCCGTCGTCGTTGCGGTAAGTTTCGTGAATATCGCCGTTTTCCAGGCCCGATATGTTGCGCAGATATTCGGTAACGCCGTTTTCGGTTGAAGATGTCACGGGCAGCGCGCTGAATACCTTCGATGAATCGACGGCGGTCTGCATAGCTTCGCCGTTCTTTCCGCTTATGGCGGAGTAAGCATCGGTGTAATCAGTTATCTGCCTGTATTCCGTGCCGTTATAGAATATGCTGTTGTAAACAGAACCGCGGTATGCGTCGTTTCCGGGCGCACCGTAGCTGTCTGCAACGGAAAGCACGTTCTTCAAGTTATTGTAACTTTCTTCGCTGCGGGCAAGGTTGATATTGTCGCATATATCGTCGCCGGCCTTGCCGCCGCCGATTATCTGACCGTATTCGGGTCCTTCAACCCCGTCAACAACAGTAGCATCGACCTGTGCGCTGTTATTGTAAGACGTAATTTTATCTACGCTTATAACGCCGGGATTGGAGTTATCGGTTACGCCGTGCATTCTGTTGTTGAATGCCATACAGTTATACATTACAACGTTACCGCGCATAACCGAACCGCCCAGCTTGAAGCCGTTGCCGTCGCCGTTCTGGGTGGTGTATATATTCCCGGACTCGGCAATTTCAAGGTCGGTATTGACTTTTGCGTTGAATTCGTCAATGGTTTCGCCGATATAGCCGTTTTCGAACGCTACGCAGTTATACATTATAACCGCGCCTATATCGCCCGTATCAGTCTTGGCGTACAGGTCCCAGCCGTCGTCGGAGTTGCGGTATGCTATGCAACCGTCGAATACGTTGCCGTAGCCCACTGTAAGTTTTGCCGCAAAACCATCGGCATTTTCGCCCTTTGTTTCGTTATCGTAGTTATTATACGACGTACAGTTTTTGACATAGTTATAGCTGGGCCACATTGATATATCGCTGGCGCCGCTGTCGTCCCTGCCTATCTGCAAGCCCGTGTCGCGGTTATGATGGAATTCACAGTATTCAACAACATTGTAGTTACCGCCGATATAAAGTCCGTTATCGCCTGCGCCCATAATCTCTAAACCGTACCAGTACCAATAATCGCCATAAAGCTCTATGCCGCGGTTTATACTGTCAAACTCCTGCTTACTGAAATCGAGGACTACGTCTGCGCCGTCTTCCGCCTTTACGGTTATATAGCCGTTATAAGCGCCGTTGTTCCTGAGCACTATTTTTGAAGAAAGGCTGTAAGTGCCTTCCTTTAATATTATAGTGTCGCCTGCGGCCGCACTCTGCAACGCAGATACAAGTTTTTCTGAATCTCCGCCGTCTATGGTTGTGGTTTTACCCGTCACCATCTGAGTATTGCCAAGAGAAATTCCGCTCGTGTCTATCGTATAACCTGCATCTGCGGGAAATTCCGGCGTTTCAGGGTCGGAAGGCTCGTCAGGGTCAGAAGGGTCGTCAGGGTCGGAAGGGCCTTCGGGGCCCGTCATTTCGCCAAACGGATTGCCCTTGCCGAACCAGTCTGTGGGAAGAGTGACCGCCATAAAGGCAGTTAAAAGAACTATTATAACAACTAAAATGCCCGTTACAATCTTGTAACCCAAGGGACTTTTATTCTTCATTTCTTTCACCCCCTTCCCTTAATATGTAATAGCAATGTAGTAAATGTTCATACCGTTATCGCCAGCAAGGTAATATGTCCCCGCTTCATCAACAGTATAAGTAAATTTTTGTATAGCATTGCCATCGTTAGACTGTCCCTGTGAAGGATTAGCAAAATTGCTATCATATAGCGTAAGAGTACGCACACTGTTACTTGTTGCGCTCATTCCGTATACGATTATTTCGGCTGGTCCTTCTACTGTAAGTTTTATGCTTCTTTCATCGGCAGTACCTGCACCCCGAAGTTGCAATCGTCTTCCAAATTCAAAACCATCAATCTTCTTACTATTATCGTTTATACGAATTTCCTTGGAAGACGAGGCCATTGCCATTATCTTACCATCGCCAGATAAGTCGATAGATTCAGTTATACTGTCACTATTCGCAATTCCAAGTTCAGTTATATTTACGATAACATCAGTAAGAACAGGAGCAGGTATAGTTTCCACGATACTGATATAATAAATGTTCATACCGTTATCGCCAGCAAGGTAATATGTCCCCGCCTCATCAACAGTATAAGTAAATTTTTGTATAGCATTGCCATCGTTGGATTGTCCCTGCGAAGGATTGGCAAACTCTCCATCATAGAGAGAAAGCGTACGCACGCTGCCGCTCGTCGCACTCATTCCGTATACGATTATTTCGGCAGGTCCTTCAATTGAAAGCTTTATACTCCTTTCGTCCGCAGTACCTGCACCCCGAAGTTGCAATCGTCTTCCAAATTCAAAACCATCAATCTTCTTACTATTATCGTTTATACGAATTTCCTTGGAAGACGAGGCCATTGCCATTATCTTACCATCGCCAGATAAGTCGATAGATTCAGTTATACTGTCACTATTCGCAATTCCAAGTTCAGTTATATTTACAGTAGTAGTCTTTTCATATGTCGTCCCGGCGTTGGGATTTTCGCCTATGGTGTAGGTTACATCACAATCTACCGTGACGGAATCTGTTACCGCGTCGTCTGCTTCGGCGTCGTATTTGAGCACTTCTTCGGTATAGCTTACGGTTACAGAGTTTTCGCCTTCGCTGTCGTTTACTCTCTCGCCGAAGTCAACGTCTTCCGCGTTGAGTTTTACGGTAGCGCCAGAACCGTATGTGGCCGTGAAAGTCCAGTCAGAGCCGATAGTATTTACGTCCGCGCCGTAGTCATACGTAAGCGTGCCGCCCTCGTCCTTGGCGATTGAAGCAAGGGAATCTACCACAAACACAGTTACAAACCCGCTCATTTCAAAAGTTTCGTTGCCCAAGGTATAAGTTGACAAAGCATAAATGCTGTAAACGCCCTTGGTAAGTCCGCTTAACGAAGTTGCGCCCGCTTCAACAGCAGTGAGTGCGCCGCCGTCTTTGGAATAAGAAAGAGTGTAGTTGCCCTCGGGAAGAATAGTTTCGCCGACGTCGTCAACCGTCTCGCCGCTCATTCTGGTGACCTTGATTTTTGTGAGGTCTATTGTCGCGGTGGGATTTTCGGCCGTAAGGTCAATCTGCCTTGCACCGTCATAAGTTACTTCCAGCCCGGCTATCGTACCTTCGAGGTCAGAGAGCACATTTACGTTATAATCGCCGTACATCGTAACCGTGCCGTAAGTATAGCTGAGATATACGGTATAGGTGCCCGCTTTGCTGTTGTCGAATTCGGAAGTATCGAAATCGACTTTGCTTGTTACATCCTCGGTCGCCGTGGTTATGCTTTCACCGAGCACCAGGTAATTTGCCGTAACGGTAAGGCCTTCGTAAGAGAACTCTTCCCCTACGGCAAAGTTGACTTTTGCATCGAAACTGTCTACGGTGATAGATTGAAGCACGCGGTTATCTTCCGAAGAACCGTCGCCGCCGCCTCCTCCGCCGCCCGTCTGGTTGCACGCGGCAAGAGGAATTGCCATTGCGCACGCAACCAGCCCGCAGACAAAGAAAAGCAAAAGACTTTTAAGTTTTTTCATCCTTGTCCTCCAAGATTTTTTGATTAGAAAAACGCGCAAGATTGATTATTTTGATTTATCTTTCCCCTTATACCTCGTTGCGGAGCGGCGCCGATTTGCGGCCGCCACGCACCTTGGCAGACAATGAAATTAAAAAGACCTTCAAACAATTGCGCGCGCGGACATTATGTTAAATTTTAACGCCGCACGCTCTTTGTCTGAGAAGAGTTCTTTCAGAAGCGCAGTGTGTGCGCTTCTGCCTATTTTATTGCAGGGCTTGCCGCAATAAAAAATTCTCCGCATTTTCCTTTACATTTATAATATCACAACAAGGCAGGCAATGTCAACAGCGAATTGATTGAAACTTTCTAATTTTGAAAATTTGTTAATAAAAATTGCGTTATTTTTGTTGAGGAATTTTCAGCAATTTAGTAAAAAAATTTCAAACAACAACAAAAAAAGCAGCAGCCGCATATGCGAATGTTGCCTTTTTTCTGTCAGTCTGCACAATCCGCCCACCCATACAAACGGGCCGCCGCGCAACTTTTTGCAAAAATCTGAATTATACGGCGGAACGCAAAACAAAGCCCTGTACGCCCGCGCAAAGTGAATGTTCAGCGGATAAAGTCGGTCTTTTCTTTGGGTATAATCACAGGCCTTTCAAGGTCGGTGCCCTTTGCGGAGGCGAGCAGCTTTAAGAGCCACGCCATATTGGAACCGATTGCGCGCATTACGGAAACGCCCTCTTTATCCTGCATTACGTCGGCGGGGGCATAGCCGTGAACCATATTCCAATATGTTGAAGGCACCATTATCATATTGTTTATGCCGCAATACTTGTTGAGAACGTCGTACGAAGCGGTTGTGCCCGCACGGCGGGCAGAAACTACGGAAGCTATCGGCTTGAACTGAAAATGCTTGCCCGCAGAATAGAAAATGCGGTCGAGCGCGGCTATCATAGCGCCGTTGGGCGAGGCATAGTGCACGGCGGCGCCTATCACATAGCCGTCGGCACTCTTCATCTTTTCGGCAATTTCAACTATTTTGTCGTCGGTGAACACGCACGAATCTTTGCCGTTTTTGCGGCAGCCCATACAGCCTATGCACCCGCGCACGGGGCCGTTGCCCAGCCATATGATTTCGCTGTCTATTCCCTGGTTTTTAAGTTCTTCCGCCACTATCGAAAGCGCGGTATAAGTACAGCCGCCATTGTGCGGACTGCCGTTGAGCATTATAACCTTCATAACATACTCCTTTTATATACGCTTGATTTTTTATTCAGAATTTTAATTGGGTGCGCCATATGTGCGGGGCAATGCCGTTAAAGGCGGCAAATCGCGTCCTCGATGAGCGGCATATATTTGAGTTCGTAACCCGCCGCGTTGGGGTGGGTGCAGTCGCCCCTGCCCCAGCCGTAGCTGTCGCAGGTGAACAGGTCGCGGTGAAGCGGAATGAACGTATTCAAACCGCTGCAAGAGTATAAATCCACATACGGCACTCCCCATTTCCGACAGAGCAACAGTGCCGTTTCGCCGTAAATTTTTTGCAATTTATCGTCGCGCCTGCCCATATTGTGCGGGCGGATAAACAGTATTTTCGCCTTGGGAAAATGCAAAAGGAGCGTATATATGACCGATTGAAAACATTCGGCGAAGGTACTGCCCTCCTTTTTGAGCTCGCCTGCTTCGGGGAACCCGTAGCCCGAAAGAATTTCGCCCAGAGGAACATCGGGTTCGGTTGCGCCTTCGGATATGTTGCAGTCGTTGGTGAAGCCGTCGAAAATTATGTAGTCGGCCTCCGCGCCCTCTTCGATTGCCTTTGCAACCTGTTCGGGCACCCAGCTTTTGCCCGCCTTGTAGCCCACGCGTGCGCCGCCGACGGCGTACTTTTTGCACACCATTTTAAGGTCTTTTTCAAGGTATTCGCCCACGCCGAAACCGCCGTTGCCCGAGCCGTACATTATGCTGTCGCCGAACACGAGCACTTTTTTGCCGCTCAAATCTTTCATATCTTACTCCCTCTGATTTTTTACAGGTAAAGTTTACTCCCGCAGGGCGCGCTTTGTCAAGAAAACGGCATAAAAAAGGACGGAAGTATTGGCGTTACCCGCCGAAACAGCCGTCCCTTTTCTACTATTAAGTTGCAGCTTTTCCGCCGCACGGTATAACAGTATTGCCCGTTAGGGTTCTTTTATAATAACACTGCTAAACCGCTTTGTCAAGCATATTTTGTAAAAATTGTGTAAAAAGCACAAAAATTGTACTGTATTATCACACATATTGGCTTGCCTGCGCCGAAATTTTACTGCGCACGCACAGCTGACGCTTGATTTGCGATTACTTTTTATATAAAAACCTGTGGCAGTTTTCGCACTCCACCACGTTGCCCGAAGAGAGGTTTTCTTTGCCGGCGAGGGAGAGTTCTATGCCGCATTTCGAGCATCTGTCGCCCTTTACTTCGCAGATTATGGGGAAGATTCTTTCGCTGCGCTTGGTCTGGTACTTGCCGAACACGACGGGGTCGATGGACTTTGACAGCTTTTTGAGCTCATCTTCGATGACGGCCATCTCCTTCTTTTTCTCGTCGCGGTAGGCGGTGTATACGGCGTGGCTCTCTTTATACTGCTTCTGCATAGCGATGACCTTCTTTTTGAGCGCCTTATACTCTTCGTCCACAGACTTTACGCTTGAAGTGAGCGAATTTATTTCGCCCTTTAACGCCTTGATTTTATCTTGAAGGGCGAGCGCAGATTTTTTGTAGAAGGCAACGTCGGCGCCCTCTTCCACCATCTCGTCGAGGGCGTCGAAATCTTTGAGCGCCTCGGCAAGTTCTTCGTAGGCGCGCGAGAGGCGGGAAGCCATTGCTTCGAGCTCGGCGGCCTTGTTGTCTATCTGTTCGAGTTTTTCGGGCGCCTTTACCATAAAATTCTTCGCCTGAACGTAATTTTTGCGCTCTTCCGACGAAGCCGCCTCCTGTTCGAGCTTTATGAGTTTTTCGTCCTCCTGCTGATATTTAAGCAGCTGTTCAATCTGTGACATTGCCATAACTCCTTGAATTTATTTGTTGCCGCATACCGCGGCAGAAAAGCGCGCAATATATGCGCGGTAAAATTTTTAAAGTAAATTGTAATTCGGTAAACCGATAAATTATTTTTTAAGTAAGTTCGGATAAGCCCGTAAGTTCAGATAAGTTCGCGCTGAACGAACAGTTCGGAAGGTATGCCGAGCTTACCCTTAATTTCGCCATATATGCGGCCGAATCCGTAAATTTCGCAGCCGTAGTGCGTCATATCTATCACGCCCATTCCGAGTGAGCGCAGCCTTACGAGGTGGTGATGCTTTATTTCTGCCGAAACGAACACGTCGGCGCCGTGCCTTATTGCAAATTCCACGGTGTCGTCGTCGCAGCCCGCGCCGCAGAACGAGGCAATGCGCTTTACGGGACCGTTGCAGGGGTAATAGCGAAAGTTGGGCGAGCCGAAAACTTTTTCCGTCTGTGCGCGCAATTCTTCAAAACGGCGCACTTTCCCCAGCCCCACCCTGCCGTAGCCGCAATTATCAGGCAGCGGGTTGAAAAATGCGAGAGCTATTCCGCACCCCAGCCCTTCGGCAAGGTAATAGTCTATGCCGCACGGGGCGGCGTCGAAATTGAGGTGCATCGATATGACCGATATGCCGAGCAGGGCGCACTTTGCAAGCGCCGCGGTGGGCGATTCGGGCTGAACGCTTACCGACTTTATGCCGCGGAAGATTGCGGGGTGGTGCGTGACGATGAGGTTATACCCCGCCTTTTGCGCCGCTGCGACGGCGCTACCTGTTAAATCGAGGCAGAAAATTGCCCCCGTCACTTCGTTTCCGCAGTCTAAAATTATGCCGCTGTTATCGTAGGCGCCGTACTTTGCGCACAGTTCGTCGCTGAGGGCGACGGGCGCGACTTCGCGCTCCAATATGCCGAAAATATCTGCGGGCTTCACCTTGCGGGCACCCCCTTCAAAAATTCTATTCTTTGCTCCACTTCCCTGCGCGAGGCGGGCGAGAGCCTGCCCGAAAGATAGGCGGCGTTCTTTTCAAGCTCGTCCGAAATCAGCCGCGCAAGCTCGGGCGTGCCAAGACTGTCGCGCCCGAAGGCGAGTTCGTACTTCCCGTATGCGGGCGTGACGCCCGTGCGCCTGCCGCGCAGTACAAAGTAGTGCTTTACCTCTTCGCCGCGCGTTTCGGTGAATATGCCGTCGTAATCTATGGCGCAGCCGCTTTCAATTAAAAACTTCCTCAGCCCCTGCGAATTTTTCATCGGCTGGAACACGAACGACTGCGGGATATATGCGTTTTTTATTATCTTCAATATCTCGTCGCCGCCCATTCCCGCGATGAGGACGAGGTCGCCCTCTTCCTCCGCAATGCCTTCAAGCCCGTCGCAACATACGGCGGAGCACAGCCCGTCTGAAACGTAACGGGATAAAAGGCGTTCGGCCTTTGAAAGGCTTTTTGCGCTGACGTCGGCGATTACCGCCCTTTCGCACAGCCTTCGTTCAAACATATATGCGGTGCAATAGCCGTGGTCGCAGCCTACGTCGATAAACCTTTTGCAGGGCACAAGCTGCGCGCACAGTTTTTTCAGCCGTTCGGTCATATCAGGTATCGAGGAAGTCTTTGAGGTGCTTCGAGCGCGAAGGATGGCGCAGCTTTCTTAAAGCCTTTGCCTCTATCTGGCGTATGCGCTCACGCGTGACGTTGAATTCCTTGCCCACCTCTTCCAGAGTGCGGGGTCTGCCGTCGTCAACGCCGTAGCGAAGGCGCAGAACCTTTTCTTCCCTGGGGGTGAGGCTGTTAAGAACGGACAAAAGCGTCTCTTTGAGCATTGTGGTAGACACGCTGTCGGAAGGGGTTACGGTGGTTTCGTCCTCGATGAAGTCGCCGAGGTGCGAATCTTCCTCCTCGCCTATGGGCGTTTCCAATGAGACGGGGTCCTGGGCAATCTTCTGTATTTCGCGCACGCGCTCTTCCGAGATGTTCATCTCTTTGGCAATCTCTGCGGGGGAAGGCTCCCTGCCGTACTTCTGCGTGAGCAGGCGGGATACGCGCGTGAGCTTGTTGATTGTTTCCACCATATGCACGGGTATGCGGATGGTGCGCGCCTGGTCTGCAATGGCGCGGGTTATGGCCTGCCTTATCCACCACGTTGCGTACGTGGAGAATTTGAAGCCCTTCTGATAGT
>ERZ1643246.1126-NODE-1126-length-30158-cov-17.103013_pt1 | contig 30158 bp, 34 predicted proteins | sample MGYA00579265_ERZ1643246 | MGnify/ENA primary metagenome ERZ1643246 (study PRJEB29033, sample SAMEA4952261) | chicken gut metagenome | biome: Broiler Chicken; feature: Gastrointestinal Tract; material: Caecum | place: Ireland | collected 2018 | study: Broiler...
AGGATAGAGCCAATCACGCTCTGCTCCGCCGATACGTCCCATGCCAGCTCATCCGCTTCCATCCGGCACCATGACCTCCTCTCCGTTGATGACCTCCATGTGCCACCCGCTCATCTGCCGGGCGGCTGGCCTGCTCGGGGGCTGCGGGACCGAAGGCTTGGAGGGCTCGTCCATCCAGCGTTGGTTTTTCAGGTACCGACAGGCGTAAGGTGTAGCCCAGTCCTTGTCCTTGGTCTGCCAGAGCAGCGCCCGGGCAATCTCGTCAATCAGCTGGTCGGACGGCTTCAGCCTGTCCCACTCCCGGACAGCAGAGACCCGGTCCTCATGCCGGGGATAGAAGGACCAGAACTTCTCGAACCGCTCTGGCTTCCAACTGGGGATGCTCTTTGGCCTTTTCTTCTTGCGCTGTCCCCCTTGGGGGACTATAGGGGGTATATTATTTAACTGGTCAGTAACTGTTTCCTTATTACATTTCACCGAATCGGGAAATGGTTCTCCCGGTTTGGTGAAATGCATTTCACCATCTGGTGAAATGGGAGACGCAAGGAGGCCATATACCTCCAGCACACTGTCCGCCAGGGCGTACCACACCGTCCGATCGGTTTTGTCCTGACTGAAGTTTCCGGTAAGCAGTACCCCGTCCTCCTTGAGCTTTGCCACAATCCGCTCCACTTGCCGGCGGGTCCAGAACGGGAACAATTTGGCCAGAGCCTCCAGGGTGTTGTACGTCCAGGTACGGCCCTCATGGAAGTGCCGCCCATTGGCCTGGTTCTTGGCGATCCAGAAGGCCATGGCGTGGAGGAAGATAGCCCCATTCACCCCGTGCCGCTGGGCCAGCTCGGCATTGAAATGATATTCTGTCACGGGCCGCCACCCCCTTGCAAATCCGTGTCATTTGTGCTAATATAACTATGGTTTTCATGCACGAAACCATTGTTTGGCCCTGCTGTCTGTGCCCGCAGACAGTGGGGCTCTTTTTATGCCTGATCATGAGATACGCCTCGCCCCCTCTGCTCTCGGGTGGCGCGCCCGTCCCGGATAAAGCCCATAATCATCCGTTGGACATGCTCCGGCAACGTGTGAGTATCCAGATATGTACTAAGATCCTCACAAACTGAGCCATCTGCCATAATGTTGGTCACCTTGACCTTGCTCATATCTATCATCACGCGCCACCTCCCTTACCCTTTATGCGCTTCCAAGGCTGTCCTATGAGGACTCCCGGGCACAGCGAAGCTCCAGAGCAGCCTCTACGATCTCCTGAAGATCTTCCATAATGGCATCGAACTCGGCCCGCTCCCCGTCGTCGATGACGTTGTCCTCGGCGATCCGCAGCAGCCGCCGGTCGGCATGGGAGGCCGCAAAGTCAAAGATCCGGTTAGTCAGTTTGGCACTGGCCTCCAGAACAGACTTAGGCTGGATATCCGGTACCACACGGTTGTACAGGTTATTGGTCGAATGAACATGCCGGACGATCAGGCTCAGGTCGTTGTACAAAATAGACATCAGCTCCACCACATCATTGGATGGAATCCGCTGACCGGTCTCATAAGCACGCAGACTCTCCACGCTGATGCCCAGCCGCTCTGCTGCCGCCTCCTGAGTAAACCCGGCAGCCTTGCGGTAGGTTTTGTAAGTATTCCGGTTCTCCTCCGGCATGGTTATCTCCTCCTCATTGGGGTAAAATGGTTATAAGATCAGCTGGCCTCCCGCTCTTCCGGCCCGGCCATAGAGGGCGTCAAATGGCTGTATATTGCTCCCCTCCACCGCCCGTGGTAAAATGTGGGTGGTAGGGAGGAGGTGAAATTATGCGTCAGCTGAGCACCAACGAATTGGATCAAATCGAGAGAGCCGTATTGGAACAGCTTAATGCTAGCGACGAAGGCCAGGGAACGGAAGCGATGGCCAATGCCATCACACAACTGTCTGCCAAGGTATGCCGGCTCATGCTCCAGGAGTACCAGCGTGCAGCTTCTGCTCCAGAGCATCAGCAATCTGATCCATAACCTGATTATTCAGATCCGCCTGCGGCGTTTGTAGCTCCATTACAAACGCCGCAATTTCATCTGGGGCTCCAATAATCCGCATTTCCATCCCGCTCGCCTCCTTTCTCAGCTTGCAGCATCATTCCTATCTTTGGATAACTCCCGCCCATAGAGGGCATCAATGGTGCAATGCAGCGCATCAGCCAAAGCACCCAGCCGGCTGGTAACTGGTAATGCTTCACCCGTTTCCCACCGTGAGACAGTAGCTACTGTTACGCCCATTTTCTCAGCAAGCTCAGCCATACTCATTCCGAGACGCTCTCGCAACTGGCGGATAGGCATACGGAACCTCCTTCCACATTTCGCTTGATTACTTGCGGCGTAAATGATATGATGAAAAATAGAGGATCTCATCAAAAGGAGCTTAAGACTATGAGGCTTAACCCTGATTGTGTGCGAGATATACTGCTGGTAGTAGAAAATGAAACCACCGCAACCCACCGAACTGCGTATCCGTCCAAGGAGTTCGATACTCTGGACGAAAAATATAATCCGGATGTTGTACTCTACCACGTGATCCAATGTATGGAATACGGCTATTTTCGAGATGCCGAGCATCTTGGTCATATGGGAATCTTGATTCCGGATCTTTCACCAGTAGGTCACGAATTCTTGGCAAATATCCGCAAGGACAACGTTTGGAACGGGGTCAAAGGGGTGGCCGAAAAAGTCGGAACCACTTCGCTGAGCGCACTCACTCAAATCGCAGGTAATGTAATTACTGAAATTATCAAGGCTCAGTTTGGGTTAGGCAGCGCACCTATCTGATGTGCAGCATTTTCTTCCAAACATAAAGCGTACAGGACTTCAGTTCTTCATCGCTTGGGAGTTTATACCCCTTGTCCATCAGGTATTTCACCAGCGCCATGGTGCCCACTTTGCAGACCAGCCACCCAAGCGCACATATGGTTGTTGAAATTCCTAAAATAAGATAGCCCATATCTTACCCCCCCCTTTGCTTTATCCATGATTTACTCCGCAGGTAAATCATAATTCCGTTTTTTGTATTTGTCAATTACAAATTACGTATTTTATAATTATCGTTTATTTTGCCTTTTTCTTACCTCTATAAAAAGAAATTGTGCAAATTGTTAGGTGGTGATATCAATGGACATAGTCGATAGAATCTTTTTGTTAGTCGATAAAATGTATTCTGAACAACGTGAATTTGCCTCAGATTTAGGTATTCCGGCCTCAAGAGTTAGCGAATGGCGAAGAAAAAAATCCACATCATACAACAAGCGCCTCCCCCAGATTGCCACTGTTCTTGGAACTACAGTAGAATACTTGCTGTCAGGGCAAAAAAGCTCTGTGTCTGAAACTGCAATTCGTATACCAGTCTTGGGTACTATTCCAGCTGGCGTCCCTCTGGAGGCCATCGAGGATATCCTGGACTGGGAAGAGATCCCGGTGGCCTGGGGCTCCGGAGACCGGCAGTATTTTGGTCTGCGTATCCGAGGGGATAGTATGTATCCCCGCTATCTGGAGGGTGACACCGTTATTCTCCTAAAAGAAACGACCTGCGAGAGCGGCGACGACTGTGCCGTTCTGGTCAATGGTGACGCGGCCACCCTCAAACAGGTCATAAGAAAGGGGGACGGCAGCCTGGAACTGCGCCCCACAAATCCGGCTTATCCTCCGCGCATCTACTCCCCCGCCGAGATTGAATCTTTCCCTGTGCAGATCATCGGCGTGGTGGTAGAGTTGCGGCGGAAGATAAAATAAAAAAGTGTCCAACTTGGACACATGGAGAGAGGAATATCCGCATGAAAAAGAGATTGAATCTGATTCTAGTCTTGGCGATTGTTCTCACCCTGGCGGCTTGTGGCGGCTCCGGCGACCAGCCCAGTAGCACACCTGCATCATTACCTACCGTATCGGAATCTGCTGCACTCTCGACTCCATCTGCAGAGGTGGATCAAGAAACAGATCACGCCGACACCTTTGACAAAATCGAGGTCACCATGGAACTAGATGAAATGATTTCCCAGGCCATTGTGACCATTTCCAATAACAGCACTTATGTGTTTGATGGTGTTGTGAATGTTTACTTCAAAGACGCACAGGGACAAACCCAAGCAAACGACATGATTTTTGTGGAGGAACTTACCCCGGGGAACTTTACCTTTGCAAGAATTGATCTGGATAATACTTCTGTTATCAGCGCACTGGAATATACAATCAGCGACAGTGCCACCTTTGTGCCTGCGCCATCTGCGGAAGGCGGCACATTGGATGAAGATACCACACAGAAACTTGCAGCAGATTTTGAAGGTGGCTTTGGCGGTGCCGGGAATCCGGAGTACGCAACCAGTTGGTATCACTATGTGGTGTCTGTAGAAGTCTTTAATTCTGACAGCGGCAAGAATTCTGTTATCACTGTATCTGATGATGCCACTGCTGACGCCATTGACCGCATTGGCAATGCTGTGTTTGCGAATTATACAAAGGACTATGGAATCACATCAGTGGAAGTGGAGACCGTAAGTGGTGAGCAGGTTTTCATTCGTACATGGTAATAAAGTAAGAGCCGGGGCTTTCGCCCCGGACTTAAATTACTTATGAGAGCCTGTCATATAGTTAATATAATTATGTAAACGCCCCCACAATTCAAATGAACTGTGGAGGCGTTTATTTTATGAACTCTCTTTGCTATCTTCTGTAATACTATCTCCATCACATCAACTTTGGATGCCCGCCTTGCTGCCGGCGACACCCCCAAGCAGGCCCGGCTGGCCGTGGCTCGTCTCCTGGGCCATGGCCGGGATGATGTGACTAAGATCTATCTGGCCAAATCCATGGATTGACATATTGCCATCCATCAAATATGATAAGCATGTCTTGGTAACTGGTTCATCTATGCTATCATAATAGTTTGCCGCTCCCTTATGCGGCGAATATCATAAAGGGAGCCGACCATTTCTGGTCAGCTCCCTTTCGCAATAACTATTTTACACATAAAAAATCCCCGGCCTTATGCCGAGGATTCCTTAGCTCAAGTATTTTAACATCTGGATCAAATGAGTACCACACATTTCTGTACGCTCGTCTTTGTCCAGCCGACGTTTTCCAAATTCCACATATCCATTCGAGCTATAAAAATCCTTCAGCCGGTCAATATCTTCACATTCCAGGTATACCACTTTACCCCCGATGATTCTTTGCGCCAAGCGGATCTGATCCTCCGCCATTTTCAACAGTTCATCGCCTGTAATCAGCTCACTATATCCGTTGGCATAGTTTTTACCCAACTGGGCAATAAGTGGCGCCATAATAACCAGGTCATCTTTCTCAGCGCTGGGCATTGCAAACTTTCTGAGTCGTCTTCTCAATGTACCGGAAACAGAATGCTTGTTCACAACTATGTATTTGTTCGCAATCGTAAAATAGCCACATAGAACATTCTTTTTCTTGTAAGAAGCATATACCAGGAAAGTCTGTGAAACACCCTGCGTAGCAAAGTCAATCGCAGACCTTTTTGTCAGAAAGCGTTCTACATCATCATTCATCGGGCACGAAAAAGTGGAGAGGATCTCCCTGCAGAAATCCTCTCCTTTTTCCGCTAAAATATCGCTCAAGGACAGTATCGAGTAACCCGCCATTATTTATCTCCAAAAAAGTCTTTAATCTTGTCTTTTGAGATCGTCTGGCACGTTCTGGACAGTGTTACTTCCTTGCTCTTTTTCCCCTTTGCGTGCTCAAGCGCTGTAGCAAATCCGCGGCATAGCGACCTGTCCCTGAAGCGAACTTCTTTCAGGATGCTCTTTGTAGCCATAACCGCACCTCCTTTTCCTTGCTACGTATTTATTATACCAACACAATTGACAAAAAAACACTGGAATTTTCTACGAAGTTTTTTTTAGCAAGTTGTTGACTTTTTTGAGTACAACCCGGTGACCCACAATATGTTGCATGTTTCTAAATGGACAAACACAATACAATAGCGGTTAATCGGCTGGCTTTTCTGTCTTTGTTCACCGTGGGAAGGCAACCGATAAGGATTGTATGTATGGGTACACCGAAGGCAAACTTTTTTCAAATGCCATATTGAAAGGCGGCTTAGATCCATGTCCAAAGAAAAAATGATGGTATTCGGGTATGCCCGTGTTTCTACGGAGAATCAGCTGGAGAACTACTCCATTGAGGAGCAGACCGACCGGCTGAAATCCTACTGCGCCGCAAGGGACTGGGTACTCCTGCATACCTATGTGGACGGCGGCTACTCCGGTGGAAATACAGACCGGCCAGCCCTTCAGGCCATGTTAGCCCAGCTCCGGGAGACCCATGTGGACGCAGTGGTGGTTTACAAGCTGGATCGCCTCAGCCGCTCCCAGAAGGACACTCTCACACTCATTGAGGATGAGCTGCTGGCCCATGGTACCGACTTCGTTTCCATCAATGAGAACTTTGACACCTCTACTCCATTCGGCAGAGCCATGATCGGTATTCTATCCGTCTTTGCACAGCTGGAGAAGGATCAAATCACTGAACGCTTCACCATGGGCCGGATTGGCCGGGGCAAGGCCGGATACTTCCACGGCGGCGGGAATGCGCCCACCGGCTATACCTATGCAAACGGAATCCTAACCGTCAATGAGTACGAGGCAATACAGGTGCGGGAGGCCTTTGACCTCTTTCTGAGTGGGAAGTCTATTAACGCCATCTGGCATATTTTATCCCAAAAGTACACCACAAAGTGGACAGCTACAAAGGTCCGGAATGTGCTGAAAAACAGCCTCTATATCGGTAAGATCCATTTTATGGGCCAGGAGTATGACGGTGTGCATCAACCTATCGTGGAAGAATATATCTTCACCGCAGCCAATCAGCTGCTCAGGAGCCTATCCCGGGAGGCGACAAAGAATACGGCCCAACGCAACCCCTTTCGGGCAGGTTACCTTCTCTCCGGCCTGCTATACTGCGGCCGCTGCGGCGCCAGGTACTCAGCCAACCACGGATACTATAAGTGTTATTCTCGGGCTAAAAGTAGCCCCAAATTTGTCCGCGATCCGGACTGCAAGAATGACAACTGGGAAATCGACGCCTTAGATGGCCTGGTGTGTCAGCAGGTGGATGCGTTGGTTTCCAATTCCGTGGCAGTGGATCATGTCATACAGGTAGCTGATACAGCCCGCACAATCCATGTAGACAAGGAGAAGCTGCGCCGCACCTGCGCAGAGCTGGATCGTCAGATCGGGCGTCTGATTGAGCTATATCAGGTCGGCTCTATCCCCTTGGACTCCATCACTCAGCGTGTCAACGACCTTTCTGCCGAAAAGGCTACTCTGGAATCTCAGCTAAATGCCCCTGATGAAGTCCCCACCAAAGAGCTGTTCCTGGCTGCTGTGGAGGACTATCGGCAGGGCTTTGCCGATGGGGATATGGATCGCAAGCGCGCTCTTCTTTCCGGGCTTCTGGAGCGTGTAACCATTGATGGCCAGTCAATACAGCTCCATTGGAGGTTGTAGTATTCTAATTTACAAAATTATATAGACTATGCACATGGTGAGGGCCTGCTTGCCGCAGGCCCTGGCCTTCTGGAAGGCGTGGTCCAGCAGGAAGGCCACCCGGGGGAGGTAGCCAAAGTCCTCCAGCAGGGTAAACAGGGGAAAAAAAATGGCCATGGGGGGGAGCATGACGCTGATCACCCAGGCCAGCACTCGATACACCCCCAGCACCAGGGCCCCGTGGAGCCACTCCGGCGCCCCCAGCCAGACAAACAGCTCGCTCAGCCGGTCCTGGATCCAGAACAGGCCGTCGGACAGCAGGGCGGAGGGGTAGTTGGCCCCCTGGATGGTGAGCCACAGCACCCCCGCCAGCAGCAGGACCATAAAGGGCACGCCGGTATAGCGGTGGGTGAGAAAACGGTCCAGCCTCCGGTCCCGGTCCTCCTCCGGCCTGTGTTGGGCGGTCACCACGGCGCCAGCGATATCGCGGGCCGTCCCCAACAGGGTGGAGGCCACCACGCCCCCCAGCTCCGCCGGCTCCAGGCCGCTGTGGGCCAGCTCCTCCCTGGCCTGGGCCACCGCCCCCCACACCTCCCCGTCAGACCGGGGATCCCAGTCCAGGGCGTTGGACAGGGCCTGGAGCAGAGAAGGGTCACCCTCCAGCAGCCGCAGGGCGGCCCACCGGGCGGGCAGCCGCCCCCGCAGCCGCCGGGCCAGCAGAGGGGTGAGGCTGGCCACGGCAAATTCCACCGCCGGAGGGTAGCGCACGGTCAGGGGCGTGGGGGGCTCCGGCCGGTCCAAGGTCTCAGCCACCCGGTCCATCAGCTCGGTCAGACCGGCGCCCCGGCCGGCGCTGGTCCCCACCACCGGCACGCCCAGCCGGCGGGAGAGCCCCTCCAGGTCCACCTCCACCCCCTTCCGCCGGGCCTCGTCCAGCAGGTTGACGCACACCACGGTGCGCCGCTGGAGCTCCAGCACCTGGAGCACCAGATTCAGGTTGCGCTCCAGGCAGGTGGCGTCGCACACCACCACCGCTCCCCGGGCCCCGCCGAAGCAGAAGAAGTCCCGGGCCGCTTCCTCTTCCGCCGAGCGGGCCATCAGGGAGTAAGTACCGGGCAGATCCACCAGGGCGTAGTCCCGGCCCCGGTGGCGGCAGCGGCCCCGGGCGGTGACCACCGTTTTGCCCGGCCAGTTGCCGGTGTGCTGGCGCAGGCCGGTGAGGGCGTTGAACACCGTGGACTTGCCCACGTTGGGGTTGCCGGCCAGGGCCACCACCCGCTCCTCCGGACCGGTCACGCCCACACCTCCTCCGCCAGGCGCACCCCCGCCGCGTCCCTGCCCCGCAGGGCAATCACCGCCCCCCGGATCAGGTAGGCCGCCGGGTCTCCCGCCGGGCTGACGGCGGTGCAGGTGACGGTGGTACCGGGGACCAGCCCCAGGTCAAAGAGTCGCCGGCACATGGCCCGCTCCCCCGCCACGTGGGCCACCACGCCGCTCTCCCCCACCCGGAGGGTATTGAGAAACTGAGTGCTCATATCGTGTCCATCTCCTTGCCAAAGGTATGGGAATGTTTGATTTCCGCACTCCAGCTTATGGCGGTTCCTGTCCCACGGTGCGGAAAAATTTCTTTTTCCGCGGTTAAAGCTATTGACGAATGATTTTGATTTCGATAGAATAGGAAAACCAAGTCAACCCCTTTTTCATCGCCGCAGCGGAATGCTGCGGCGATATTTTACGGCAGGAGGCGAACTATGTCACAAACCGGTGAAAACAAAATGGGGGTCATGCCCGTCAAGCGGCTGGTCCTCTCCATGTCTCTGCCCATGATGGTCTCCATGCTGGTGCAGGCCCTTTACAATGTGGTGGACAGCTACTTTGTGGCCAAGGTCAGCGAGGACGCCCTCACCGCGGTAGGCATGGCCTTTCCCTTCCAGAACCTGATGATCGCCGTGTCAGTGGGTACCGGCGTAGGCGTCAACGCCCTGCTCTCCCGCAGCCTAGGCGCCAGAGACCAGCAGACTGCCAACCGCTCGGCGGAAAACGGGGTGCTGCTGTCGGTGCTCAGCGCGCTGGTATTTATGGCGGCGGCGCTGCTGTTTGCCCAGCCCTTCTTCGTGGCCCAGAAGGCCACCCCGGCCATCGCCCAGCAGGGGGCGGCCTATCTGCGCATCTGCGGCGGGCTGTCCTTCGGCCTGTTTCTGGAGGTCATGTTTGAGCGGCTGCTCCAGGCCACCGGCCGCACCTTCTACACCATGATCACCCAGGGCGTGGGGGCCATCATCAACATCATCATGGACCCGGTGCTCATCTTCGGCCTGGGGCCCTTTCCCCAGATGGGGGTGGCCGGAGCGGCGGCGGCCACGGTGCTGGGACAGATTGTGGCGGCCATTCTGGCGCTGGTCTTCAACATGACCCACAACCACGATATCCAGCCCACCTTAAAGGGATTCCGGCCCAGTGGGAAGATTATCAGCCAGATCTACAGCGTAGGCGTACCCACCATCGTGCTCAACTCCATCAGCTCCATCATGACCTTCGGCATGAATCTGATCCTCATTTCCTTTACCTCCACGGCGGTGGCGGTGTTCAACGTCTACTTCAAGCTGCAGAGCTTTGTGTTTATGCCGGTGTTCGGCCTGAACAACGGTCTGGTGCCCATCGTGTCCTACAACTACGGCGCCCGGAAAAAGCAGCGGCTGATGGAGGCCATCCGCTTCGGCTCCGCCCTGGCGGTGGGCATCATGCTGGTGGGCCTGGTGGTCATCCAGCTGTTCCCCGCCCCCATTCTGAGCCTCTTCGAGGCGTCGCCGGATATGCTGCGCATCGGCGTGCCCGCCCTGCGGATCATCAGCCTGTGCTTTGTGTTCGCCGGGTTCAACGTGATCTGCTCCTCCGCCTTCCAGGCCCTGGGCAACGGGGTGCTGAGTATGGTGGTCTCCATCGTCCGGCAGCTGGTGGTGCTCCTCCCCGCCGCCTTCCTGCTCTCCCTCACCGGGAATGTAAACGCGGTGTGGCTGTCCTTCCCCATCGCCGAGGTGGCCTCCCTGCTGTTGTGCGTGCTCTTCCTGCGCCACACCTACCGCACGGTGGTGGCTCCGCTGGACAAGCCTGTCTGAATTGATCTCACCATGAAAAATGCCCCAGGTCTCTTGACCTGGGGCATTTTTGCGGGCTATTTCACCACAATATCCACATAGGCGGAGGTGGTGGCGTCCAGTACAGCCATATACCCGCACCGAAACTCCATCCAGTCCCCCACCCGGACCTGTCCGCCGCAGTCCTCCACATCCACGATCAGATGGTCGGAGCTGGCCCCGATCATCCAGGCCCCCGGCAGGGTGGGGGTGAGGGCGGCCCAGGCCACATCCTGCTTGCCGGCGGCACAGATGGCCCGCAGGCGCACGCCCCGGTCCGGGTATTCCGGGGTGTCCCCCTTGCCGTCCCGGCCGTGCTCCCCGATGGGTACCGAGGGCTTGCGGCGCAGCTCCACCACCTGGGCCCTGAAGGTGAAGGCGTCGTGGTGGCAGCCCTCCAGAAAACGGCTGCCGGTGGTGTCCTCCCCAAAGAGCACCCCCTCCCCCACCCGCAGCTGGTTGATCCCGGCGGGCAGCGTCCCGGCCTCCAGCAGACCCAGGGTACAGGTGGAGCCGCCGGAGAGGGTGGTAATGCAAAAGCCGTAGGTCTCGTTCAGGTAGTCCCGCAGCTCCACCAGGATTTGGGTGTTTTCCACCGAGGGCAGGATGCTGCCGTAGCAGCCCACGTTGGTACCCAGGCCCACCAGCTCCACCCCGGGGCAGGCCTTGATCTGGGGGGCGATCTCATCCAGCTGCTCCCGGCCGAACACCCCCTCCCGCAGGTCGCCCACGTCGATCATGAGGATGATGGGGTGGACCTTGCCCTGGCGAAGGGCGGCCTCCGACACCGCCCGGATCACCTCGATCTGGCTCTGCAGGCTCCAGTCCGCCCAGCGGACCACCTCCTCCGCCTCGTTGGGGGCGGGGATGCGGATAAGCAGGTACTTCAGGCCGGGGATGGCCCGTTTGGCAGAAATGATGTTTTTCATCCGGCTGTCGGCAAAGCAGGTGATTCCCCCCTCCATGGCCGCCCGGATCACCTCCGGCCGGGCGGAAAATCCCTTGGTGACAAAGGCCAGCTCCACCCCCCGCCTGTCACAAAGCTTGCGGAGGATTTCGGCGTTCTGCGTTACTTTTTGGGTGTCGATCTCCAGAACAGGCGCATACATCACACGTTCCTCCCCTTCCATTCGGATACCTCCATGATACTTGCTGCCAGGCATCCTGACAAGAAAATCTTTTTACCCTGTTGACAAGTGTGTATGTATGTGTTATTACTGTATATGTAGAGTATATACAGTAATAACAGCAAGAGGTGCACCATGGATATCATCATCAGCAACTCCGGCGGCGTGCCCATTTACGACCAGATCACCCGGCAGATGAAGGGCCTCATCCTCCGGGGGGAGCTGGCCGAGGGGGAGGCCCTTCCCTCCATGCGGCTGCTGGCCAAGGAGCTGCGCATATCAGTCATCACCACCAAGCGGGCCTATGAGGAGCTGGAGCGGGAGGGGTTCATCACCACCGTACCGGGGAAGGGGTGTTTTGTGGCTCCCCGGAACCTGGAGCTGGTCCGGGAGGAGACCCTCCGCCGGGCGGAGGAGCATTTGTCCCAGGCGGTGGATATCGCCAAGACCGGCGGGATCACCCTGGCCGAGCTGACCGAGACCTTACATCTTCTGTATGGAGAGGACGAACATGAATAACGCATTGGAAGTATCCCATCTGAGCAAGGACTACGGCGCCTTCAAGCTGGACGACGTATCCTTTACTGTGCCCGGAGGCACCATCATGGGCCTCATCGGGGAGAACGGGGCGGGTAAATCCACCACCATCAAGTGCATCCTGAACCTGATCCGCCGGGACGGCGGGGAGATCACTGTCTTTGGGCGGGACAACCGGAAGGAAGAACGGGCGGTCAAGGGAGACATCGGGGTGGTGCTGGACGAGGTGCTGTTCCACGACGTACTCCGGCCCCGGCAGGTGGGGAAAATACTGGCGGGGCTGTACCCCAACTGGGACATGGCGCTGTTTGACCGCTATCTGGAGAAATTTTACCTTACCGGGAAAAAGACGGTAAAGGAGTTTTCCCGGGGCATGAAGATGAAGCTGGCCATTGCCGCCGCCTTTGCCGCCAAACCCCGGCTGCTGATTCTGGACGAGGCCACCTCCGGCCTGGACCCGGTGGTGCGGGACGAGATCCTGGACGAGTTTCTGGAATTCATTCAGGACGAGGACCACGCCATTCTCATCTCCAGCCACATCACCAGCGACCTGGAGAAGGCGGCGGACTATATCACCTATCTGCACAACGGAAGGGTGGCGGTGTCCGGGGCCAAGGACGAGCTGCTGGACACCTACGGCAAGCTGGTGTGCAGCAAAACTGAGCTGGAGCGGGTGGATCGGGCCCTGCTGGCGGGCAGCCGGGTGGGGCAGTTCGGCTGCGAGGCTCTGGTGAAGGACCGCCGCGCCTTTGCCCGGCGGTATCCGGCGCTGACGGTGGACCCAGCCACGCTGGAGGACATCATGGTGTTTACCGGAAAGGGGGATGCCCAATGAAAGGGTTGCTCTATAAGGATATCGTGGTCCTGAAAAAGCAGATTTCCACCCTGCTGATCTTCGTGGTGGTCTACGGCGGCTTCTGCGTGGCCGGGGTGTTTGACTTCTCCATCATCGGCGCTCTCATCGCCGTGTTCGGCCTTACCATTCCCATGTCCTCGGTGGCTCTGGACGACGCCTCCCACTGGGACCGGTACGCCGCCGCTACCCCCGTCGGGCGGAAGGGGATCGTGGCGGGAAAATATCTCTTCACCCTGCTGGTGATCCTGGTCAGCGGCCTGGCAGGTACCGTTATCATGCTGGGTCTGTCCCTCGCGGGGCTCTCCGATACCCCGCCCGTGGAGCTGGTGGGTATCTCCCTGTCCTGCGCCACCGTCACCCTGCTGCTGGACGCCATTCTCCTCCCCTTCCTGCTGAAGTACGGGGCGGAGAAGGCCCGGGTGATCAGCATGATCACCTTCGTCATTATTTTCGGCGGCGCCATCCTGCTGGGCGGCATGATGAATAACGGCGTCAACATGCCCCGGCTCCCCAGCTGGCTGGCAGCCGCCCTGCCGGTGGTGTTCGCTCTGGTCAGTGTGGGGGGCTTCGCCCTCTCCTTCGCCGTCTCTCTGGGCATCTATAACCGGAAGGAGTTCTGAGCCGCTTGACAGTCCGCCTCTTTCGCGGTATGGTGGTAGGCGAAAAGCAAGGAAAGAGGCGGATTTATGGAATTCTCACCGGATAAAATCTGTAAACTGGCCCCCAACAAGGTGGACTATCTCATCCCCGGCGGGGAGATGATCAACGCCTTTCTGGAGGAGGGGCCGGAGGCAAAGGTGTGCTCCCAGATGTGGGTGGCCTCCCTGGTCACCTCCGCCCTCTGCCCCGGCACCACCGTGGGCCTGTCCCGCTTCGCCGGGTCGGACCGCTTTCTCCGGGACTGTCTGGCGGAAGATCCGGCGGCCTGGCTGGGGACTGCCCACGCCGGCCGCTGGGGGGCCGACCTGGGATTTTTGTTAAAACTGCTCCACTCCCGGGACCGGCTGCTCATCCAGACCCACCCCGACGGGGAAAAGGCCATGAAATACTTCGGCCTGCCCCACGGCAAGGACGAGGCCTGGTATGTGCTCTCCACCCGGCCGGGGGCCTGCATCTGGCTGGGGTTCCGGCCGGGGGTGACGCCCCAGGGTTTCCGGGCGCTGATCGAGGCCCAGGACTCCGCCGGGATGCTGGCGTGTCTGCACAAAATTGAGATTCAGCCCGGCCAGGTGTACTTCATCCCCGCCGGCACCGTCCACGCCCTGGGCAGCGACTGCCTGGTGGCGGAAATCCAGGAGCCGGTGGACCTGACCCTGCGGGCGGAATACATCCGGCCAGACGGCTCCCGGCTGCCCAAAGAGAGCATGTACGGCGCCGCCGGGATGGACGGCATGATGGACTGCTTCACCTTTGACTGCCTGAGCCGGGAGGAGCTGCTGCGCAGGCACCTGTCCGCCCCTCTGCCGGAGGGGTCGGAGCCCTGGCGGAAAAAGCTGATCTCCGCCCGCCAGACCAGCCGCTTCTGGATGGACGAGCTGACCCTGGGGCCGGACCACCGGCTGGCGGAGGTCTCCAACCCCGCGTTCCAGGTCCTGCTGGTCCTGGAGGGGGCGGGGGAACTTCGCTGGGCGGGCGGCACGCTGCCGGTCAGACAGGGGGAGGAGTTCTTTGTCCCCCACGGGGTACCCTCCTTCCGCTGCGCCACCGAAACCGGCCTGAAGCTGCTGACCTGCGGCGTTCCGGAGGGGGACGCCTGAACGCAAAAAAACCGGGCCCGCCGTCACAGACGGCGGGCCCGGGCTTTTTTTGTTATCCGCACTTGGAGTAGCCGCAGTCCCGGCAGGTGACGCAGCCTCCCTCATGCTCCAGTTTGGCCCCGCACTCGGGGCAGAACTTGGCCAGCTTGGCCTCGGCGGGGGTCATCCCCGGCCGGGGGATGGGGGCGGCCGCCGGAGCCGTGGGGGCGATGGGAGCGGGGGCGGGCTCATGGCCCCCGTTCTGGGACACCTTGAGTACCTTCTCCAGGGCCTTGGCAATGGCGTCGGGGCAGGAGGTCACCGGCACCCCCGCCTGCCGCAGGCAGGAGGGGCAGCGGATCCCCTTGAGCTGCTGAATGATCTCCTTGGGATCCATGCCGGAGCGGATGCCTACGCTGACCAGACGGGCGGTGGCCTCGCTCTGGCTGGGGCAGCCTCCCGCCCGGCCGGTGTTGGTGAACACCTCGCAGATGCCGTTTTCGTCGTAGTTGACGGTGATATACAGGTTGCCGCAGCCGATGCGCACCTTCTCGGTAAAGCCGGTGGTCACGGCGGGCCGGGGCCGGGGCTGGATGTGGCCGTAGGACTCCTGGGGAATCTGGCACTCCTCGCACACCCGGCCGGCGGGGGCGGGGGCCTGCTTGCCGTCGTTGACCTTGCCGATGTTGAGCACCTGCTCGTTGCGGCTGCCGTCCCGGTAGATGGTGGTGCCCTTGCACCCCAGGGTGAAGGCCATCCGGTAGACCTCGGCCACCTCCTCACGGGTGGCGGAGTTGGGGAAATTCACCGTCTTGCTCACCGCGTTGTCGGTGTAGGCCTGGAAGGCGGCCTGCATCTTCACGTGCCAGATGGGGGAGACGTCGTGAGCGCAGACGAACACCCGCTTGATGTCCTCGGGGATGCCGTCCACGTGGGCCAGGGAGCCCTGCTCCACGATTTTGCGCATCAGCTCCTCGGAGTAGATGCCCGCCTCCACCAGCCTGTCCTTCAGGATCTGGTTGGTCTCAATGAGGTGGGTGTTGTCCATCACGTTGCGGATATAGGCGTAGGCAAACACCGGCTCCACCCCGGAGGACACCCCGGCGATGATGGACAGGGTGCCGGTGGGGGCGATGGTGGTGACGGTGGCGTTGCGCAGGGGCTTGTCATCCTTGTAGATGCTCTCCCCGAAGAGGGGGAAGGGCCCCCGGCTCTCGGCCAGCTCCTGGCTGGCCTGGTGGCCGATGGTGTTGATGGTGTCCATGATCTCCCCGGCCAGGGCCACGCCCTCCTCGCTGTTGTAGGGCACCCCCATGTACAGCAGCATGTCGGCAAAGCCCATGACTCCCAGGCCGATTTTCCGGGTGGAGCGGGTCATCTGGTCGATCTCGGGCAGGGGATACTGGTTGACCTCAATGACGTTGTCCAGGAAGTGGACGGCGTTGCGGATGGTGCGCTCCAGCTTGGCCCGGTCCAGCACCCAGCCGGCCACGGTGCGGGTCAGGTGGTTGACCAGGTTGATGGAGCCCAGGTTGCAGCTCTCGTAGGGCAGCAGGGGCTGCTCTCCGCAGGGGTTGGTGGACTCGATCTCACCCTGGCTGGGCACCACGTTGTCCCGGTTCAGCCGGTCCAGGAAGATGATCCCCGGCTCTCCGGTCTGCCAGGCGGACTGCACAATGGTGTCAAAGACCTCCCTGGCGTTGAGCTGGCCGGTGACCTGGCCGGTGGCGGGATTCACCAGGTCGTAGGGCTGGTTCTTCCCCACCGCCTCCATAAAGGCCTCGGTAATGCCCACGGAGATGTTGAAGTTGGTAATCTCCGAGGTGTCGTTCTTGCAGGTGATAAAGGACATAATATCCGGGTGGTCCACCCGCAGGATGCCCATGTTGGCGCCCCGGCGGGTACCGCCCTGCTTCACCGCCTCGGTGGCGGCGTTGAACACCTTCATGAAGGAGATGGGGCCGCTGGCCACTCCGCCGGTGGAATTCACCGTGGAACCGTTGGGCCGCAGGCGGGAGAAGGAAAATCCGGTGCCGCCGCCGCTCTTGTGGATCAGGGCGGCGTTCTTGATGGCGTCAAAAATATCCTCCATGGAGTCGGCCACCGGCAGCACGAAGCAGGCCGACAGCTGGCCCAGGGGCCGCCCCGCGTTCATCAGGGTGGGGGAATTGGGCAGAAAGTCCAGGTTGGTCATCATCTCGTAAAAGGTCCTGGCGGTGGCCACCACGTCGGCCTTGGGGTCAAAGTGCCGGTCCCCCTCGGCAATGGCGTTGGCTACCCGGCGGAACAGGCCGTCCACCGTCTCGGTGGGGTTCCCCTGCTCGTCCCGGGCCAGGTAGCGCCGCTCCAGCACCGCCTTGGCGTTTTCTGATATGGGCATATATCGTCTCTCCTCCCGGTGAATTCAAAATAGCACAAGATATTGTATCACAGAAAAAGAGCTTGTCAATATTTCGTTCCTTGCCCGGTTTCCCCTTTCCTGCTATAATAGAGAAAAATATTCCCCTTTTGGAGGCTCCCCTATGCAAGACTGGCGCGTGAAATCCCTGGACCGGCCGGCTCCCTCCGAGCTGCGGGTCCATTGCCAATATTTTTCTCAGCTGGGCTGGGCTCTGTTTGCCCAGATGCTGGCTATGCTGACGGTACAGGTGGTGGTCTCCGCGCTGGTGGGCCTGCTGGCCCCCGCGCTGCTGTCCGACCCCATTTTTCTGTGGACCCTGTCGGTGGTCTCGGCCTATGGGGTGGGCTTTCCCGCCTTCTGCCTCATGATCCGCCGGGTGGACGCCCGGCCCTCGGAGCCGGGGCGGCCGCTGGGCCCCGCCCGGTTTTTCCAGGTCTATCTCATCGTCCTGGCCCTGATGTACCTGACCAACATGGCCACCCTGGCCTTTACCGCCCTCATCGGCCTGCTGCGGGGGGAGACGGTGGTCAACCCGGTGGAGCAGATGGAGAGCTACCCGGTGGCCCTCACCACCCTGCTGGGGTGCGTCATCGCCCCCATTACGGAGGAGCTCATGTTCCGCAGGCTGCTGCTGAACCGGCTGCGGCCCTATGGGGAGAAGTTTGCCGTGGTGGCCTCCGCTCTGTGCTTCGGCCTGTTCCACGGCAACCTGAACCAGGTGTTTTACGCCTTCGCCATCGGGCTGGTGTTCGCCTATGTGGCCCTGCGGACGGGGCGGCTGTGGCAGGTGATGCTGCTGCACGCCATGGTCAACAGCATTTCGGTGCTGATCCTCCCCCTGCTGGAGCCTCTGGGGACGGCGGGGGAAAACCTGCTGAGCCTTCTGGTATTTATAGCCATTGTGGTGGGCATCGTATTCCTGGTGGCGCTGCGGCGGGAGGTCCGCTTCGCCCCCTCCCCCTCTCCCCTGTCCGCCGGGTGGACCTGGCGGGTGTTCTTTGAGAATCCGGGAATGGCGTGCTTCTGCGTGCTGTTTGTGGCCCTGTGCGTGATCTATCTGCTGCCCCAGGGGTAAGTGCCGGTTGCTTTTCCCGCCGGTTTCCTGTACAATAACTTTTGCCAAATCACTGCGGAAAGGGGATCATCCTCTATGCTGAAGGTGCTCTATCTGCTCAACTTTGCCGGCAAGGCCGGCACCGAGCGGTATGTGGAAACCCTGGTGCGCTACCTCTCTCAGGACGGCCTGGTGCAGCCCTTTTTCGCCTACAACGTAGGCGGGCTGCTGGTGGAGCGGCTGGAGGAGATGGGGGTACCCTGCCGGCGGGTGGAAATGCGCCGCCGGTTCGACAAGAAGGCCGCCAGAGAGCTGGCCGCCCTGTGCGCGGAGTGGGACATCCAGCTGGTCCACTGTCACTACCTGCGGGAGCATTACACCGCCCTGCTGGCCAAAAAATACTATCCCTCCCTCCGGGTGGTATACACCAACCACTTCGTGATGGCCAACGACTTTGTCACCCGGTTCACCAACCGGCTGATGGACAAGCGGCAGGACCAGATGATCGCCGTGTGCAACCGGGGCCGGGAACAGCTCATCGCCAACGGCTGGAGCGGCGAGCGCATCCAGGTCATCTTCAACGCCGTGGACCCGGAGGTCTGGGCTGGGGACCGGTCAGAATCCACCCTGCGCAGCGAGCTGGGTCTGCCGGAGGACCGGTTTGTGATGCTGTGCGCCTCCCGGTTTGCCGAGGACAAGGGGCACAAGTATCTGATCAACTCGGTAAAAAAGCTCACCGGGCTGACCGACAGGCCCTTCACCCTGGTGCTGGCGGGGGACGGCCCCCTGCTGGAGCCCAGCAAGGCCCAGGTGCAGGAGCTGGGTCTGGAGGAGCAGGTGAAATTCATCGGCTTCCGCAAGGATATCAAGAACCTGTATAAGGGCTCCGACCTGTACGTCAACTCCTCCCGGCATGAGGCCCTGTCCTTCCTCATCATCGAGGCCATGGCCGCCGGGCTGCCGGTGATTGCCACCGACATGGGGGGCAACTCGGACATCGTCAATGACGAGGCGGGCTGCGGGCTGCTGGTGGAGTACGACAATCCGGACTCCATGGCGGGGGCCATGAAGCGCTTTCTGGAGGACCCGGACTTTCTGGCCCGCTGCCGGGAAAACGCCCTGCGCACCATCCAGGAAAAGTTTGAGATCCACAAAATGGCCTGGGCCACCTTTGAGGTCTACCGCAAGGCCCTGGAAAACTGATTGCAAAAAGGAATTTATACTATGGCAATTACCGAAAGTAGTTACGTTCTGCGGTTCTTCCTGGCCATCTGGCTGGGCCTGAACGGGGCCGCGGCCAACAGCGGGGTCAACCGCCTCTGCCGGGGACTGGAGCGGGGCGTTTCCCGACTGCTGTCCGGCAGCGTGCTGTGGAACTTCGCCTGGCGGGAGGGGGTTGTGTCCCGTGCCTGGGGGAGCAGCCTGTCCTGCCGGCTGTTTACCGCCATTGTCAACATCCCCTGCGCCATCGTCAAGGTTATCTGGAAGGCGGGGAAACCGGTGTGGGAGGACAGCCTGTTCTGCCGCCTGCTCACCGCCCTGGGAGGCGCCACCTTCTTCTTCCTGGGCCTGTTCATGACCGTGATGCTGATGACCCCCCACAGCTCCTGGAACAACACCTACGCCCTGATGGGGGCGGTGGCTCTGACGGCGCTGTTCATTGTGGGCAGCGCCTCCCGGCGGCACTACCGGCTGGAGCTGGACACTCTGGGGCCCTATATGAGCATCTATATGGCCTTCATCTGCCTGGCTCTGCTGGGCTCCCTGTCCACCCGCATGTCCATGCGCTTTTTCGCCTTCCACCTGACCAGCTTCCTGCTGGTGCTGGTGGTGGTAAGTGCGGTGCACAAGTACGAGCAGCTCCAGCTGATGGTATCCCTGGCGGTGCTGGGCCTCTCTGTGGCCGCCCTGTACGGCTGTTATCAGGGCTATATCGGGGTGGAGGTGGTACCCTCCCAGCAGGACATGGTGGTCAATGCCGGTATGCCCGGCCGGGTATACTCCTTCTTTGACAACCCCAACAACTTCGCCGAGCAGCTGGAGATGCTGCTGCCTCTGGACCTGGCCCTCTTCCTCAACTGCCGCTGGCGGGGGAAGGTGCTCTCCCTGCTCTCCCTGGTCCTGGGCGTGGCGGCCATCGGGTACACCTACGGCCGGGCCAGCTGGATCGGCCTGGCGCTGGCGGTGGTGGTCTTTGTGGCTCTGCTGGACTGGCGCTGGATCCCGGTGCTGCTGCTGCTGGGTCTGGCCGCCATCCCCTTCCTGCCGGAGACCATCTATAACCGGATCCTCACCATCGGCAATACCCAGGACTCCTCCACCCAGTACCGCTTCACCATCTACGACACCACCGCCAACCTGATGCGGGACTACTGGCACCGGGGGGTTGGCCTGGGCAGCGACATCATGAAAAAGGTGTTCCAGACCTATCCCACCAACTTTGACGGCTCCTACCCCATCCACACCCACAACAACTATTTGCAGATGTGGGGGGAGGCGGGCATCTGGGGGATCCTGTCCTTCCTGGGCCTGCTGCTGTGGCAGCTGAAAAAGGGCGTCAAGGCCCTCCGGGCCGCCGACCCCAAGCTGCGCCGGATGCTGGCCGCCGCCATCGGCGCCTTCTGCGGCATCATGGTCATCGGCCTGGCGGAGTACACCTGGTTCTACCCCCGGAACATGTTCACCTATTGGTTCCTGTTCGGCGTGATCGCCGCCTGCGTCAAGCTGGCCAAGGCGGAGCAGCCCGCCCAGGCGTAACGCACAGCAAAAGGCTGCGGACACTTCTGTGTCCGCAGCCTTTATTGTTTTTCAATAAAAATCAATTGACTTTCAATCTCCCCGGTGATAGGATAGCAGCAAAGGAGGTACCGCTATGAAAAAATGGGTATTCTGGTCCGCCATGTGCGCCGTTTCCCTGGTCAACGGGGCCTTTTTCGTTGGCGGCTCCGCCGGCGTGATGGGCCGGGGGATAGCAGGAACCGACAACCAGGCCTCCCTGCTGTTTATTCCCGTTCTCTGGCTCATGGCAATCTGGGTGCTTGCCGCACTAAACCTATGCACCCTCCTTGCGGGCATCCGGATGGAAAAGGGCCGCTCCATTCACCCTCTGGAGGTCTTTCACCTGTCCGGCCTCTCCCGGCGCGCAAAGGTATCCAGAGCCGGATTTTTCCTGGCCGCCGGGCTGCTCATGCTGTTTGGGTACGCCCTGTTCGCCCCGGACATGCCCTGGGCCATCGGCTACGCCCTGTCGGGCGGCCTGCTGCTCCTGTTTTTAAACGCCTGGATCAGGGCCTTCGCACAGCGCGTCGCCTATCAATAACAGCAAACATAAACCCCCGCCGGAGCGGCGGGGGTTTTGTCATGCCTGGGGGCTCTCCTGCAGGTCGGCCTCGGTGAGGGCCATGAGGGCCTCCTTGTCCGGCTGCTCCAAGGCGGCCACCCGGTCGGCCTGCCGGGCCACCGCCCGCTCGAACAGGTTGCGCACGTCCCGGGCGTTGCCAAAGTTCTCGTCCCGGTTCTCGTACAGGCCGTGGAGGAGCCTGGCGGCGCAGGCCTGTCCGCTCTCGTCCAGGGTGTAGCCGTTCTTCTCGCACATGGAGCGGAAAATCTCCATCAGCTGGTCCCCGGTATAGTCCTCAAAGTAGAAGTACTTGTTGAAGCGGCTCTCCAGGCCGGGGTTGGCGTGGATAAACCGGTCCATCAGCTCGGTGTATCCCGCCACGATCACCACCAGGTCCGCCCGGTGGTCCTCCATGCCCTTGAGCAGGGTCTCGATGGCCTCCCGGCCGAAGTCGTTGGGGTTGTCCTGGTTGGCCAGGGCATAGGCCTCGTCGATGAACAGCACACCTCCCAGGGCCTTCTGGACCGCCTCGCCGGTCTTGATGGCGGTCTGGCCCACAAACCCGGCCACCAGGCCGGAGCGGTCCACCTCCACCAGCTGGCCCTTGGACAGCACCCCCATGGCCTTGTAGATCTGGGCCAGCAGCCGGGCCACGGTGGTCTTGCCGGTGCCCGGATTGCCCATAAAGACCAGGTGGAGGCTCATGGGGGGCACGGGCAGGCCGTGCTCCTGCCGGAGCTTGCGCACCTTCACCAGGTTGATGAGGCTCTTGACGTCGGCCTTGACCTTCTCCAGGCCGCACAGGCCGTCCAGCTGCTCCAGCAGCTCCTCCAGGGTGGGGGCTGGCTCCTCCTCCGCCTGGGGGGCTTCCTGGGGCTTCTCCGCCGTCTCCGGCTGGGCGGGCTGGGGCCGCTGGGTGACGAAATCCCCCACGTCCAGCGGGGACCGCTCCCCCTTCAGCCCATCCTTGTCGCACAGGGTGGAGAGGGCGTCGGCGCAGGAATTGACGAACCCCGCCTCCGCCTCCCCCACCTGGTCGTCCACCGCCGCGAAGAGCAGCAGCATCAGGGTGGTCAGGTCGATGAACCGCCGGGCCAGGCCGGTGCCAGATATTTTGTCGCAGGCCCGCATCCGGGCAAAGAACTCCGGCGGCTTGAAGCCGGGGTACTCCAGCACCGCCGACGACAGCTCCCAGAACAGGATCGTGGGGGCCGGGTTGCCCTTGGCGTAAATGGCGTTGTAGTATTCCACATGCCGGGGGGTCACGGCTGCACCGTCCCGCTGCCACACTCCCAGGGCGCAGGCCCGGAAGAACACGTCGGCCTGCTGGGTAAACTTCACCCGCAGGGCGGGGTCGGCGATCTGCCGCCGGAAGGCGGACACCCCCTCGCTGTATTGTCTGTGTACCTCCGCGGCGCTGATGGAGCTTTTCATGCCGCCACACCTCCGTTTTTACTCTGCTGTGCCGTATTATATCCCATTGCCGCCGGTAACGCAAGGCGGGTGGAAGTTGACATAAATATTAAAAAACCTTTACATTTTGTTCCCCGCCGTTGACGGATGGCAGGCAGTCGTTGTAAAATGGTCTCAGAATGTCGATCGGAGGGATTTCCCATGGCATCCAGAAGAAACAAGGGCGACCAGCCCAAAATGATCCACTGTCCATACTGCGGGGAGGACTACTCCTCTACATATAAGCATTGCCCCTTCTGCGATGAGATAGAACAGAACTACGATGAGGACGGCGACTATGAGGAGGAGGCCGCTCCTGCCCGGGGCGGCAAGCGGTTAGTCACCAATACCCGTGGCGGCGGCTACGGCGGCAGCCCGTCTCCGCTGCGGATTGTGGGCATTGTCATCTCCCTGGGCCTGATTGTAGCGGCGGTGATCATCGTCCTCACCATCATCATGCCCCTGGTGAGCAAGGGCCATACCGAACCCGGCTCCTCCGTCCCGCCGGAGAGCTCCGCCCCGGTGGTAGAGTCCGAGACCCCTGGCCCGGAGGATTCCGCCGCTCCGGTGGAGCCCTCGGTCCAGCCTTCGGCCCAGCCCAGCCCTGACAATACCCTGCCGGCGGGTCAGACCGCCACCGGCTTTACCCTGGACAAGACGGAGTTCTCCTTCTCCGACCGCTACCCCGACCCCATCACCATCCGCGTGACCTTTGTGCCCGCCGGCTCCACCGGCACCATCACCTGGACCAGCAGCGACCCGTCCATCGTCTCGGTGGATGAAAACGGCAAGGTGAGCCACGGCTCCAAGCGGGGCAGCGCCACCATCACCGCCTCCATGCCCGGCGCCGCCGACCAGACCGTGCTGGTCTACAACCAGGTCACCAGCGGCACCTCCAGCAGCAGCTCGGGCAGTTCCGGCGGCTCCACCAGCTCGGGCAGCCTGTCTCTGAACAAGACCGACTTCACCTTCTCCGCCAAGGACAACCCCTCGGTACAGATGAAGGTGATCGGCACCTCCTCCACCCCCACCTGGAGTATCGGCGACACCTCGGTGGCCACCATCTCCGCCGACGGCGTGGTGAAGCCGGTGGGCTCCGGACACACCACCATCACCTGTACGGTGGACGGGCAGACCCTGACCTGTATCGTCCGCTGTTCCTTCTGAGAAGAAAAAAAAGAACCGGCCTCTGAGAGGCCGGTTCTTTTTCATACAAACTCATAGTCGGCGAATTTGTCCTCGCCCTGCTTGTTGTCCTTGGTCTCCCCCACAAAGGTGCCCATCACCTTGCAGTCGGGACACATGCCGAAGTTTTCATCAGAGGCAAATTCCAGCTCATAGCGGAATTTCTTTCCGCATTTCGGGCATTCATAGAAGAAATAATAGGTTCCCCAGGTCATGGCCGCAGCGCCGCCTTTCTCCTTTATTTGGCAGTCACCATCATAGCACGTTCCCCCGCCCCTGACAAGCACTTACCCGGCGGTATCCTCCTGGGCCTGCCTGGCCTGCCGGAGGGCGTCCCTGGCCTGGATGGTCTCGGCCAGGGTTCTGGCCGGCCGGGCGTTGATCCGCTCCTGCCAGCTCAGGGCCCAGGCCCGCAGCTCCTCCAGCCCCTCCTCGGTCAGGGGGAAGGAGACGGTCTCCTCCACCGTGCTGTCGGCCAGACTCCAGGGCCCCTCCCACACCTGGGCCTTCAGGCTGGTCCACACGTCCTCCTCCTTCACCGGGTCCACCCGGTAGCGCATCCGGCCGCCGCTGGCCGTCCAGAAATTCCCGTTCTCAAAGTGGGAGAGCACGGGCAAAAACAGTTCCTGCTCCATGTATTCCGTTCCTTCCTCGTTCAAAAAAGCGTGATATCTATGATACCACGCTTTTGATCTCTTTTCAATTCTCCGCGTAGCGGGACAAAAACTGCCGGGTGCGCTCCTCCCGGGGATTCTCAATGACCTGCCGGGCCTCGCCCTGCTCCACGATAACCCCCTCGTCCATAAAGATCACCTGATCGGCCACATCCCGGGCGAATGCCATCTCGTGGGTGACGATGATCATGGTGGTCTTTTGCTCGGCCAGGGAGCGGATCACCTTCAGCACCTCCCCGGTGAGCTCCGGGTCCAGGGCGGAGGTGGGCTCGTCAAAGCACAGGATATCGGGCTTCAAAGCCAGGGCCCGGGCGATGGCCACCCGCTGCTGCTGGCCGCCGGAGAGCTGGCAGGGGAAGTGATTGGCCCGGTCGCTGAGGCCCATTTTCCGCAGCAGCTCCCGGCCCTCGGCCTGGATCTCCTCCAAAATGGCCTTCTTGTTCTGCTTGAAGTCGGGCCGCTCCTGGCTCAATAGTTCCTTGGCCAGGGTGACGTTTTTCAGGGCGGTGTACTGGGGAAACAGGTTGAAGGACTGGAACACCATACCGAAGTGGAGCCGCTTTTTGCGCACCTCGCTCTCCCGCTGGGTGGCGGGGTCAGCGGCGTCAAAGATCACCTTGCCCCCCACCGCAATTTTCCCCTGGTTGGGGGTCTCCAGAAAGTTGAGGCACCGCAGCAGGGTGGTCTTGCCGGAGCCGGAGGAGCCGATGATGGCCAGGGCCTGTCCCTGCTCCAGGGAGAAGCTGATATCCTCCAGCACCCGGGTGGCGCCGAAATGCTTTTCAATGTTCTGAACTTCCAAAATCGCCATTTCAGCACCTTCTTTCAGCGGAAGTAGTCCAGCTTTTTCTCCACCCAGCCGAAGAGCAGGGTGAGGGCCCCGTTGAACACCAGATAGTACACGCCGGTGAAGAACAGGGGCCACAGCAGGCCGGAGTAGCCGTGGGAACCCTTCAGGAAGGAGTAGCCCGCCCAGATGATCTCCTGCATGGAGATGATGCGGGCGATGGAGGTGTCCTTCACCAGGGTGATGATCTCGTTGGACATGGGGGGCACAATGCGCTTGACCATCTGCAGCAGGGTGACATGGAAGAAGATCTGGCTGCGGGTCATGCCCAGCACCTGCCCCGCCTCCTGCTGGCCCACCGGCACGCCCTGGATGCCGCCCCGGTAGATCTCGGAGAAGTAGCAGGCGTAGTTGATGATGAAGGCCACGGCGGAGGCCAGGAACCGGCCCGCCTCGCCGCTGGGCCAGGGGCTGCCGCCGGGGAGCACGTAGCCGGGTATGTAGAAGATGATGATGAGCTGGAGCATCAGCGGGGTGCCCCGGATGATCCACACCACCGTTTTGGTCAGCCAGCGCAGGGGCGGAAAGGAGCTCATGGAGCCAAAGGAGACCACCAGCCCCAGGGGGACGGCGCCGATCAGCGTGACCGCGAACAGCTTCAATGTCTGGAGAAAGCCCTCGTTCAGGGCCCCGATGACCGTGAGAAACATAGGCGGAACCTACCTTCAGTCAGAGTGTTTCAAGTGGGTAAAACCAACCAAAAGCAGAGAACGTCTCCGCTCTCTGCTTTTGGGACTTGTGAGAAATCCGTCTTACTCCTGGGGGATGAGGGCGGCCTGGATGCCGTAGGTCTCGGCCAGGGCGGTCATGGTGCCGTCGGCGTAGCTGTCCACAAAGAACTGGTTCAGCTTCTCCACTAGGTCGGAGCCCTTCCGGAAGCCCACGCCGTATTCCTCGCTGTTTAGCTGGATGGTGTAGATCAGGTCGGCGTAGCTGGTGCCCTCGCCCACCATAGCCCCCGCCATCAGGGAGTCGATGATGGCGGCGTCGGCGGTGCCGGAGCTGACCTCCAGCACGGCGGTGGCCTGATCCAGCACCTCGGTGTAGCTGAAGCCGTTGGCCTCCGCCTGGGCCTGACCGGCGGAGCCGGACTCCACGGCGAAGTTCAGGCCGCTCATGCTGGCGGCGTCGGGGTAGTCCTCAGCCAGATCGGCGGGGAGCACCACCACCTGGGCGTTGTTGCAGTAGGCTTTGGAGCAGGACATGGCGGAGGTGACCTCGTCGGTGAGGGTCATGCCGTTCCACACCACGTCGATGGTCTTGCCGTCCAGCTCCATCACCTTGTTGTCCCAGTCGATAACCTGGAACTGGACCTCCACCCCCAGGCTCTCGGCAAAGGCCTTGGCCATGTCGGCGTCAAAGCCGATCCAGTTGCCGTCGGCATCCCGGTAGTCCATGGGGTCAAACTCAGTGATGCCCACCACCAGGGTGCCCTTGTCCTGGACATAGGCCAGGTCGCTCTCGGCGGCGGGGGTGTTGGATTCTGCAGCGGGGGCGGGGCTCTCGCTGTTGCCCCCGGCAGGGGTCTCGGCGTTGCCGCCGGTGGTGCCATTGCCGCAGGCGGCCAGGGTAAACGTCAGGCCCAGCGCAAGGGCCAGAGCAGTCAGCTTCCGTTTCATGTACATTCCTCCAAACCAGTGATGTCTTGGTTGCTTTCGTATGTTACCACACTAAAGCATCATTGTAAAGGGGAATTTAAAATTTTCTCCGGCCTGCTCTGGTTTTGCACGGCGCGGCAGAAAAATTTACCCCCGTCAAAATCTGTATAGAACCGGGGCGGATTCCATATCCTGTGAAGCAGAATTCAGGAGCATTGGAGGCTTGAAACAATGAAAAAACTGGCCGCGGCCCTGCTGGCCGCCCTACTGCTGGCCGTCTCCGCTCGGGCCGCCTCCGCCGCCCCCACGGTGGACGCCGGGGCGGCGGTGCTGATGGAGAAAGAGACGGGTACGGTGCTGTGCGAGCAGAACGCCCACGACAAGCTGGAACCCGCCAGCGTCACCAAGGTCATGACCCTGCTGCTGGTGATGGAGGCCATTGACAGCGGCAGCCTGTCCACCGACGACGTGGTGACGGTGTCCGCCTACGCCGCCTCCATGGGCGGCTCCCAGGTCTATTTAAAGGAAGGGGAGCAGATGAGTGTCCACGACCTGCTGAAGGCGGTGACGGTGGCCTCGGGCAACGACGCCTCGGTGGCTCTGGCCGAGCACCTGGCGGGCAGCGAGGAGGCCTTTGTGGAGCGGATGAACCAGCGGGCGGCGGAGCTGGGCATGGCGGACACCTGCTTTGTCAACTGCACCGGCCTGCCGGCGGCGGGCCACCTCACCTCCGCCTATGACATCGCCCTGATGAGCCGGGAGCTGATCCTCAACCACCCCGCCATCCGGGAGTATACCACCATCTGGATGGACACCCTCCGCAACGGCCAGTTCCAGCTGGCCAACACCAACAAGCTCATCCGGTTTTACGAGGGGGCCACCGGCCTGAAAACCGGCTCCACCGACTCCGCCGGGTACTGCCTGTCCGCCACGGCGGAACGGGACGGGATGGAGCTCATCGCGGTGATCCTGAAATCCCCCACCAAGGACACCCGCACCGCGGCGGCCACCTCCCTGCTGAACTACGGCTTTTCCAACTACACCCTGATGGATGTCTACCCCTCCCAGGCTCTGCCGCCGGTGGACGTGCTGTTGGGGGAATGTGACACGGTGCAGCCCGTTTTATCCACATCCAGCCGGATCCTGGTGGAAAAGTCCATGGTCAATCAGGTCACCACCCAGGTGAGCCTGTGTGAAAATGTGGAGGCCCCGGTGGAGGCCGGGCAGAAGCTGGGCGAGATGGCGGTCTACCAGGGGGAGGAGCTGGTGCAGACCATCCCCATCGTGGCCGACCAGGCCGTGGCGCGGCTCAACTTCCCCGGCATCTTTGCCCGCCTGCTCCGCACCCTCTTTATGGCTCAGTCCTGAGCCTGTCCCGCAGCCGGAGACGGAACCCCCGTCTCCGGCTGCTGCCGTTCCAGCCGCGTACGGCTTTTCCTGATTCATGAAATTTTACGGGTTCTTTCCCACACGCATCTTGACTATCCCGGTATATCGTTGTATAATTTCTACAAATAAGTTCCGATTTATTTGGATCTTATTTATGACCAATGACAAGATTCTTTGGTTTACAGTCCCTTTGTTTGGGGATTTTTACCAACAAGGAGTGGATACCTATGACTTTATCTGCCGCCGATCCCGCCTTGACCGCCTTTTCCAAGGGCCAGAGCGTGCGGGCTCAGGAATTTCTGGGCTCCCACCCCGCCGTTGTGGGCGGTCAGGCCGGCTGGACCTTCCGGGTGTGGGCGCCTCATGCCCAGTCTGTGGCGGTGATGGGGGACTTTAACGGCTGGAACGACTCCGACCACCCCATGCGCCCACTGGAGGGCGGTGTCTGGGAGGCATTTTTGCCCAGCCTGCAGCAATATGATAATTATAAGTACGCCGTCCACACCAGGGACGGCCGGGTGCTGGCCAAGTCCGACCCCTACGCCTTCCACGCCGAGACCCGCCCCGGCACCGCCTCCAAGCTGTACGATCTCTCCGGCTACCAGTGGGGGGATCAGGGATGGATGGACTACCGGAAGGGCAACCCCATTTATCAAAAACCGCTGAATATTTATGAAGTACATTTGGGTTCCTGGCGGCGCACCGCTGACGACCAGATGCTCTCCTACCGGGATATCGGCAAATATCTGGTACCCTACGTGAAGGAGATGGGCTTCACCCATGTGGAGCTGCTCCCCGTCACCGAGCACCCCCTGGACGCCTCCTGGGGCTATCAGTGCACCGGCTATTTCGCGGCTACCAGCCGCTTCGGCACCCCCCACGACTTCATGTGGCTGGTGGATCAGCTCCACCAGGCGGGCATCGGCGTGATCCTGGACTGGGTGCCCGCCCACTTCCCCAAGGACGCCTTCGGCCTGTACGAATTTGACGGAGAGCCCTGCTATGAGTATGCCGACCCCCGGAAGGGGGAGCACGCCGACTGGGGCACCCGGGTATTCGACTACGCCCGCAATGAGGTGCGCTCCTTCCTGTTCTCCTCCGCGCTGTTCTGGCTGGAGCAGTACCACGTGGACGGCCTGCGGGTGGACGCGGTGGCCTCCATGCTCTATCTGGACTACGGCCGGCAGGGGGGCCAGTGGACCCCCAACGTGTTCGGCGGCCATGAGAATCTGGAGGCGGTGGACTTCCTCCAGCAGCTCAACGGCCACATCTTTATGGCCCACCCCGACGTGATGATGATCGCCGAGGAGTCCACCGCCTGGCCCCGGGTGTCCCA
>ERZ1643246.1127-NODE-1127-length-30134-cov-14.840819_pt1 | contig 30134 bp, 22 predicted proteins | sample MGYA00579265_ERZ1643246 | MGnify/ENA primary metagenome ERZ1643246 (study PRJEB29033, sample SAMEA4952261) | chicken gut metagenome | biome: Broiler Chicken; feature: Gastrointestinal Tract; material: Caecum | place: Ireland | collected 2018 | study: Broiler...
CTAAAATTAAAATTACCATACATATTTTCTTTTTCATGACAAGCACCTACTTTCTATTATCGTAACTTATCCAATTTCTTGTTGGCTTTATTATACTTCATCAAGCCAGATAAGTATAGGATGATTGACAGAAGCCGGAAACAAAAATGCGTTTCCATTTGTGGACACTCACAATCCCATGAAAATCAGATTGACACGCTCCGGGAAGCTTTGTTCCAGACAGTAGCCGTCAGACGTATTTGGAATATAACGAATAAGATTTCAATGTCATGCCCGTACTGGCTGTACACTAAATCATGTCGGATCGTCTGGGCTATCATAAGACTGCCATAGAGCAGGGAACGCTTGTTATGCTGGCTCAAATGCTTTTTGTCCATGCCCAGTTCATCATCTTCCCAGAAGTCCAGCCAATTATCCCGCAGCTTTCTCCATACATTTTTCATATCCATGCCCTCCAACCTTATTTATTGCTCCACACTTGCAACTTCCAATTTCTACATTATTCATCACCTTTGACCAGATAAAGCAAATCATCATATCCTGACTGCTTGAGTAATTGCTCAAACCCAGAAAACACTTCTTCTTTTGTATAATTATTGCTTTCTATAAACTCACTACTTTATTGACAAAGAATGGTTTACTACGCCAAATTTTACACCATTTTCGCACAAATTGATAAATTAAGACGCTTCCAGATAAAAAGCATCAATGCCGCAGAATCCTTGAAAATAAGGCTCTGCGGCATTTGATAACACAAGATAAAAACCAATCGCAACTGTCAAGAGGTGAGTGCTGATTATTTTGTAAAAAAATTGTGAAGTCCCGTTTTTCTTGATTTTATAGTGTTCGCGTTGATTTTCTTTTTTTGCAATCTTTAAACAGTAGAACATGAGTATTTTTGACGCAGAATGACAAGATAAAATCATTTAGTTCGATTATAATATCATGCAAGATCAATTTAGGGAGGAATTTTTATGGAACCTATAAAACTTCAAGAAGTTATCGATTATATCGAAGGTCATCTGACAGAAAAGCTGACCTTCGATGTGATCGCATCCATGATGGCGGTGTCTGAAGCTGATCTGCAAAGATCCTTCAAAATGATTGCCGGCTTGACTATGAGTGAATATATTCGCTATCGGCGCTTAACAATGGCTGCACTGGATCTGAAGAATAGTGACAGTAAAGTGCTGGATGTAGCATTAACTTATGGATACCAGACTGCGGAAAGTTTTAGTAAAGCATTTAAACAATATCACGGATGCACTCCAATGGAGGCAAAAAATACCAATCAAATCATCAGTTATTTTAATCCCATTGTTATTAAGCTTGCCAAAAGAGGTGGAAACATCACAGAATGTTGTGCCAGTTATGTTGAAAAAGCCGGTACGGTTATGGCTTATTATGATGCCAGCAATGAACATAGCCGGTTGAGTAAAAGCAAACATTCTCAAATAGAGTATTTTATTACAATGAAATACTTACAGGAAATAATTCCGGAAAACAGCAGGATATTAGATTGTTGTGCGGGAACGGGAGTGTATTCATTCGAATTGGCAAAATGTCACCAGGTTGTCGCAGGTGACTTATCAGAAAAACATGTCAATAAAATGTGGCAATTACAGGAAAAATGTCCGATGCTGGAGGAAATTCATCAGTTGAATGCCTGCGATATGAACATCTTTGAAGATGAATCTTTTGATGTTGTCTTGTGCATGGGAGCGTTATACCATTTGTTTGACTATGAAGATCGAATGAAAGCCATTCAGGAGTGTGTGCGTGTGTGCAGAAAAGGAGGAATACTGGTATTTGCATATTTGAATAAATGGGGCAGTTTCTATAATGGTTTCATAAATAATCTGAAATCCATGGATTTACTTTACAGTGAATTCGACAGTAGAAATCATGAAGATATTTTTTATCGTGCGACAGCGGATGAAGTGCATGAAATGTGTCGAACTCTGGGTTTAGAGTGCCTGCATAATATTGGCGTGGATCATTTTGCGTTTCTTTCAAGTGAGCGTATTGATGCAATGAGTGATACAGAATATGAACGCCTTCTGGAGTATCAGATGAAAGCAACACAAGAACCCAACATTACAGGAGTAAGTCTCCGCGGATTATGGATCGGAAGAAAATGATCATAAGTATTGAAATCAGAAAGTTGATTGTGCTTTCTCTTTTTGATTTCATTTAGATGGCGGCAGGTATTCGGTTTTGAAAATCCGTATTTACCTTAAAAACAGAAGGAATTTATGACTTTTTTCTTGTCAGAAAGATTCCGACGACGGCTCCTATAAGAACAACCGGTGCTAATCGGATAAACAGCCATTCAAATACATGAAAACCGACGCCGATAACGGCGGTTTCAGGGTCGCTGTAATCCCACCCCAGATACGGACTATTTAACATCGTCAGGAGCCGGAAAATGATTACTATAACGATACCTAATGAAATGAGCAGCCAATGAACCATTTTTCTTCTGGCGGTCGCTTTTTGTGCAAATTGTAAGTTTATCATCTCCAGCTTTTCAGAGATCACTTTTAAGTCATCAACCGTTGGCTCAGTAACGGTTTCTCCCAGTAAAATACTTACGGGTGTTTCAAGCGCTTCCGATAGATTGATCAGCATATCCGAATCGGGAACGGACAATCCTTGTTCCCATTTGGAAATTGTCTGCCGCACCACATTCAGTTTCACGGCAAGTTCCTGCTGCGAAAGTCCTTTTGATTTTCTGATTGCCTTAATGTTTTCGTTTAACACTGTGACACCTTCCTTTCCTTTCGTTGTTACTGTTATTGTACGGGGAAGTGCCCGTTGCTGCAAGCAACGCACATTAACATTCAGTGAATACAGCAGATTTTCCTTTGGCATGAACTTCATTATGCTATGATTCCATCGATTCCAGCGGCCATTTCGCCCACAGTTTTCCCAGTTGTTTTGCGATCAGTCCCACCAGCAGAGCCGCTGCGACCGTTCCCTCCCGGACGCCCTGAAGCTTGCCGGTAAACACCAGAGACAGGATGCAGGCGATCACGACAAGCGTCACATCAAATCCGACTTTCATGTAACCGAATTTCACCGGGACAACTTTACAGATGGCAAGGACCACGCCTTCCCCGGCGAGAACGACAACGCCTGCCTTTACCTCCAGGCTGACTCCCACAGCTACCAGAAAAATTCCGATCAGGCACAGGATCCACTGCTGCCAGTAGGCGTTATAGGTGATCCGCTGAACGGACCACACGCCGAAATCTGTGAGGTAACCGAAGAAGACAGCGACGGGAAGCTGCATCAGCTGGATCGGGTGATAATTTTTTCGCAGGATCAGGATCTGGATCACGATGAAAACGCAGTGCATGAGAATCGTGGCGGTGCCGACGGTCAGAGGTGTGAATAAGCTGATCACGTAGGGCACGCTTGAGATCGGCGAGGTGCCGAGACTTGCCTTGATCGAGAAGGCGACGCCGAAGGCCATTATGGCGAGACCGGCCAAGAGGATCAGATACCTCTTCAGAAGAGACGTATGAAATGTGCTGTTCAATTTATATCCTTCCTTTCCTGACTCCGGAGCCGGAAGATATCTGAAATCCACAGAATGGGGAATGAGAACATCTTCCGGAATCTGTGCCAGACAGACGCCCCGGGATCTTTTTCAATGTGACATATCCGCCTTATATTATAGCACGAACAGGATGTTTGTGCAGGATTTCACAGACTGCAAAATGATTTATGGTTACAATTCAGCCAGCTGAACTGTAACGATTTATGCTGTAATCTCAGGTGAGAGCAGGTATTCGAAAAGCTTAAAATTCGTCCAGCCGGTATCTTCATAGTACATACGGATCGTGTCCAGATAATGAAATCCCAGCGCAGTATATACTTTTTCCGCGGTAGATTTCCTTCGAGAACATCCAGGCGGATCGTCCGTATCTCATGGATCTGTGCTTTCCGGATCGCTCTTCGTACCATTTCTTTTGCAATGCCTCTGCCGGAGAAGTCCGGATGAACGCCGAGGGCATGGATCACGTAGAGCTGTGAATCCGATACAGCTGCAGACCAGCGAATCTTTTGGTACCCTTCGTTGCATTTATGATTGATGACCATACAGGCGGCGACGGCATTCTCAATTTCACAGAGAAAAAGCTCGCCGTTTTCAATGGATTCTTTCAGGAAATCCTGCGAAGGATAAATATTCTTTTCCCATCCCGGGCGGAATTCGGCCTCCTGCATGGCGTCCGTCAGTGAGTAATAAAATTCTCTGACTTTTATGTAGTCTTCCTTTTCGGCGATTCGAATCTGCATGTCAGTCTCCTTTCATGTCTTTTTTTCAGTTTGCATCTCTCGTTCCTCTTTCGGTTCTGGCGGTTCCAAAAGTGTTTTCATACGGTCGGCGAAGAAAGATGCTTGTCACTACTGCCGTTTATGAGTATACTTTTATCATAGTACAGAAACGAATGCGGTGTAAAGCTGTTCCGCGTGGAAAACGAAAAGAAGAGCTACAGTTCAGCTGGATGAACTGTAACAAAGAAGACGGAATTGATCTGGCGGGCCGGTAGCAGGGAAACAGAAACAATACACAGGAAAGACTCTGAAAAACAGACAGAAAAGGGAGGATATCAGAATGAACGAAATCACGATGACGCTCCAGGCGGATCACCTGATCCTGGAGGCGCTGAAGGAGGATATTTCCAGCGAGGACGTGAGTACCAATGCAGTGATCCGGACGGCAGTACAGGGGGAAGCGGATCTGATCTGTAAGCAGGATGGGATCATTGCCGGTCTGGAGGTGTTCCGCCGGGTATTTGAACTGCTGGATGCGGATACGGAGGCGGAACTGTACTGTAAGGATGGAGACGAGGTGAAGCGCGGACAGCTGCTGGGACATATCCGGGGAGACATCCGTGTGTTTCTGTCCGGCGAGCGGGTGGCGTTGAATTATCTGCAGCGGATGAGCGGGATCGCTACGTATACGCGGTCTGTGGCGAAGCTGCTGGAAGGCACCGGGACAAAGCTGCTGGATACCCGAAAGACAACGCCGAACATGCGGATTTTTGAGAAATACGCGGTCCGGGTCGGCGGCGGTTATAATCACCGGTATAATCTGTCCGACGGTGTTCTCCTGAAGGATAATCATATCAGTGCGGCCGGCGGAGTGGCCCGGGCAGTGAAAATGGCGCGGGAGTATGCCCCTTTTGTCAGAAAAATCGAGGTGGAGACGGAGAATCTGGACATGGTGCGGGAGGCGGTGGAAGCCGGCGCTGATATCATCATGCTGGACAATATGTCTCCGGAGGAGATGGGAGAAGCGATCCAGATCATAGACGGAAGAGCGGAGACAGAATGTTCCGGAAATGTGACGAAAGAGAATGTGGAACGTCTGACAAAGCTTGGCGTCGATTATATCTCCAGCGGGGCGTTGACGCACTCTGCGCCGATCCTGGATCTGTCTGTAAAAAACCTTCATGTGGTGGAGTGATCCTGCCGTTCTCGGGGGACTCCGGGAATTCTGTATCACCCGGTACGGGCGGTAACAGAGAAGAGACGGATGAAAATTTATGGGGAGGAGTTCCGGAAACAGAAAAGAAGAATGAATTTCTGAAAGAGTGAGATGAACGGAAAAAATTTTTGGAAAATGAAAAAACGGAGAGAAAAACTGTTGACAAATTCCACAGGGAAGCATATAATGCATAGCATGTAGCTGATCAACATCAGTATAATTTCATAATTATCCAAACCGTTGAAGCGGAGATAACGTTACAAGCGCACTCACAGAGAGTCCGGGCAGGTGGGAGCCGGGCAGAAAGCGGTGTTTCAAATGGACCGCGGAGGGCATGGGGAAAGGCTTTCGCCGAGTATTCCATGACGTAAAGGCATACGTTAGTTGCCAGGAATATGATGGTATTCCGGTAAGTGTGTGGTATAACCGCAAAAGCAAGGTGGCACCACGGGTGTCTGGATTTTAGATGACTCGCCCTTGACAGAAAGGATTCTTTCTGTCAGGGGCTTTTTCTTTTGCCAAAAAAGACGCGTAACCGTTCGGCTGGTCCAACGGTTACAGAGACACAGCAGTCCAGACAGCTGAACTGTCATAAATATTTACCGGGAAGAACAGGAAAGGAGCATTTATGAGACAGACAACACTGGAAGAGGCGAAACAGTTGAATGCGTCAGGAAATTTTCAGAGACTCCCGGTCTGCCGGGAAATTTTCTCGGATATCCGGACGCCGGTGGAGACGCTGAAGATCCTGAAGGGCGTGAGCAGCCACTGTTTTTTGCTTGAGAGTATTGAGGACCGGGAACGGTGGGGAAGATACACGTTTCTCGGATACGATCCGACGATGGAACTGACCTGTGTGGACGGAAAAATGACAATGACGCTTCGAGAGGATCGGAAAGCGCCGGGAAAGCAGGTAAGGACCTGGATAACCGAACGGCCGCAGGACGAAGTGCGGAGGGTCCTGGAGGAAAACCGAAGCCCGAAGGTAGAAGGCCTCCCGACATTCACCGGCGGTCTCGTGGGATATTTTTCTTATGATTATCTGAAATACAGTGAACCGTCCCTGAAATTTGTTCCGAAGACGGAGGAGGATTTCCGGGACATGGATCTGATGATGTTTGACAAGGTCATCGCCTTCGACAATTTCCGCCAGAAGATTTTTCTGATCGTTCATATCCGGACGGAACATCTGGAACAGGAATATGACCGGGCGGTGGAGACGCTGGATGAGATGGAGCGGCTGCTGGAAGAGGGAACTCCGGCAAAGCTGGAACCGGGCCGCTTGACCTCGGAAGTCCGGCAGGCGTTCAGTAAAGAAGAGTACTGCCGGAAAGTGGAGCAGGTGAAAGATCATATCCGGGAGGGAGACATTTTTCAGCTGGTGCTTGCAAATCCTATGGAAGCGGATTTTGAGGGCAGTCTTCTGAATACCTACCGGGTGCTGCGGACGACGAATCCTTCCCCTTATATGCTGTATTTTTCCGGAGACGATCTGGAGATCGCGGGGGCGTCGCCGGAGACGCTGGTCAAGGTGACGGACGGGGAGGTAAGAACCTTTCCGCTGGCGGGAACACGGCCCAGAGGAAAGACGCCGCAGGAGGATGTGGCTCTGGAGCAGGAACTCCTGGCGGATGAGAAAGAGCTGGCGGAGCATAACATGCTTGTGGATCTGGGACGGAATGATCTGGGGAAGATCAGCCGGTTCGGGACGGTGGCTGTGGATAAGTACCTGTCCATCGAGCGGTTTTCCCATGTCATGCACATCGGCTCGGAGGTGCGCGGGGAACTGAGACCGGAATTTACCGCGGTGGATGCGGTGGACGCGGTGCTGCCGGCGGGGACGCTTTCCGGAGCGCCGAAGATCCGCGCCTGCGAGATTATCCACGAATTGGAAGGGAGGAACCGCGGAATTTACGGCGGAGCCATCGGTTATCTGGATTTCACGGGAAACATGGACACCTGCATCTCCATCCGGCTGGCCTATAAGAGAAACGGAAAAGTTTATGTCTGCTCCGGCGCCGGGATCGTCGCGGATTCCGTGCCGGAAAAGGAATATGAAGAGTGCAGAAACAAAGCGCGGGCAGTGATCCAGGCGCTGGAGAACGCCTGAACCGGCGGACGTGGTCGTTTGGCATGAGAGACTTCCGCAGGGAAGACGGCGGATAAAATGCAGCCGTTCAGATGGCGGAAGAATGCGGTAAAATGGTTACGGGAGAAGGAGAGGAATCATCAGATGAGAGAGATAGAAAAAAGAAATGGAACGAAAAAACTTGTACTGATCGATAATTATGACAGTTTTTCCTATAATCTCTACCAGATGCTCGGCGCATTGGGGGCGGAGCTGACCGTGCTCCGGAATGATGCAAAGACTCCCGGGGAGATCGAAATGATGCATCCGGATGGGATCATCCTGTCGCCGGGACCCGGACGGCCGGAAGACGCCGGCTGTTGTGTGGCGGTGGTCAGGACGCTGGGAGAGAAGCTTCCGATCCTGGGGGTATGCCTGGGACATCAGGCAATCTGCACAGCCTACGGCGGAGTCGTCACCTATGCCGGGCGGATGATGCACGGAAAAGCTTCGATGGCAGAGGTGAATACGGATACACCGCTGTTCCGTGGAATGAAAAAAGAAATACAGGTGGCGCGTTATCATTCTCTGGCGGCACAGGAAGAGATGATGCCGGAATGTCTGGAGATCACTGCAAAGACCGCCGAGGGAGAGATCATGGCGGTGCAGCACAGAGAATACCCCGTCTTTGGCGTACAGTTTCATCCGGAATCGATCCTGACGCCGGGCGGAAGCCGAATTCTAAATAATTTTCTGGAGGTAATCGATCATGATTAATGAAGCAATTATAAAGCTGGCGGCAAAAGAAGACCTTTCTTACGACATGGCGATGGGCGCTATGGATGAGATCATGGGCGGGGAGGCAACTCCGGTACAGATGAGCGCTTTTCTGACGGCTATGAGCATGAAGGGGGAGACAATCGATGAGATCACGGCCTGTGCGGCCGGTATGAGAAAGCACTGTGTCCGTCTTCTGAACGATATGGATCTTCTGGAGATCGTCGGAACAGGAGGAGATCATTCCAATTCCTTCAATATTTCCACGACAGCATCTATCATCGTGTCCGCAGCGGGCGTTCCGGTGGCAAAGCACGGAAACCGGGCGGCCTCCAGCAAGTCGGGAGCCGCGGATTGTCTGGAGGCTTTGGGAGTGAAAATTTCCCTGACGCCGGAACAGAGCAGAAAGATCCTGGATCAGATCAATCTCTGTTTCCTGTTTGCCCAGAACTACCATCTGTCCATGAAATATGTGGCGCCGGTCCGCAAGGAGCTGGGGATCCGGACTATTTTCAATATCCTGGGGCCGCTGACGAACCCGGCGGGGGCAACGATGCAGCTGATGGGTGTCTATGAGGAGGCATTGATCGAGCCGATGGCGAAGGTGCTGATGAATCTGGGCGTTAAGAAAGGAATGGTCGTTTACGGTCAGGACTGCCTGGATGAAATTTCCCTCAGCGCGCCGACGGCCGTCGGAGAATTCCGGGACGGAAACTTTAAGAAATATGTGATCACTCCGGAAGACTATGGATTCGAGCGCTGCAGAAAAGAAGATCTCCAGGGAGGAACGCCTGCGGAAAATGCGGCGATCACCCGCGCGATCCTGAACGGGGAAAAGGGACCGAAGAGAAATGCGGTGGTTCTCAATGCAGCGGCCGGCCTGATGATCGGAAAGGACGGTCTGGATTTCAGGGAGGCGATCCATGAGATCGAGCAGGTGATCGACAGCGGGAAGGCTGCGGAACAGCTGGAGCGCTTTATCAGACTCAGCAATGAAATATAAATCTTTCTGCCGGCAGATCAGCCGCCGGCAGACGGAAGTGCAGGGCCACACAGTCAACACGTCGGGAGGAGAAAGAAGATGATCTTAGATAAGCTGGCGGAATCATCCCGCCGGAGGGTGGAAGAGAGAAAAAGAACAAGGTCTCTGGAAGAGCTTCGCAGAGAGGCGGAAGCCAGGAATGCTCAGACGGGTTTTCCCTTTGAGACGGCGCTTGGGCGGCAGGGTCTTTCTTTTATCTGTGAGGTAAAGAAGGCGTCTCCGTCCAAAGGAGTGATCGCTGAAGAGTTTCCGTATCTGCAGATTGCCTCGGAATACGAAGCGGCAGGGGCGGATGCGGTGTCCTGCCTGACGGAGCCGGAATATTTCCTGGGGAGCGATCGGTATCTGGAGGAGATCGCCGGGAAGATTTCCCTTCCGGTGCTGCGCAAGGATTTTACAGTGGATCCTTATATGATCTATGAGGCAAAGATTCTCGGCGCTTCCGCGGTTCTTCTGATTTGTGCGATTCTGGACCGGGAGGAGGTCCGGGAGGGAATCCGGATCGCCGATTCCCTGGGTTTGTCGGCGCTGGTGGAGGCTCACGATGAGGCAGAGGTAGAGAAGGCTCTGGACGCAGGGGCGAGGATCGTCGGAGTGAACAACCGGGATCTTCGGACCTTTCAGGTGGACCTGGACAACAGCCGCCGTCTCCGGGCGATGGTGCCGCCGGATATCCTGTTCGTCTCGGAGAGCGGTATCCGCACACCGGAGGATATCCGCCGTCTGCGGGAAAACGGTACCGACGCGGTCCTGATCGGAGAGACATTTATGCGGAGTCCGGATAAAAAGAAGATGATATGTGAATTGAGAGGAAATTAATGGCGGAATGCTGTTACCGTTCAGCAACCGAACTGCCGGGAGAAAATAAATAAATTACGGCGGCAGTTTGGCCGGGTCGGTGCGTTTACTGTGCAGACCGCATGGAAAATGAATCATGTGAGATGGAGCGAATATCAGAGAGATGGAACAGACAGTAAAAATAAAAATCTGCGGCCTGATGTCCCTGGAGGATGTGGCCGCGGTCAATGCGGCAAAGCCGGACTATGCCGGCTTCGTGCTGGCAAAGAGCCGGCGGAGGATTTCCAGGGAGCATGCCAGGCTTCTGCGGATGGAACTGGACCCTTCCATTCAGGCGGTGGGAGTGTTTGTCAATGAACTTCCCCAGATCGTCGCCGGTTACCTGGAGGACGGGATCATCGATCTCGCGCAGCTGCACGGACAGGAGGATGAAACCTACATCCATCATCTCCGGCTGCTGACAGGCCAGCCGCTGATCAAGGCGTTTTCCATCCGCACAGCGGAGGATCTGGCGGACGCGGAGGAGAGCAGCGCGGATCTGATCCTGCTGGATCACGGCAGCGGCGGCACCGGAGAATGCTTTGACTGGCAGCTGCTGCACACGGTACGCAGGCCCTATCTGCTGGCAGGCGGGATCACGCCGGAGAATGCGGAGGAAGCCGTGAGAACGTACCGGCCCTACGGACTCGATGTGAGCAGCGGGGTGGAGACAGACGGAAAAAAAGATGCGAAAAAGATCATGGAAATTGTCAGGAGGATAAGAAATGCAGAAAGGTAGATTTGGAATCCATGGAGGACAGTACATTCCGGAGACGCTGATGAATGAGATCATTCATCTGGAGGAGCAGTACGAACATTATAAAAAGGATCCGGAGTTTCAGGCGGAGCTGGAGGATCTTCTGAAAAACTATGCCGGCCGGCCGTCGCTTCTGTATTATGCGGAAAAGATGACGAAAGATTTGGGCGGCGCAAAAATTTATCTGAAACGGGAGGATCTGAACCATACCGGTTCTCATAAAATCAACAATGTTCTGGGACAGTGTCTTCTGGCGAAAAAGATGGGGAAAACCCGCGTGATCGCCGAGACAGGCGCAGGCCAGCACGGAGTCGCGACGGCCACAGCCGCGGCGCTGATGGGAATGGAATGTGAGATTTTTATGGGAAAGGAAGACACCGAACGCCAGGCGCTGAATGTATACCGGATGGAGCTTCTGGGAGCGAAGGTTCACGCGGTGACGACGGGAACCATGACCCTGAAGGATGCGGTCAACGAGGCGATGCGCGAGTGGGCCAGCCGTGTGGAGGATACCCACTATGTGCTGGGGTCTGTCATGGGACCGCACCCGTTCCCGACGATCGTCCGGGATTTCCAGTCGGTAATCAGTAAGGAGGCCAAGGCGCAGATCCTTGAAAAAGAAGGAAAACTGCCGGCAGCGGTTCTGGCCTGTGTCGGCGGCGGCAGCAACGCGATGGGAATGTTTTATGAATTTATCCCGGATGAGAGCGTAAAGCTGATCGGATGCGAGGCGGCAGGACGCGGCGTCGATACCCCGCAGAATGCGGCGACCATCGCCAACGGTTCTCTCGGAGTTTTCCACGGAATGAAATCTTATTTCTGCCAGGATGAGTATGGACAGATCGCTCCGGTCTACTCGATCTCGGCAGGCCTGGATTATCCGGGCATCGGACCGGAGCATGCCTACCTCCATGATACCGGAAGAGCGGAGTATGTGCCGGTGACCGACGATGAGGCTGTGGAAGCATTTGAGTATCTGGCGCGGACGGAAGGAATTATCTGCGCCATCGAGAGCGCCCACGCGGTGGCTTATGCAAGAAAACTGGCGCCGACCATGAGTCCGGACGAGAGCATGATCATCTGCCTGTCCGGAAGAGGTGATAAGGATGTGGCGGCGATAGCAAGATACAGAGGAGTGAAAATCTATGAGTAAGATCAGAGAAGCGTTTACAGACAGAAAAGTATTTATCCCCTTTCTGACCGCGGGGGATCCGAATCTTGAAAAGACCGCGGAATATATTCAGGAACTGGAACAGGCCGGCGCCGGCCTGATCGAGATCGGGATCCCGTTTTCCGATCCCATCGCGGAAGGTCCGGTGATCCAGGAGGCGGATCTCCGGGCACTGTCCGCAGGGACGACGACGGATGGGATTTTCGATATGGTGAAAGGTGTGCGGGACAAGGTGAAGGTGCCGCTGGTGTTTATGACATATCTGAATCCGGTATTCCACTATGGCTACGAGAAATTTTTCGCGAGATGCCGGGAGTGCGGACTGGACGGGATCATCATCCCGGACCTCCCGTTTGAGGAGCGGGACGAACTGCTGGAGACGGCGAACAGAAACGGGATTGAAGTGATCTCACTGATCGCGCCCACGTCGAAAGAGCGGATCCGGACGATCGCCAGAGAAGCCCAGGGATTTATTTACCTGGTATCTTCCATGGGCGTGACCGGAATGAGAAATGAGATCTGTACGGATCTGGAAGGAATGATCCGGGAGATCCGTGCGGTGACGGATACTCCGGTTGCGGTGGGATTCGGGATCCACACCCCGGAGCAGGCGCGGGATATCGCGGCGATGGCGGACGGAGTGATTGTCGGCAGCGCCATCGTCAAGCTGATCGCTCAGTACAAAGAACATGCGGGAAAGGATATTTTTTCCTATGTGCGCATAATGTCCGCAGCGGTGAACGGATCACAGAAAGGATGAAAACCTTCTGCGCCTATTCCGCTGCTCAGGCCTGTGCAGATCCTGCGGCCTGTTTCTTTTTCAGCGACAGTGTCTGGAGGATGATCTCCTGTATGGCTTCCGCGCCGAGAGAGGTGTCGACGGTAAGATCGTAGTTTCCGGAATGTCCCCAGATCCTCCGGGTATAGTAGTGATAATTGTCGGAGCGTCTGCGGTCCATCCGGCGGATCTTCTGGAAGGCGTCCTCCCGTGACAGCTGTTCCGTTTTCATGATCCTCCCGGTGCGGAACTCCACAGGTGCGTGGAGAAAAACCTTCAGGCAATCCGGATTGTCCCGCAGGACATAGTCCGCGCAGCGCCCGAGGATCACACAGTTTCCCTGCGCGGCCACTTTCCGGATCACATTTGCCTCCGATTCAAAGATCGTGTCCCGGGGCGCCTCCTGGGTGTCGGAATAAATATACATCTGGCTCACAAGATCGTAGAGAAAACTGTTGGTCATGTTTTCTTCCCTTTCCTTGATGAACTGGGGGGTATATCCTGTGGAGCCGGCAGTCATCTGGATAATCTCGTTGTCATAGAAGGAAAATCCGAGCCGATCGGCCAGCAGTTTTCCGATTTCATGCCCGCCGCTGCCGTACTGGCGGCCGATGACAATGACGGAATGGTCCGCGGACCCGGGAGTTTCCGCTGTATCTGTTTCCACCGTCCTGCCGGCGGAGAAGAGCAGCGTGTTCAGAAAGGACAGTCTGCGTCCGAACAGGCGGGCGATAAAACCGACCAGAAGCGCTGCGATGATGGTTCCCTCCCGGACGCCGTCCAGGCGGCGGGCAAAGATCAGGGAGAGCACGGCGGCGATCACTGTCAGGGATACGTCGAAAGCGACTTTCGTCGATCCGAATTCTGTTTTCCATGTGGAAGAAACTGCACGGACAAAAGACTCACCGGGAAGCATCGCCACGTTGGCAAGCACTTCCGTGTATACGCCGAACCCCAGGACCACGCATCCGATCAGCAGATAGAGCACCGAAGCGATATAGTTCTGCGGATCCACAAAAAACAGCATGGACATAGTCAGATCGATAAAATATCCGAATAGAACGGAAATGGGGATCTGCAGCAGATGTTCCAGTTTAAAGTTCCTGCGCAGGATGAACAGCTGGATCACGATCAGCAAAAGGCTGAACAGAATCGTGAATTGTCCAAGGGTCAGGGGAAAGTTCAGGCTGAGCACATAAGGGATCGAAGAGATCGGAGAGGTTCCGAGATCGGCTTTTGTGATCAGGCTGACGCCCAGAGAGTTGATAAAAAGTCCTATCAGAAATACAAGGTAGCGTTTCAGTTTTTCCATAAGTTCAGTATTCCTCCTTTATGTCTGTTCGGGTTTGTGACCGTATCCGTCAGCAGAGATCATCGGTGCGAAAGCCGGACTTCAGGTCTGCGAACTGTTGTGATAAATTTGAGAGAGAAGATTCAGAAACGTTTCGCGTTCCTCTTCGGGGATTCCGCGGAACGCTTTTTTTTCCAGCTCTTCAAACGCGTTTGTCACCCGCTCCAGCTGCATTTTGCCATACTCGGTCAGAAAGATATAAAAGCTGCGGCGGTTGCCGTTGAGCATCCGGCGTTCCACAAGGCCGCTTTCCGCCATGCGGTTTAAAAGAGAGGTCAGGGTGCCAGGCTCGATATGGCATCCCCGGGCGATCTCTTTCTGGCTGGCACCGTCGTGGTCTTTCAGGTAATCGAGAACCTTAGGCTGGCCGATGGTCAGTCCGGTGCCCTTCAGTTTCACAAGGAGTTCCTTCTGCAGCATGGCGTGTTCCGCCATGATCAGATAATGAAAAGTATTGCTCACGGTGAAGATTCCTTTCTATATATAAATGCGTGAAGCGGTTTAAAAGGGTGACAGAAAGGTTTGAATTCAAATTATTTGAATTCAAACAGATGTATTATATAAAAGAGCAGCAGGAATGTCAATCGTTCAATTTATAAAGAAAGCATAAACGAAACGGTTTTTTATTGAAACAATGAAAAAGGAAGAGTATTATAGAAACTAAGTTTTTTACAGCGGTACAGGAAAATGAATGTCCTGATCACAGTTTGTGGAAAATAGAAAGTAGGGAGAACGTTTATGCTTCAGATTAAAAATATCCGCAAGGAGTACAAAACCGGTAACTTGGTGCAGAAAGCGCTGGACGGCGTCAGCCTGAATCTTCGGGACAATGAGTTTGTCGCGATCCTCGGGCCGAGCGGTTCCGGAAAGACGACGCTTCTGAATATTATCGGCGGACTGGACCGGTACGACAGCGGGGATCTGGTCATCAATGGGATATCGACGAAAAAATATAAGGAACGGGACTGGGATTCCTATCGGAACCATACGATCGGCTTTGTATTTCAGAGCTATAATCTGATCCCCCACCAGACGATCCTGTCGAATGTGGAACTGGCGCTGACCATCTCCGGGATCAGCAAATCCCAGAGAAAACAGAGGGCCCGGGAGGCGCTGGCCCGGGTAGGCCTGGGGGAGCAGGTGCACAAAAAGCCCAGCCAGCTTTCCGGCGGACAGATGCAGCGTGTGGCCATCGCCCGTGCGCTTGTGAACAATCCGGATATCGTGCTGGCCGACGAACCTACCGGAGCGCTGGACAGCGAGACCAGTATACAGGTTATGGAACTGCTTCAGGAAGTGGCTAAAGACCGGCTGGTGGTAATGGTGACCCATAATCCGGAACTGGCGGAGGAGTACGCCACGCGGATTGTAAATCTTCGGGACGGTCAGATCCGGTCAGACACCAATCCCTATCAGGTGGATGAGAAGGCGCTGAAGGAGCCGGAACACAAAAACATGGGGAAATCGTCCATGTCCTTTCTGACGGCACTGTCCCTCAGCTTCAATAACCTGAGAACAAAAAAGGCGAGAACACTTCTGACTTCTTTTGCCGGTTCGATCGGGATCATCGGTATCGCTCTGATCCTGGCGCTTTCCACCGGGGTGAACGCATACATCAATTCCGTGGAGGAGGAGACGCTCTCGGAGTATCCTCTGCAGATTCAGAGTACCGGCTTTGATCTCAGCTCCATCATGACGGGAGGCGGAGCCGGCGCGGGACAGACTGAAGAAGATTCGGGGGACGTCAATGTCATTCAGATGATCACAAATCTGTTTTCTACGATGGACGCCAACGATCTGGAATCCCTGAAGAAATATCTGGACAGTGGAGACAGCGGCATTGAGAAATATATCAATGCGATTGAGTATTCCTATCAGTCCGTCCCGCAGATTTACCGGGAGGACGGAGACTCGATCCGTCAGGTCAATCCGGACCAGTCCTTTTCGGCGCTGGGCCTCGGCTCTTCGAATACTTCCAACAGCATGATGTCCTCGATGATGAGTACAGATGTTTTCTTTGAGATGCCGGAGAACGAAAATCTGTACAAGGACCAGTATGATGTGAAGGCAGGCCGCTGGCCGGAAAATTATGATGAATGCGTGGTGGTTCTGACTTCCGGCGGAAGCATCAGCGACTTTATGCTGTATACACTCGGACTGCGGGATGCTCTGGAACTGGATGAGATGATCCAGCAGTTTATCGATGAGGAGAACGTGGATACCCCGGATGATATCGGAAGCTATTCTTATGAGGATATTCTGAACGTGACGTTCCGGGTGATCAATCCGGCGGACTGCTATCAGTATGACAGCGAATATCAGGTGTGGACGGACAAGACAGACAATAAAGAATACATGAAAAATCTTGTGAAAAACGGCGAGGAACTGAAGGTTGTCGGAATCGTGCAGCCGACGGAGGACGCCACAGCAGCCGCGCTGAGCAGTGGTATCGGATATACGAAAGCGCTGAGCAGGCATATGGCGGAAGAGGCCCAGAACAGCACGATCGTCCAACAGCAGCAGAAAAATCCGGATGTGGACGTCTTCACGAACGAACCGTTCGGTGAGGAAAACGAGAGCGATTTTGATTTCAATTCACTGTTTTCCGTTGATGAGGATGCGCTGAGAGAAGCTTTCGGCTTTGACGAAGACGCGCTGACGAAAGGAATGGACGAAGCATTCGACTTTTCCGATGCGCTGAGCGCGGATGGCAGCACACTGGATCTCTCCGGTCTGGCAGATCTGGGGAACATCTCATTGAATTTGCCGGAGATGCCCGAAATAAGTATGGAAGATCTTATGGACGGTATTACACTGAACGTGTCGACAGAGGAGCTGACCCAGATCGCTTCCGGACTTCTGACCGGCTATCAGGAATATGCCGCTCAGCATCCCGAGGCCGACTACTCCGGACTTGGGGATGATTTTCTGGGCTATCTGCAGACGGAAGATGCGCAGCAGATACTTTCCGGGAATATCAGCGAGATCATACAGGAGAGCGGAACCGTCACGGTATCCAACGAACAGCTGCAGCAGCTTGTCCGGGAAGTGATGGCCGGATACCAGGCGTACGCCGCGGCCAACGGCTACACGGACATTGACCAGTTTGACACTTATCTGATTGAATACCTTCAGACCGAACAGGCACAGGCGATCCTGACTGCCTGGGCTGCGGCGAACATTAAGATAGAAGGAAACGTGACGATCACAGCGGAACAACTTCAGAAACTTTCCGGAGAGATCGCAGCCGGATACCAGCAGTATGCGGCGGCCAACGGCCTTCCTGACCCGGCGAAAATGGGCGATTATTTCATGGAATATCTGGCAACGCCGGAAGCACAGCAGCAGCTGTCTCGGGGAATTGCCGGGATGGTGGACACCGGCGGAGTGGAGGAAAAACTCTCCGGCGCGCTTCAAAGCTATATGGAGACGATCATGGGATCATACTCTCGGTCCATGGCAAAGGCCATTGAGACCCAGGTAAGCTCGGCGATGCAGCAGATGGTGGCTCAGATCAGCCAGACCATGGAATCATCTATGCAGGAGGCGATGAGCAGTCTGGGGGACAACATGGCGAATGCGTTTACGATCAATACAGACGCGCTGCAGAATGCTTTCCAGATGAATATGAGTGGCGAAGAGTTGACAGAACTGATGATGTCCATGTCCTACAGCGAGAACGCTTCCTACGACGGTAATCTGCAGACACTCGGGTATGTCGACTTTGATCAGCCCAGTGAAATTGATATTTATCCGATTGATTTCGAGAGCAAAGAACAGGTTGTCCGGATCCTGGACGAATACAATGACAGAATGGAAGATGAGGGAAAAGAAGAGCAGGTGATCACCTACACGGATATGGTGGGTACGCTGATGTCCTCTGTGACGGATATCGTCGATATCATCAGCTATGTACTGATCGCCTTTGTCGCGATCTCGCTCGTCGTGTCGGCGATCATGATCGGCGTTATCACCTATATCAGTGTTCTTGAGCGAAAGAAAGAGATCGGTATCCTGCGTGCCATTGGCGCGTCCAAGAGAAATATCTCCCAGGTGTTCAATGCAGAGACCTTCATCATTGGTCTGTGCGCGGGGGCGATCGGTATCGGACTGACGCTGCTGATCCTGATTCCGGGCAATGCACTGATTCATCATCTGGCCGATACCACAGAGATCAATGCAGTGCTCCCTGCCGGATACGCGGCGGTTCTTGTCCTGCTCAGCGTCCTGCTGACCATGCTTGGCGGTCTGATCCCGTCCAGCAAGGCGGCGAAGAACGATCCGGTGATGGCGTTGCGGGTGGAGTAACTGTTCGGCTGCCTGGTACGCATGTCTGCTGTATACGCAGACATGCGTACCAGGCAGTTTTTCTGTTCCTTCCTATATAAAAAGATTTGGTAAGACTCCACCGGCCGAACGGTTCCACTGATTTGTAAAAAAATTGAAAATAGTTATTGACAACCTTGACAAGTTGTGCTAATGTAAAGAATGCACTATTATGGCAAGATATGCCTAAAAGCTTTTTTTGCTCCAGGCATAAGCGGTAATAAATATAATAAAAACAAGGGGTGACACGTCAATGGAGAAAAACAGAATACGTCCGATTCCAACCGGAAAAAGTGTACGAATGACTTACCAGAGACAAAAAGAAGTTCTAGAGATGCCCAACTTGATCGAGGTTCAGAAGGATTCCTATAACTGGTTCCTGAACGAGGGACTGAAGGAAGTCTTCGACGATATTTCTCCGATCTCGGATTATGGCGGAAGGCTCAGTCTGGAATTCGTGGACTTTACTCTGTGCGAAGACGAAGTGAAGTATTCGATTGAAGAGTGTAAGCAGCGCGATGCGACTTATGCGGCACCTTTGAAGGTGAAAGTACGTCTGCACAACAAGGAAAAAGACGAAATCAACGAACATGAAATTTTCATGGGCGACCTGCCGTTGATGACAGAGACAGGTACCTTTGTGATCAATGGTGCGGAGCGTGTTATCGTCAGTCAGCTGGTGCGTTCCCCCGGTATCTATTACGGGATCGCCCACGACAAGATCGGTAAGAGACTGTTCTCCTGTACCGTGATTCCGAATCGTGGCGCGTGGCTGGAATATGAGACTGACTCCAATGACGTATTTTATGTCCGTGTAGACAGAACAAGAAAAGTTCCGATCACCGTACTGATCCGTGCCCTCGGCGTCGGCAGCAATGCGGAGATCACAGAACTTTTCGGCGAGGAACCGAAGATTCTTGCAAGCTTTTCCAAGGACACCTCCACAAATTACCAGGAAGGTCTTCTGGAACTGTACAAGAAGATCCGTCCCGGCGAGCCTCTGGCGGTGGAAAACGCAGAGAGCCTGATCCGCGGAATGTTCTTCGACCCGCGCCGTTATGATCTTGCCAAGGTCGGACGTTATAAATTCAACAAAAAACTGGCGCTGCGCAACCGCATCAAGGGACAGGTTCTGGCAGAAGACGTGGTAAACACTACCACTGGCGAGATCCTGGCGGAAAAGGGAACCACAGTCACCCGTGAACTGGCGGACGATATCCAGTACGCGGCGGTTCCGTATGTCTGGATCCAGACAGAAGAGCGCAACGTCAAAGTCCTGTCCAACCTGATGGTTGACATCACCCGCTGGGTAGATGTCGACCCGAAGGAAGTGGGCGTGACAGAGGAAGTATACTATCCGGCTCTGGAGAAAATCCTTTCAGAGTATACGGATATGGAAGATATTAAGGACGCGATCCACCGCAGTATCCATGATCTGATCCCGAAGCATATCACAAGGGAAGATATCTTTGCTACCATTAATTATAATATGCATCTGGAGTATGGTCTTGGAAACGACGATGATATCGACCATCTGGGCAACCGGCGGATCCGTGCGGTCGGCGAGCTGCTTCAGAATCAGTATCGTATCGGCCTTTCCAGAATGGAACGTGTGGTCCGCGAGAGAATGACGACCCAGGACCTGGAGGGGATTTCCCCGCAGTCCCTGATCAATATCAAACCGGTAACTGCTGCCGTGAAGGAGTTCTTCGGATCTTCCCAGCTGTCTCAGTTCATGGATCAGAACAACCCGCTGGGCGAGCTGACCCACAAGAGACGTCTGTCCGCACTGGGACCGGGCGGTCTGTCCCGTGACCGTGCAGGATTCGAGGTTCGAGACGTACACTATTCCCATTACGGAAGAATGTGTCCGATCGAGACCCCCGAGGGTCCGAACATCGGTCTGATCAACTCTCTGGCGTCCTATGCGAGAATCAATGAGTACGGTTTCGTCGAGGCTCCGTACCGCAAGATCGACAAGACAGATCCGAAAAATCCGAGAGTCACCGATGAAGTTGTCTATATGACAGCAGATGAGGAAGACAATTACCATGTGGCGCAGGCGAATGAGCCGCTGGATGAGGAAGGCCATTTCCTGCACAAGAACGTTTCCGGACGTTATCGTGCAGAGACTCAGGAGTATGAGCGCCAGATGTTTGATTACATGGACGTGTCTCCGAAGATGGTGTTCTCTGTCGCGACGGCGCTGATCCCGTTCCTGCCGAACGATGACGCGAACCGTGCGCTGATGGGATCCAACATGCAGCGTCAGGCCGTGCCGCTGATGATCACCGAGGCTCCGGTAGTCGGAACCGGTATGGAGGCGAAAGCGGCTGTGGACTCCGGTGTCTGTGTGATCGCGAAAAAAGCGGGAACTATCACTTATTCCTGCTCGAACGAGATCCGCATGAAGAACGACGACGGTACGAAAGATACCTACCATCTGACCAAATTCATGCGAAGCAACCAGAGCAACTGCTACAATCAGAAACCGATTGTGTTCAAAGGCGACCATGTGGAAGCCGGAGAAGTCATCGCCGATGGTCCGTCCACCTACCAGGGCGAACTGGCGCTGGGCAAAAACCCGCTGATCGGATTTATGACCTGGGAAGGATATAACTACGAGGATGCCGTTCTGCTGAGCGAGCGTCTGGTACAGGATGATGTGTATACGTCTATCCATATTGAAGAGTATGAGGCGGAAGCCCGTGACACAAAATTAGGACCGGAAGAGATCACCAAGGACGTTCCGGGTGTCGGTGACGATGCCCTGAAGGATCTGGATGAGCGCGGAATTATCCGCATCGGTGCGGAGGTCCGTGCCGGGGATATTTTGGTCGGCAAGGTAACTCCGAAAGGAGAGACCGAGCTTACTGCCGAGGAGCGTCTGCTCCGCGCGATCTTCGGTGAGAAGGCGCGTGAGGTCCGCGATACTTCTCTGAAAGTACCGCACGGTGAGTACGGTATTGTCGTGGACGCAAAAGTGTTCACAAGAGAGAACGGCGATGAGCTGTCTCCGGGTGTCAACGAAGCGGTTCGTATCTACATTGCACAGAAGAGAAAAATCTCTGTCGGCGATAAAATGGCCGGACGTCACGGAAACAAGGGTGTCGTTTCCCGTGTGCTTCCTGTGGAGGATATGCCGTTCCTGCCGAACGGACGTCCGCTGGATATCGTGCTGAACCCGCTGGGCGTACCTTCCCGTATGAACATCGGACAGGTGCTGGAGATCCACCTGAGCCTTGCAGCGGCAGCTCTCGGCTTCAATGTGGCGACTCCGATCTTTGACGGTGCAAACGAGATCGATATCCAGGATACGCTGGAACTGGCAAATGATTATGTGAATCTGGAATGGGATGAGTTCTCTGCAAAACACAAGGACGAACTCCTTCCGGAAGTTTATGAATATCTCGGATCACATCTGGAACACAGAGAACTGTGGAAGGGTGTGGAACTCACCGGAGATGGAAAAGTCCAGCTGAGAGACGGACGTACCGGCGAGTACTTTGACAGCAAGACAACCATCGGACACATGCATTACCTGAAGCTGCATCATCTGGTAGACGACAAGATCCATGCACGTTCTACTGGTCCTTACTCTCTGGTGACGCAGCAGCCACTGGGCGGTAAAGCTCAGTTCGGCGGCCAGCGATTCGGAGAGATGGAGGTCTGGGCTTTGGAGGCGTATGGCGCATCTTACACGCTTCAGGAGATCCTGACCGTGAAATCCGATGATGTTGTGGGACGTGTGAAGACTTATGAGGCGATCATCAAGGGGGATAATATTCCTGAACCGGGAATTCCGGAATCCTTCAAGGTTCTGCTCAAAGAACTTCAGTCTCTGGCGCTGGATGTGCGTGTGCTGCGCGATGACAATACGGAGGTGGAGATTATGGAATCCTCCGATTATGGCGATACCAATCTGAACCACATTATTGAGGGAGACCGTTATTCCAACCGTGAGGAAGATTTCGGCGAGTACGGATACTCCAAACAGGAATTCCAGGGAGAAGAACTGGTGGATGTGGAAGAGGATGAAGAGGAAGATGCTTTCCTCGGAATGGATGAGAATCTCAACGATGAAGAATAAGGGGTAACCGTTCAGCCAGCTGAACGGTTACGGACAAAGAAACTCTTCGCAATGTGACGAAAGGGGTAATCAAATGCCAGAAACAGCAAATAAAGAGAATTATCAGATGAGCTTCGATGCCATTAAGATCGGTCTGGCCTCTCCGGAGAAAATCCGGGAGTGGTCCCACGGCGAGGTGAAAAAACCGGAGACCATCAATTACAGAACCCTGAAGCCGGAAAAAGACGGTCTGTTCTGTGAGCGGATTTTCGGACCGAGCAAGGACTGGGAGTGTCATTGTGGAAAATATAAGAAAATCCGTTATAAAGGCGTTGTCTGCGACCGATGCGGCGTAGAAGTTACCAAGTCCAGTGTGCGCCGTGAGCGTATGGGCCACATCGAACTGGCCGCTCCGGTTTCTCATATCTGGTACTTTAAGGGAATCCCGTCCCGGATGGGACTGATCCTGGACCTTTCCCCGAGAACACTGGAAAAGGTTCTGTACTTTGCCAATTATATCGTGCTGGATGCAGGAGATACAAAACTGCAGTATAAACAGGTCCTGACAGAGAAAGAGTATCAGGACGCCCGGGAACAGTACGGAAACGGATTCCGTGCCGGAATGGGTGCAGAGTCCATCAAGGAACTGCTGATGGCCATTGACCTGGACAAAGAATCCGAGGAACTGAAAGAGGGCCTGAAGAATTCCACCGGTCAGAAGCGTGCCCGTATTATTAAACGTCTGGAGGTTGTGGAGGCTTTCCGTGAGTCCGGCAACCGTCCGGAATGGATGATCCTGGATGCGATTCCTGTGATCCCGCCGGATCTTCGCCCGATGGTACAGCTGGACGGCGGCCGTTTTGCGACCTCCGACCTGAACGATCTGTACCGCCGGATCATTAACAGAAACAACCGTCTGCAGCGTCTGCTGGAACTGGGCGCTCCGGATATTATCGTGCGCAACGAGAAGCGTATGCTGCAGGAAGCCGTGGATGCGCTGATCGACAATGGACGCCGCGGCCGTCCGGTTACAGGACCGGGGAACCGTGCGCTGAAATCTCTGTCCGATATGCTGAAAGGAAAATCCGGACGTTTCCGTCAGAACCTTCTGGGAAAACGTGTCGACTACTCCGGACGTTCCGTTATCGTTGTCGGACCGGAACTGAAGATTTATCAGTGCGGTCTGCCGAAAGAGATGGCGATCGAACTGTTCAAGCCGTTCGTTATGAAAGAGCTGGTTTCCAACGGAACGGCGCACAATATCAAAAATGCCAAAAAGATGGTAGAAAAACTGGAGCCGGCGGTATGGGATGTTCTGGAAGATGTGATCAAAGAGCATCCGGTTATGCTGAACCGTGCGCCTACTCTGCACCGTCTGGGTATCCAGGCGTTCGAGCCGATTCTGGTAGAAGGTAAGGCGATCAAGCTGCATCCGCTGGTTTGTACCGCGTTCAATGCGGACTTCGACGGTGACCAGATGGCGGTTCACCTTCCGCTTTCTGTGGAAGCGCAGGCAGAGTGCCGCTTTATGCTGCTGTCCCCGAACAACCTGCTGAAGCCGTCCGACGGAGGCCCGGTGGCCGTTCCGTCACAGGATATGGTCCTCGGTATCTACTATCTGACCCAGGAGCGCCCCGGCAGCAAGGGAGAGGGAAGTTTCTTCAAGAATGTCAACGAAGCGATCCTGGCATATGAAAACGGTTATATCACACTGCAGACGAAGATCCATGTGCGCTGCAGCAAGGAAATGCCGGATGGAACGACGCTGACCCAGAACGTAACATCCACCTTGGGCCGTTTCCTGTTCAATGAGATCCTGCCGCAGGATCTTGGCTATGTAGACCGTACCATCCCGGGCAATGAGCTTGCTCTGGAGGTAGATTTCCTGGTAGCAAAGAAACAGCTGAAACAGATCCTGGAAAAAGTCATCAATACACACGGTGCGACCAAGACCGCAGAGGTTCTGGATGACATCAAGTCCACCGGCTATAAGTATTCTACCCGTGCGGCGATGACCGTATCCATTTCCGATATGACCGTTCCGCCTCAGAAGCCGGAGATGATCGCGAAGGCACAAGAGACGGTAGACAAGATTACCAAGAACTTCAAACGTGGTCTGATCACAGACGAAGAGCGTTACAAAGAGGTCGTTGACACCTGGAAGAAGACCGACGATGAACTGACCCATGCACTGCTCTCCGGACTGGATAAATATAACAACATCTTCATGATGGCCGATTCCGGAGCCCGTGGTTCCGATAAACAGATCAAGCAGCTGGCCGGTATGCGTGGTCTGATGGCCGATACGACCGGTCACACCATTGAACTTCCGATCAAGTCCAACTTCCGTGAAGGTCTGGACGTACTGGAGTACTTTATGTCCGCGCACGGTGCCCGTAAAGGTCTGTCCGATACCGCGCTTCGTACCGCCGATTCCGGTTACCTGACCAGACGTCTGGTAGACGTTTCTCAGGAGCTGATCATCCGTGAGGTAGACTGTGCGGAAGGAAAAGACGAAATCCCGGGTATGTGGGTACAGGCGTTTGCCGACGGAAAAGAGGAGATCGAGAGCCTGCAGGATCGTATCACAGGACGTTTCTCCTGCTATACACTGAAGGACAAAGACGGAAATGTGATCGTAAAGGCAAACCATATGATCACGCCGAAGCGTGCAGCCCGCATTATCAGCGACGGTGTGGATGAAAACGGTAAGCCGTTTGAGCGGATCAAGATCCGTACGATCCTCACCTGCCGTTCCCGCAACGGTATCTGTGCAAGATGCTATGGCGCGAACATGGCGACAGGCGAAGCAGTACAGGTCGGCGAATCTGTCGGAATCATCGCGGCGCAGTCCATCGGTGAGCCGGGTACACAGCTGACCATGCGTACCTTCCATACCGGCGGTGTTGCCGGCGGTGATATCACACAGGGTCTTCCCCGTGTCGAGGAGCTTTTCGAGGCAAGAAAGCCGAAGGGACTTGCAATCATCACCGAGATCAAAGGTGTCGCAACGATCAAGGATACCAAGAAGAAACGCGAGATTATTGTGACAGATCCGGAGGAAGGCGTGTCCAAAACTTACCTGATCCCGTATGGATCCCGTATCAAGATCAGTGACGGAGCGGTTCTGGAAGCCGGCGATGTCCTGACCGAAGGTTCTGTAAACCCACACGATATCCTGAAGATCAAAGGTGTCCGCGCAGTACAGGATTACATGCTGCACGAGGTTCAGCGTGTATACCGTCTGCAGGGTGTTGAGATCAATGATAAGCATATCGAGGTGATCGTACGCCAGATGCTGAAGAAGGTCCGCATCGAGGAAAACGGAGATACCGAATTCCTTCCGGGCGATATGGTGGATGTTCTCGAGTACGAGGAGAAAAACCATCAGATCGAGGAAGAAGGGAAAGAGCCGGCAGTCGGAAAGCAGGTATTGCTCGGTATCACAAAAGCCTCCCTGGCATCGGATTCCTTCCTGTCAGCGGCATCCTTCCAGGAGACCACCAAAGTTCTGACCGACGCTGCGATCAAAGGAAAAGTGGACCATCTGGTAGGCGTCAAAGAAAACGTTATCATCGGTAAGCCGATCCCGGCTGGTACCGGTATGAAATATTACAGCAATATCCGACTGAACACAGACGCTATGCTGGCTCAGGAGGATGAGGAAGACGAGGAAGTGACAGAGGAACTGACCGATCAGGAGATTGCTCAGGAAGCGGCTCCGGAGACGGAAGAGCTTCTGCTGGAAGAAGAGATTCCGGAGGAAGAGCAGACCGTGACGGAGGAGCAGCCTGAGACAGAGGAGACTCTGGAACTGGAGGAGGAGCCGGAAGAGGATCCGGCGGACGATTCCGAACCGGAGGATGAGACTTCCACAGAAGAATGATCCGGATGTGGCATTTTGCCGCAGGTACGGAGAAAGGAATAGACGTAATTGTTCAGTCTGCTGAGCAGTTACAGATCATCAGCAGTGGTGAAAATAATGCAGGGGGCTGTCGTTGAGAGTACGGCAGTCCCCTGTTGTATCTTTCGGCGGTGTCTGATAAAATGATGTTGGGTTCAAAAGGTATTCCGGACCCAGTGATGCTGCGGATTGCTCTGCATTTTATGCTTCCGCAATCCTGAAAAACATTTGAGATCCGTCCGATCGGGTTGCTTTTTTCATGGTTTTTGGGGATGAAAGTCATGATCTATCATGCAGGGATAAAAAGCATGGCCTATCGGCTCAGGCATCATAACACAGGCAGCGGTTGAAAAGATGAGAGATACGGACAGGATGGGAAGGTGCAGATATGGAAGATAGTCAGAGACCGGAAACAAAAGAGATGGAACTTACGGAAGACAGCCGGGACCGGACACTGCCCATACAGGTGACGGAGGAAGAAAAGAAGAATCCATTCGGTTTTTTGAAGGCTGCAGCAAATGCTGTGCTGATACTTCTGAATGGCTTTGTGATCGCTCTGATCATCTGCCTGTTTCTCGCACAGCCGGGGAGCGGGGAAAAGGTGAAGCCGACGATCCAGAATTTCGACGCCAATTCTGACGAGTATTATTCGGAGGATGAGACATATCAGCAGGTAAATGCCAACGTACACGTCTATCAGTCAGACGGAAGACCGGATTGAGAGGAAAACAGATGAGAGAAGAAGAACAGAAAAAGAGACGCGCGTTTCATTTTTCACGGAAACCGCAGTGGAGTGATTTTTTTCTGCTGCCCATGTGGATCCGCATGCTGGCGGTCAGCGCGGTGACGCTTTTCCTTCTGACGGCGATCTTTTTCATGGCGGGAAATTATCTGTATTCTCCGCAGAAAGTCGCCCGGGACTATTATGAAGCGATGCTGTCCGGAGACTGGAACCGGATGTATGACTGCTGCAGATTTCCGGAAGCACAGTTTCTGTCCCGGAAAAACTTTGTCAACGCCATGTCTTACGGTACCTCTGAGAAAGAAGAGACGCCGGAGATCAAGAATTACCGGATGCGGAAAAAAGAGACAGACGAAAGCGGCGGGACCCGTACGTACACGGTGAATTATACGCTTCAGGGCGTCAGCGAGGCGCAGAGCGACACGGTTAAGATCGCCAGAGGGAATCAGGTGATGGGACCGTTTTATGAGTGGTATATTGTTCCGGAGGATCTGTATGTTGAAGAGGTGGAGATCACGGTGCCGGAGGGCGCAGATCTGTATCTGGACAGTGTCAGGATCCTGGAACAGTATGAAAAGGAAGCGGAGAGTCAGGAAAGTATCTCCGTGGGCGGTGAGACTGTATATGAGATCCCGTATCTGTTTGTGGGGTATCATACGGTCCGGATCCATGAAAAGGAACGGACCGATTACCGCGAGATCTTCTATGTGGAAGACGACACGCCGCTGGAATTTCTTCCAGAGTTGAAACTGAATGATTCCACGGGAAAGGATATCGCCGATCTGATGGAGGATGCTGTGCAGGATTTCTGTGAAGCGGGAATGAAAAAGGATTCTTACAGCAAGATCCGGAATTATTTTTCCGGAGAGGATGACGTGCAGGAAAAGGCAAAACAGGCGTTTGAGGAATTCTGCCGGGGAGTGGCAGACGATGAAAACACGGGGTTGGTCAACCTGACAGTTACCAATATAGATACGACCGTCTCCAACACAGACGGAACGATGAACGCGGAAGTGAGTATCTCCTATGCGGCAGAGCGGGTTGAGAGCAGATTTTTCTTTTTCTACCGGACGGTAACTGAGAGCGGAACGAAAACGCTTGATCTTCAGATCGGAAGCAGAGGCGGCGAGTGGAAAATACAGAGCTGGTCATAATGGTCAGCGATAGGAAAGGAAGGATAGAAATGAAAATCGTATTTGTATCAGACTACGTATGCCCGTACTGTCTGGTCGCCAAGGAGGCGATGCTCCGGGCGCTGAAAGAACGGAAGCTTGAGCCGGAGATCACCTGGCAGCCATTTGAACTTACAGTGGAGCCGAAGCCCCGGGTGGACACTTATCATGATGAGGAGAGAAAGGCCCATTATCAGGTGCTGAAAGAGCCCTGCCGGCAGATGGGACTGGACATGAAACTTCCGCCGGCTGTCGTTCCGCGGCCGTATACGAGACTGGCTTTTGAAGGTTATTTTTATGCGGAAGAGCAGGGAAAAGGCGAGACTTATAATGATCTGATGTACAAAGCGTACTTTATCGATGAGAAAGATATCGGGGATCCGGAAGTCCTTTGCAGCCTGGCCGGCACGGCAGGGCTTGATGTGGAAGAATACCGGCGGGTCCTGGAACAGGGCGTCTACCGTGAAAAAATGAAAGAGGCCAACCGTTATGCGAGGGAGGATCTGTATGTAACGCATGTTCCGACGATTTATGTGGACGGCACGGAGATCACGGTGGAAAAGTACACGGTGGAAGAATTCCTGGACATTTTCCGGCAGATTTCGAAACAGGGGACAAAGGAACAGGAGCCGCAGAACGATACTGCGGAAACGGAAGATCACTCCGGACATGCCGGAGGGTGCGGACCGAACGGGTGCAGCATCTTCTGACCGGTCCCGATCACTCAGAAAACGCGCAGCAGACTGCGAAACCGCAAACGCGGAGACGGAATCTGCTGCGCGTTTTCTGTCCGGGAGCCGGATTTACGCAGAGGATCAGCCGATGAAGTTCTGCAGGAAGTCCCATTGGATCAGATTCGCGAAAAACAGGCTGTAAATCAACAGGCACCAGGGTTTCAGAAGCAGGATGATCACACAGAATTTCTTCCAGGAGATCGCCGTCAGACCTGCGAGAAAACAGATCAGATCGTCCGGCGCTAACGGCAGAAAGATCGTAAGGATCAGAAACCAGAGAAATCCTTTTTTCTGCGTCCAGTGGGCATATTTCTCATAATTTGCCGCTGAGACATGGCGCTGGACAAAAGAAGCGCCGTACCTCCGCGCAAGATAAAACGCGAGAAGGGAGCCGAGGCTGATGCCGATGTAGTTGCACAGAAATCCGCCAAGCCAGCCGAACAGGAGGGAACCGGCTGCATATCCCACAACGGCTGGAAGGATTGGCAGAACCACCTGAGAAAGCTGAACAAAGATCAGGATCAGCGGGCCGAAAATCCCGAAGCCCTGAATATAATCCTGAAAGCTTTCAATGGAATTGAAATTTCCGTCCAGAAAACTTTTGACCAGCCATGTGAGAAGCAGGACCAGAAGAAGCAGGATGGAGTATTGACCGATCTTCTGCCAGGGGATCGGTTTTTTTGTTTTGATATCTGCTGTCGTTTCAGGTAACATATCGTTGACCTCTTTTCCTTAAATTCTGGTAAAAGCTCAGCAGATGGAAAACTCTGCTGGACAATTTACATTTTCTGGACATATTATAACGTGTTTTTCTTGAGATTTCATCTGGTAATTCCTTAATTAATTCTTAGTATGAGACAAGCGACAAAAGGTCATAAATTTCATGCTTGCATGAAAATTTATGAC
>ERZ1643246.1129-NODE-1129-length-30121-cov-39.869820_pt1 | contig 30121 bp, 24 predicted proteins | sample MGYA00579265_ERZ1643246 | MGnify/ENA primary metagenome ERZ1643246 (study PRJEB29033, sample SAMEA4952261) | chicken gut metagenome | biome: Broiler Chicken; feature: Gastrointestinal Tract; material: Caecum | place: Ireland | collected 2018 | study: Broiler...
AGATTTAGGATCTGGTGTCTACGACGTGCAGGTTCAAGTCCTGTTATCCGCATTGAACTGTATCCCGGAAACCGCTGTTTCCAGCGGTTTCCGGGATCTTTTTTTGCGATTTTACAAAACGGGGCATAAAAGGGGCAGTCCCCTGCTCAGGCCGGAAGAGACACTTCCGGAAAGATTGTTAAAAAATTAATTTTATGCTTGCCCAATTCACTCAATTATTATATACTACGATAGTGTGTGAAACAGGAGGATCAGAAAAATGATTGAAAAAAAGATAAAATTTATGACATCCGGCCAGCTTATGAGTTTCTGCAACGTCTGTCAGAAGATGAAGTCTGACATCGATGTGACGGATATCACGAACAGAAATTTCCGCATTGACGGAAAATCACTTCTGGGACTCATGTCCATCAAATTAGGACTTCCGATGCGGCTGGTAGTTACCGGCGAGGATGAAGAGCTGGCACATCAGTATTTTGAAAATTATGAGATGGAATAAAATCAGAGCTATAAAATGAAAAAGGGATCGTGAACAGAGATGTTCACGGTCCCTTTCCTTTTACCGCCAGCGGGCTCCCTGGAGGCTGTACCTGCAGACGGCTGAGAGTCCCCTGGGATCAGAGCAGAGATCAGATGGGGGAAAACTCGCCTTTCTGATAATGTTTCAGCAGAAAGAACGCAACAACGGAAGCACACAGCTCTCCGGCGGGAAAGGAGATCCATACGCCGGCGGCTCCCCAGATCCGGGAGAGGATGAAGCTGAGGGGGATTGTGATCACAAACTGCCGGAGCAGTGAGATGATCAGAGAATTCCTGCCGTTCCCCAGCGCCTCGAAGGTTCCGGAGTAGATCACTCCGATGGTGGAGACGAGAAAGCCCAGACATATAATGCGCAGGGCGGTGACCCCGGCTTCCATCAGTTCTGCGTCCGCCTTGAACAGCGAGAGGATCGGTCCCGGCACAGCGAGAGAGAGGACTGTTCCCAGGAGCATGAGCGCTGCAGCGCATGCCAGGCTGTAACGGATCGTTGTCCGCACCCGTTCTGCCTCTCCTGCTCCGTAGTTGTAGCCGATGATCGGACGCATGCCCTGAACGATTCCGTTAGCAGGCATATAGATGAAAGTCTGCAGTTTGTAGTACACGCCCAGGACGGCCACATAGACATCGGACATGGCGGCAAGGATTCCGTTCAGTATGCTGATCAGCACCGAGGGAAGCAGCATCATGATGCTTGACGGGATCCCCACGCTGTAGATCTGTCCGATGATCTTCCAGTCTGCTCTCAGATATTTCAGACGGATGTGAACCGCGTAAGACTTTCTCAGGTAGACTGCCACGTACAGCAGAAAAGCGCTGATCTGCCCAATGACTGTGGCAATCGCCGCGCCGGCGACTCCGAGCCGGGGAAATCCGAGAAGTCCGAAGATGAGGATTGGATCCAGGATGATATTGATCACACATCCGACACTCAGCAGGTACATCGTGATCTTCATTTCGCCGATTCCCTGGAAGATCTTTTCAAAAGTGATCTGCAGCAGAGCGCCGAAGGAAAAGCAGAGAACGATGTATGTATAGTCGCAGGCATCCTTCAATATGGAAGGATTGTCGGTGAACAGGGACAGGAAGGGGCGGGTGACGAAGATGCCCGCCAGGATGAATAGGATACAGTGGAACACCGTCAGTGCGACGCCGAGCGTGGCAGAACGGTCCGCTTTTTCCTGATCGCCGGATCCGAGATGGATTGATATGGCGGAGCTGATCCCCACTCCGACGCCTACGGCGACAGAGACGATGGCGTTCTGGAGCGGATAGGCGAGAGAGACCGCTGTCAGCGCATCTGTTCCCAGCTGTGATACATAGATGCTGTCCACGATATTGTAAAGCGACTGGATCAGCATGGAGAGCATCATCGGCACGGACATGGAGACCAGAAGAGAGAATACGGGTTTTGTCTTCATAAACGTGTTTTTCGTTTCCATAATAGAATCCTTTCTGTAATATGAACTTTTCTGCGCCAGCGTCCGGATGAGAATGGCCCCGGATGTTTCTTTACAACAAAAAAAGCCATATGCCTGTTTGAATTCTGAAACAGGAAAACCATATGACTTTTAAGACCATGTCTGCTCTGCGCGGACACTGACCTGCTCTATTCTTCTGCGGTGATAATGATAGCACAGGCGGCAGGGGAAGTCAATCGCATTTTGCGCAGGGACGTATTGCGCCGGGGCACCGGAACCTTTCCCTGTGCATACAATGAAGAAAAAAAGGAAAAGACAGATTGAGAGCAGATTCTTATAAGATCGCTGTGATCGGAGGAGACCGGCGGCAGGTGTATCTGGCGGAGATCCTTGCGGAAAGAGGATGCGATGTCTCTGCCTGCGGGCTTTGCGGAAGCACACAGAGGGAGCGGATACGGGAGACGGCAGCATTGAAAGAAGCGCTGGAAGGAGCAGATGCTGTGGCGGCTCCCGTCCCGTTTTTGAGGGACGGGAAGATCGCAGGGAAGTATGAGGTGCCGGACATGGATATGGAAACCCTCCTGGACCAGATGCCTGAGACCGCGTTCCTGTTTGCCGGCGATATTCCGGAAGCTGTGGAGAAATCGGCTGAGAAGCGGGGAATCAAAGTATATGACATGATGCGGGATGAGTTCACGGCTGTGAAGAATGCTGCCGCGGCGGCGGAGGGGGCAGCCGCGGAGGCGATTGTGAGAAGTCCGGTCAGTCTGACCAAGAGCAGATGTCTTATCCTCGGATACGGGAGATGCGGCCGGGCGCTGACCGGCCTGCTGAGGGCCTTCTCCTGCAGAGTCTTTGTCTGTGAAAAGGACTGCGGAAGGGCAGCGGAAGCGTGTGCCCTGGCAGATGGGACTGTGTCAGAGGAGGAGCTTGCGGATGCGGCAGGCAGGTTTGATTTCATTTTTAACACTGTGCCGGAACTGATCCTTACGAGGGAGAGGCTTCGGTGTGTGGGAGAGAGGACCTGGATCCTCGACCTGGCATCGGCGCCCGGAGGAGTGGATTACAGGGCGGCGCAGGAGCTGGCGGTGAATGCAGTCCTGCTCCCGGGACTTCCCGGCAGATATGCTCCGTATTCTTCGGCAGAGATCCTTGCGGACTATCTGCTGAGCCGGATCGGACTGCGCTGAATCTGTCCGCGATAGAAGAGGTGGATGCTGTTATGAAACTGAAAGGAAAAAAGGTCGGCGTGGCGCTTACAGGTTCCTTCTGCACTTATGAGAAAGCGTTTGAACAGCTCAGGAGACTGAAGGAAGAAGGGGCGGAGATCGTGACGGTCTTCTCCGGAGCTTCCCAGACTACGGACAGCCGATTTGGCAGGGCAGAAGATTTTGTGAAAGAGGCGGAGGAGATCACAGGTTCCCGCCCGCTGCTGACGATCAGCCAGGCGGAGCCCATCGGGCCGAAAAACCTTCTGGACCTGCTGATCCTGCTTCCCTGCACCGGAAATACTGCGGCAAAGCTGGCGAACGGCATTACGGACTCGCCTGCACTTATGGCGGCAAAAGCGCATCTTCGCAATGAAAAGCCTCTGCTGATCTCTATATCCACGAATGATGCATTGGGGATGAATATGAAAAACATAGGTCTTCTGCTCAATGCAAAGCATATTTACTTTGTTCCCTTCGGGCAGGACGATCCGGAGAAAAAGCCGAATTCCATGACTGCAAGGACGGAGCTCCTGATCCCGGCGGCGGAAGCGGCGCTTGACGGCAGGCAGTACCAGCCTGTGATCCGGTAACTGCGGGAATGGCGGAAAGGAGCCGGGTGAGGGTCCTGAAACCGGTCGCGGGACAGAAGCGGGAATTCCGATGGATGGAAAGGTCCGGCAGGTCCGGAGAGCATGTAAAAGAAGGAGAGGAAGATATGTGCGGAATTGCGGGATTTTACAGCAGCAGACACAGCTATACACAGGAGCCGGGACGGTGGAGAAAGATCCTGGATGAGATGAACCGTGCGCAGAAGCGGAGGGGACCTGACGAAGAGGGGATCTGTCTTGACGATCACTGCGGGCTTGCCCATGTGCGGCTGTCGATCATTGATCTGAACAGAGGAAGGCAGCCGATGACGAGAACAGTGCAGGGCAGGACCTGCACGGTCTCATTTAACGGGGAGATCTATAACATGCCGCAGCTGCGCAGGGAACTGGAACGGGAAGGCGCGGTGTTTGAATCGGACAGCGACACTGAGGTGATCCTTCAGGGGTATCTTCTGCACGGGGAGGAATATGTGAAGGAGTTAAATGGAATTTTTGCCATTGCTCTCTGGGATGCTCTGGAACAGACCCTGTATCTGTTTCGGGACAGGGTGGGAGTGAAGCCTCTGTTCTACACCTGCCGGGGAGATACCCTGGTCTTTGCCTCTGAACTGAAAGGGATCTTCGCTTTCCCCGGCGTGCAGCCGGTGATCGACCGGGACGGACTCTGCGAGATTTTTGCTCTCGGGCCGGCGAAAACATATGGAAAAGGAGTCTTCCGTGGAATAAACGAGGTGCTTCCCGGACACTGTCTTGTGTGCCGGGAAGACTCTGTGCGGGACATCTGCTACTGGAAGCTGGAGAGCCGTCCACATGAAGATTCTTTTGAAAAAACGGTGGAGAAGACGGCCTGGCTTGTAGAAGACGCCGTAAAGAAGCAGATGCTCTCGGATATCCCAATCAGCACCTTCCTGTCCGGCGGGGTGGACAGCAGCCTTGTGACGGCGGTCTGCGCTGCAGAACTGAAGAAGCAGGGGAAGATACTCAATACATTTTCCTTTGATTTTGAGGAGAATCAGAAGTATTTCCGCGCAAACTCTTTTCAGCCCAGCCAGGACCGGCCGTGGGTGGAAAAAATGGCGGAATACTGTGGTACGAACCACCGATATCTGGAATGCGGGAACACGGATCTGATCGAATATCTCTTTAGGGCGGTGGATGCAAGGGATCTTCCCTGTATGGCGGATGTGGAATCGTCGATGCTTTATTTCTGCTCCAAAGTGGTCAGATATAATAAGGTCACTCTGACGGGAGAATGTGCGGATGAGATCTTCGGGGGATATCCGTGGTTCCACAGAAAGGAAGCGTTTGAGACAGCGGCATTCCCCTGGTCCTGTGATATGGAGGCTCGGCAGGCCCTGCTGAAAGGGGAACTCATCCGGGAGCTGCCGATGGAGGAATATGCGGCGGCAGCATATGAGAAAACAGTGCGTGAGACTCCGGTGTACGGCGGGGATACACCGGAAGAGAAACGGAGAAGGGAGATCTCTTATCTGAACCTGAAGTGGTTCATGGCAACTCTGCTGGACCGGATGGACCGCACGAGCATGTATTCAGGTCTGGAGGCCAGGGTGCCTCTGGCAGATCACCGCATTGTTGAATATTTGTGGAATGTCCCGTGGGAGATGAAGTGTCCGGGCGGTCTGGTGAAAGGCCTTCTGCGATTTGCGGGAAAGGGAAAGCTCCCGGATGAAGTGCTCTTCCGGAGAAAAAGTCCTTATCCGAAGACGTATCATCCGGAATATGAGAAGCGTCTCGGAGAAATGCTGCTCGAGGTGATGGAGGATTCCGCCGCTCCGATCCGGTCCCTGATCGACAGGGAGAAGCTGGACCGTTTTCTGAATACCCCGTCCGATTACGGCCGCCCGTGGTACGGGCAGCTCATGGCGGGACCGCAGATGCTGGCCTACATGCTGCAGGTCAACTACTGGCTGGCGAAATATCGGATCAGGATCCTGCTCTGAAGATCAGTGAGAGTATCTCTTACAGGATGCCCAGGTGTTCCAGCAGGATCTTGAGGCCCAGGAGGATGAGGATGATCCCGCCGGCAAGCTCTGCCTTTGATTTGTATTTTGTACCGAAAATATTTCCGATCCTGACGCCGAAAGCGGAGATCACGAAGGTCGTCACTCCGATGAACAGGACGGCGGCGATGATGTGTACGTTCAGGAATGCGAATGTGATGCCCACTGCCAGTGCGTCGATACTTGTGGCCACTGCCAGCAGAAACATGGTGCGGACATCCAGAGAGCCGCTCTCATCGTCGCAGTCACCGGACAGCGCTTCCTTGATCATGTTCGCACCGATGACGCCGAGCAGGATGAAGGCGATCCAGTGGTCGACCGCCGTGATCTTGTCACGGAACTGAACGCCGAGCAGATAACCGACCGCAGGCATCAGCGCCTGGAATCCGCCGAACCACGCGCCCACGATGACGGTCCTGCGGAAGGTGATCTTCGGCATTGCAAGCCCCTTACAGACAGAGACGGCGAACGCGTCCATTGACAGTCCTACAGCTAAGATAAAAAGTTCCAGTAATCCCATAGTTTTTCTCCTCTGTATAAAAATGTAAAAATAAAAAGCAGATGCTCTGCTGCATCTGCTGGAAAAGACATGTACAGCAAAGCGGCAGCACCGCAGCGCGGAGCTGTAAAATACTGTACATGAGTCTCATTATTTAAGATAAGCCAGACCCCTCGGGATCAGTATGTTGACTTACCACGCAGGAATACGCCAATTACTCCCTCACGAACTGAGAATATATTATCATTAAGGATGGGATTTGGCAAGGAAAGAATTGCTTTTTATCCGGCTTTTTCACAGTATTGACATATTTCCCTGTTAAGATATAAGGTAATGCAGAGATGCCGTCCGGAGAAGGGCGGTATGGATCAGATGTACTGCATGGCCGGGACTTGCCGTGCATGAGAGGAGAAGCAGAGATGGAGAATATTAAGATACTGGTCGTGGACGACGAGAGCAGAATGAGGAAACTGGTGAAGGACTTTCTGGTCCGTGAAGGATATACAGTGCTGGAGGCCGGAGACGGCATGGAGGCTATGGATGTATTTTATGAGGACAAGGATATCGCGCTCATCATCCTGGACGTCATGATGCCCAAGATGGACGGCTGGCAGGTGTGCCGTGAGATCAGAGAATCATCAAAGGTCCCGATCATCATGCTCACCGCCCGTTCGGAAGAGCGGGATGAGCTTCAGGGATTCGAACTTGGAGTAGACGAGTATATTTCCAAGCCCTTCAGCCCGAAGATCCTTGTGGCGCGGGTAAACGCGATCCTGCGCAGAACGCTGGGAACAGACGGAGGCGACGTGATCAGCGCGGGCGGCATTACGATCGACAAGGCGGCGCATATCGTGAAGATCGACGGAAAACCTGTGGAGCTGAGCTTTAAGGAGTTTGAGCTCCTGGCTTATTTTGTAGAGAATCAGGGAATCGCCCTCTCCAGGGAGAAGATACTGAATAATGTTTGGAACTATGATTATTTCGGAGATGCCCGTACGATCGATACTCATGTGAAGAAGCTGAGGAGCAAGCTGGGGGAAAAAGGTGAGTACATTAAGACTATCTGGGGCATGGGATACAAATTCGAGGTGGAATAACAGATGAAGTATTCATTGCGCAGGCAGATGACCGCTGTCTTTATCGGACTGCTCGTGTTCATTCTGGGGGCGGTATTCATTGTCAATTCCGGTTTTCTGGAACAGTACTATGTGTCGCATAAGGCGCAGGACCTGGTGGAGACTTATCAGGTGATCGACCGGGCGCTGCAGAATGAGAGCCTGACGACCCAGTCAGTACAGGAGATTGCGTATCAGGCGGAAAAAACAAATATTGATATGACAGTGATCGATGACGAGGGACACACGGTTCTTGCCACCGTAACAGACGGCAATCCTCTGTTTCAGCAGATGTTCCGATATGTTTTCAACAAAAATGATAATTCGGGATCGGTCCTGAAAAGGAACAGTAATTATGTGATCTGCAAGACAACGGATCCGGAAAATGACACGGATTATCTGGAGATGTGGGGGAGCTTTACGGACGGGTATTTTTTTACTATGCGAAGTCCGCTGGCCAGCATCAGGGAGAGCGCGGCTCTTGCGAATCAGTTCCTGATCTACCTTGGCGTGACGGGAGCTGTCCTGGGCGGCATTTTGGTCTGGCTCTTCGCCAGAAGGATCACCCGGCCGATCATGGAGCTGGCAAAGCTGTCGGAGTCAATGGCAGATCTGAATTTTGATGAAAAGTATACAAGCGGCGGAAGCAATGAGATCGGAATCCTTGGGGAAAATTTCAACAAGATGTCGAGACAGCTTGAAATGACGATCTCGGAGCTGAAACGGGCCAATAACCAGCTTCAGCAGGATATCGAGCAGAAAGAGAAGATGGAGGACATGAGGAATGAATTTCTGGGCAATGTCTCCCACGAGCTTAAGACTCCGCTGGCGCTCATCCAGGGATATGCAGAAGGACTGAAGGAAGGCGTCAACGATGATCCTGAGAGCCGGGAATTCTACTGCGACGTCATCATGGATGAGGCGGGCAAGATGAACCGGATGGTAAAGAACCTGCTGACGCTGAATCAGCTGGAGTTCGGAGCGGACGAAGTGGAGTTTACCCGTTTCGATATTGTAAGCCTTGTGAAAGGAGTGATCGCCAGCTGTGATATTCTGATCCAGCAGGCGGGCGCAGAAGTTGATTTTATCGCTGATGAGACAGCCTATGTGTGGGCGGATGAGTTCAAGACGGAACAGGTCGTGAGGAATTACCTGACCAATGCCATTCACCATGTGGAAAATGAGAAGCGGATCGAGGTGCGCGTGATCAAGACGGGCGACAAGGTAAGAGTGACAGTGTTTAACAGCGGAAAGCCCATCCCGGAGGAGGATGTGCCGAAGCTGTGGGATAAGTTTTATAAAGTGGACAAGGCTCACACGAGAGAGTACGGCGGGAACGGAATCGGGCTGTCGATCGTCAAGGCGATCATGGATTCCTTCCATCAGAAGTACGGCGTCAATAATTTTGACAATGGCGTGGAGTTCTGGTTTGAGCTGGATGCAAAAGATAATATGGAAGTGGAAACAACGGCTTAGTACAGTCCCGGACAGAAAAATGTCCGGGATTTTTTTTGCGCGGAAACCTGTTCTGCTTTCTCATTTGTGAAAAAGCCCGGATATGGATAAAATAGCGAAAACAATACGAAACAAACCGGGGATAATTGCACATTTGTTCATAAAATTTGCACGTTTGAATAATTTGTGATGAAAATGTGGACAAAATGTGATGAAAAAGTTAAATTTATTTAAACAAATGTATTAAAAATGAGAAGGAGGAAAGTGAATGAAAAGAAAATGTGTGAAGCTGATGAAGTCAGTTCTGGCTGCTGCACTGGCAGCGGCGGTCGTACTGACCCCGGATATGGCTTCCCTTGCCGTGAATGCGGAAGAAGCGCAGACGGCAGAAGCAGCGGATGCCGGGACAGGCTATGACGACGTGGTGAACGCCGCGCATTCAGCGTGGACCAACTATGACTGGCGCGTCGTGAACGGCAGTGCGGGACTGACAAAGGGCGAGATCGTCAGCGAGGGGACGAACTGGCTGGATTTCCAGGCTACGTCCACTGCGGGGAATGCCATGAGCAACCGTGCACTGATCTACAGCACCCAGGCGGGGGACAAGATCAGGAACGGTTCGATCAGGGCGACCCTCTCCCCAATGACGACTTCAGACGTCAGCAGAATGGGACTTCTGTTCCGCTGTACGAAGCAGGGCGACTGTCTGTACCTCGCCTATGACCCGAACCAGGGCTGGTATCTTCAGAGGAAAGCCGGGAATTCCAGCAAGAAGCTCTTAAGCAGCGGTGTGAAGACGATGGCGGAACCCGGTGAGGAGATCACGGCGGAGGTTCAGTTCGAAGAGGGCGTGATCAACGCATGGATCACCTACAAGGGTGAGACAACCCAGATATTCACGAACGAGAATACAGTAGCGACTGCCGGAGGCAGCGAGATCCATGCCGGATATACCGGGCTTATGATAGGAAAATACGGCAGTACAGCGGGTGCGTATGTCAAGGATATTGAGATGACGGACACGGTGAATTCTGATACGTTTAACGGTGAATACGACTGGGAGAGCGATACCTGGGTGCCGTTTGACGGGAATTCAACGGTCAGCGTAGTCGAGAGAGACGCCAAGAACTACTATGAGATCCAGGTGGACACGAACCAGTCCGTGCCGAATGCACCGGTCGTCACAAGAAATACGAGCGATCCGGCATACAGTTCCGAACCGTTCAGGACAGGAAAGATCGATACATATTTTACAGATCTCGGCACCGCGAACGGAAAAAGTTCGAATTTTGCGATCGTGTACCGGTGGACAGATATCAACAACTGTGCGTGGGTCGGATATGACTCGACGCAGGGCTGGTACTGGCAGACAAGAGTGAACGGAGTCGGATGCTACAAGACGGCTGGGGACAAGACATCCGCTCCGGCAGTGGGTGAGACCACTCATGTGACGGTACAGTTTGACGGAACGGATGTTGTGGTGACTGTGGATGATCAGGTGATCTCCGACGGATGGTACACGACTGCCGGAAATAACGGAACACTGCAGGACAATCTTAACAGTCTTCCGGCAGGTACGGCAGGATTCCTGATGCGTCAGGGACATGTGCAGGTCCATGACTACACAGTGGACAGCTATGATGTCGATGCAGGCGAGGACGAGATCGGCATCGATCCGGCGACGATCTCTTCTGACGTGATGGACGTTGTGATCGACAGACAGTTCCCGAGAGTGCAGAAGTACACGTTCAAGGACAACAGCGGCACGATGTGGGCGCAGGCACGCGGCATCAATACACTGAAAGTCAACGGTACACAGGTGACTGTCGATACAGAGCAGGTGCAGTGTGAAGTTTCTGAAGACAGTGCAGTCTACACCATCCCTGTGAACGGCGGCGGAGTGGAGGCCGTCATCACGGCGACGCTGAAAGTGGAAGACAATATCGTAAGATTTGATGTGAACAGCATCGAGACGACAGCGGGAACATTTTCCACACTTGAGATTCCGGGACTGCTCCTGGCTTCGATCACGAACCAGGACGGAGGCGCTCAGCTTGCTTATGCGCAGATGAGCGGAAACACCACTCAGAAGGGCGACTATTTTGTGGACATCGACCGCAGCTTTACCCAGACTTCAAGCGCGTACAGAGAGTATGAAGGAATGTACGCATTCGTTTCCAATGACACATTCAGCGCAGGCCTGTACAGCAACTCTGAGAAGAATAATGACTTGAGAGTGACGGCGTCTCCGGGAGTCGCGATGGACGAGGAAGGAAATGCGTTTACTTATCTTGGACTCCGCAGCTCTGTGTGGACACTGGAGAACGAAGGCGTCAAGAGTGATCTTCCGTCCATGAGCGTGATCATCACAAAAGACGCAAACGGCAACGGGAAAGTCGACTGGCAGGACGGCGCCATCGCATACCGCGAGATCATGCATAACCCGGAAGGCTGGGAGAGTGTGAAGGATATGGTGACGATCCGTATCGTTGAGAACTTCGCAAGTCAGGCAGCACATCCGTTCCTGGAGACTGCGGACGGGATCAAACGTGTGGATCTGGCGACAGACGGCCTGGGACAGCAGGTTCTCCTGAAGGGATATGCGAGTGAAGGGCACGACTCGGCTCATCCGGATTACGGCGATATCGGGACAAGGATCGGCGGGGCGGAGGAGCTCAATGAGCTCCTTCAGATCGCCCATGATTACGGCACAGAGATCGGGATCCACATCAATGCGAGCGAAGGATATCCGGAGGCGGACGCCTTCAGTGAAGACCTTATGAGGATCGGTTCCTTCGGATGGAACTGGGTGGATGAAAGCTACAGCATGAACACGATGTACGACCTGACCTCGGGACTGCGCGCACAGCGTCTGGATTCCCTGAGAGAACAGCTGACAGATGAGGACAATCTGGACTTTATCTATCTTGATGTGTGGTCAGCGGATACATGGCAGACGAATAAGATCTCACAGCAGTTCATCGAGAGAGGCTGGCGCTGCGCGAATGAATGGGGCTATGCGAACGAGGATGACGCGACATGGAATCACTGGGCGGTGGACGTCGACTACGGCGGTTCTTCCAGCAAGGGAATCAACAGTGACATCATGAGATTTATCCGCAACCACCAGAAAGATTCCTGGCAGGCAAATTATCCTGCATACGGCGGAACAATGGTATATCCTCTGCTTGGCGGAGAGAACTCCGTAAGCTTTGAAGGATGGCAGAGGGCAAAAGACTTTAATACATTTGTTACTGTAACTTTTAATGATAACGTTCCGACAAAATTCCTCCAGCACTATCTGGTAATGGAATGGGAGAACGATGAGACGAAGAGCGTCGAGGATGGAAATACAGAGAAGTATATCCGTCTTGAGAGCGAAGACGGTGCGGACGAGGTAGAAGTGTTCCGTACAGAGAGCGGCGGAAGAGAGATCTACTACAATGGAAAGATGATCCTGACCGGTGAAGTCAACATGAACGGCGGCTGGACGAACGCTTCAACAGAGAAATACCTCATTCCGTGGTTCTGGGATGCAGACGGCAATACGCTGGCAGATGATGAGCAGAAGCTGTACCACTGGAACAGAAGCGGCGGCGAGACCACATGGGAGCTTCCGGATGAATGGAGCGATGCGTCAACTGTCAAGGTGTACAAGCTGACGGATACCGGAAGAACAGAGGAACAGGAGATCGAAGTCGTGGACGGCAGCATCACGCTCAGCGCAGAAGCAGCGGTTCCGTATGTTGTTTACAAGGGCGAAAAAGCAGAGCGTACTTTTGAAGAGATGAACTGGGGCGAAGGCACAGGCCTTGTTGACCCGAACTTTACCAGCCAGACATTTGACGCGTGGGACGTAGAAGGAAACGATGACGGTTCCGCGCAGATCGTGAAGAAGTCCGATAACAACAATCCGGTTCTTCAGGTGGCGGACAATGCAGAGGAAGTAAGCGTGTCTCAGCCAATCACGGGACTCGAGAGCGGAAAGACCTATATGGCTTATACTGCAGTGGATAACCGAAGTGACAGAAAGGCTTACATTGAAGTGACGACAGAGGACGGCACGGAATCCAATTACACGGCGCGTTCTGTCGTCAGGACTTACATAGGCGTAAATGCTCACAATACAGAAAATGCCGCCAGCTATATGCAGAATATGCCGGTGATCTTCACTGTCCCGGCGGACAGTACGGATGCTGTCCTGACGCTGCGTGTGGAAGCAGGAGCGGGAACGGTACAGTTCGACGAGCTGCGGGTAGTAGAAGTGGATGAGTCCGAAGTGGACAAGTGGACAGATGAGAACGTGTTCGAGCAGGATTTCGAGCACAACATCCAGGGACTGTATCCGTTCGTTGTCGGCGACCACCAGGGAAGACCGACGGATGTGAAGGTCCATCTGTCAGAAAAGAACGAGCCTTATACGCAGATAGGCTGGAACGACAGGATCGTAGACGATGTGATCGACGGAGACTGGTCGGTGAAGGCGCATCAGCTGACATCGCTGGGCGGCCTGGTATACCAGACGATCCCGCAGACATACAGATTCGAGGAAGGTGTGGAGTACACCGTGACCTTCCAGTATGAGCAGGGTATGGATGACACATACGCGTTCGTTATCGGCGAGGGCGAGCACATCAAGGCAAACGGCAAAAACGATTCTTCTATCAAGTACTATGAGAATCTGAAGGCTGCTTCTGATCCGGTTGGAACGTATACGTATACTTTTACCCCGGATTCAGATGAGTGGTGGATCGGTATCTACTCAAATGAAGAGGTATCTGTCACAGAGGGCAGTGCAGGATCCAAGCCGTGGAAGATGGGCGCGGCTGATATTATCCTGGACAATCTGAAGATTGAAAACAACAAAGAGATCGAGGAACCCGAGAAACCGGCAGGCGACATCTCAACCGCGGTCCTGAAATACGCGGTGGAGCTTGCGGAAAAAGTTGACATGAGCGGAGTTATGGATGCGGTCAAAGAAAACTTTGATCAGGCGCTGCAGACTGCAAAGGATGTCCTTGCAAGAGCAGAATCCGGTGATGGATCCGTGACGCAGAGCGAGATCGACAGTGCATGGCAGAACCTGATCAAGGCAATGCAGTACGGCGAATTCAAACCGGGCGACAAGACAGATCTTGAAAAGGTGATCGCGCTTGCGGAAGAGATGAGCGGCCGTCTTGATAAATATCTCGAGGAAGGAAAGGACGAGTTCCTCTCCGCGCTTGAGCGGGCAAAAGAAGTCTATGCGGACGGCAATGCATTCCAGGAAGATGTCGAGAGTGCATGGCAGGATCTGATCGATGCGATGGCAGACCTGAGGCTGAAGCCGGACAAGGATCTTCTGGAGGATCTGATCGCGCAGGCAGAAGGCCTGAACGAAGCGGATTATGAGGCGCAGAGCTTTGCGGTGATGCGCACCGCACTTGCGGCGGCAAAGGATGTATTCGACAAGGAAGACGCGACTCAGGAGGAGATCGACGCATCGGCTGCAGCTCTGAAGGATGCGATCGCACAGCTGACTACGACCGGCAGCGGCGAAGAACCGGGAACAGGCACGGGAGACAGCGGTACGTCCGGAACAGGTACGGGCAGTGCTGCACAGAATCAGGGACAGACAGCGGGTACTGCAGATAAGAGCGATGATTCTTCATCCGCAGGAAAGACTGCTTCCGCAAAAGGTTCTGCTGTAAAGACTGGTGATACGGCGAATGTACTTCCGTTTGCGGCAGCAGCAGCGGCGGCTGTACTTGCGGCAGGAGCAGTCGTAACCTTGAAGAGAAGGAAGAAAGAAAACTAAAACAGTTTTCCGGCGGCGGACAAGCCGGAAGAATGGAACAGGCAGGGCGGAGTGCCCTGCCTGTTTTCGCTGCCGGGGCGGCGTTCTGTGTCCGGGAAGATATCCTGTGAAAGCGCAGAGGGACTGTGTTGATTTATCGCTTCATCACAGTAATTTACCAAAATATTTTCTTTACATCAGCGGAAAAATGCGGTAAAATAAAATCATTGTAATAAATATTGGGGCATACGGCATGCCGGCTGGCGACAGTGGTATCCGTATGCCTTTCTGTTTAAGACATGACTGAAAATGAGAAGAGGAGGAACTAGACAAATGTATGAGAAAATCTATGGGTTCGTCCAGTCGGTCGACAATGTTGTATGGGGCTGGGCAATGATTCTGCTTCTGCTGGGAACGCACTTGTTCCTGACGATACGGACAGGCTTTATCCAGAGAAAGACGATCACAAAAGGAATTCCGCTTTCCGTATCCAAAGAAGACGGCGCTGACGGAGAAGTCAGCCAGTTCGGTGCTCTGACCACGGCACTGGCATCCACGATCGGCACCGGAAATATCATCGGTGTCGGAACAGCGATCGCTCTTGGAGGTCCCGGTGCAGTTCTCTGGTGCTGGCTGACCGGTGTGTTCGGGATCGCGACGAAGTATTCAGAGTCTCTGATCGCCGTGAAATACCGTGTGAAGACAGAGGACGGACGTATGCAGGGCGGCGCCATGTATGCGCTTGACCGCGGGCTGAACATGAAGTGGCTTGGCATGATCTTTGCCGTGTTTGCCGGATTTGCCTCTTTCGGGATCGGCTGTGCGACTCAGGTGAATGCCATCGCCGAGGTATGTAATAACAATCTGGGGATCGAGCCCTGGATCGTCGGCATCATAGTCGCAGCTCTGACCGCGTTCGTCATCTTCGGCGGGATCAAGACGATAGCGAGCGTCTGCGAGAAGCTTGTGCCGTTCATGGCGATCTTCTATGTACTTGGATGTCTTGTTATCCTTGTGATAAATTATGATTATATCATACCCGCGATACAGACAATCTGCAGGCTGGCGTTTACAAAAGGCGCGGCGGCAGGAGGCCTTGTCGGAGGCGGTATCCGCTATGCGATCCAGTACGGAGTTGCAAGAGGTCTTTTCTCCAATGAGTCCGGTATGGGATCTGCCCCCATCGCAGCAGCTGCCGCAAAGACGAAAAATCCGGTCCGCCAGGCGCTTGTATCCTCGACAGGTACATTCTGGGATACAGTAGTGGTCTGCCTTATGACAGGACTGGTGCTGGTATCGACGATCATGAAAAATCCCACGATCAATATGGATCAGCTCTCGGACGGCGGAGCGCTCACTTCCGCGGCGTTTTCTCAGATTCCGTATTTGGGACCGTTTATCCTGGTTGTCGGCATTATAACGTTTGCATACTCCACGATCCTCGGATGGGCCTATTACGGGGAAAGATGTGTTGAGTACTTTGCAGGGAAGAAGGGACTGATCCCCTACAGGATACTCTATGTGGCAGTTGCCCTGATCGCGCCGGTGCTTGCGCTGGATCTTGTATGGCTGATCGCGGATATCCTGAATGCTCTGATGGCGATACCAAACCTTATAGCAGTATTGTTATTGTCCTCAGTCATAGTGAGTGAGACTAAAAAATACATCAACAATCTTGACGCGGTAGATGATACGCCGGTTCCTGTGATCAAGACAGGGGTCAAGGGTAAGAAAAAATAGAAAAAGTACAGCCGGTCTGGATTATCCGGACCGGCTGTGATACTATATAGAGAAAATGCGAGGTGAAGACATGATAGCGATTATCGATTATGATGCCGGAAATATCAAGAGCGTGGAAAAGGCTCTCCTCCTGCTGGGGCAGGACGTTGTCATAACAGGGGACAGAGAAGAGATATTGAAAGCGGATAAAGTCGTCCTTCCGGGCGTAGGGGCATTTGGAGACGCGATGGACAATCTCAGAAGAACGGGGCTTGATCAGGTGATCCGGGAGGTGACGGACAGAGGGACTCCGTTCCTTGGGATCTGTCTCGGGCTGCAGCTTCTGTTTGAGCGGAGTGATGAGGCGCCTGGAGTGGACGGACTCGGGATCCTGGAAGGCGAGATCCTTCGGATTCCGGATAAGGACGGACTCAAGATCCCTCACATGGGATGGAATTCCCTGCATCTGGAAAACAACGGGAGACTGTTCCGAGGCATAGAGGAAGGCTCCTACGTCTATTTTGTACACTCCTATTATCTGAAGGCGGCTGATGAGCGTATTGTGAAGGCTTCCACAGAGTACAGCACACATATCCATGCATCGGTTGAGAAGGGGAATGTATTTGCCTGCCAGTTCCATCCGGAGAAGAGCAGCGACGTGGGAATTCAGATACTGAGAAATTTTGTGGAGCTGCAGGTTTAGGAACAGGAGGATTGCTGTTATGTTTACAAAGAGAATCATCCCCTGCCTGGATGTGAATGCCGGGCGGGTGGTCAAAGGTGTGAATTTTGTCGATCTGAAAGACGCGGGAGATCCCGTGGAGATTGCAAAGGCGTACGACAAGGCGGGAGCGGACGAGCTGGTGTTCCTGGATATCACCGCGTCCTCGGACAACCGGACCACGGTCGTGGATATGGTGAGAAAAGTAGCTGAGTGTGTGTTCATTCCCTTTACAGTGGGAGGAGGGATCCGCACAGTTGATGATTTCCGCGCTATCCTAAGGGAGGGAGCGGACAAGATCTCTGTCAATTCCTCTGCCATCAACACACCGGAGCTGGTGCGGGAAGCTGCGGATAAGTTCGGCAGCCAGTGCGTCGTCGTTGCCATCGACGCGAAGAAAAGAGCGGACGGCTCCGGCTGGAATATCTATAAGAACGGCGGTCGGATCGACGTCGGGATCGACGCTGTCGAGTGGGCGAAGAAGGTGGAGAGCCTGGGCGCGGGAGAAATCCTCCTTACGAGCATGGACTGTGACGGAACGAAGGCGGGCTATGATCTTGAACTGACCCGCGCGATCGCGGAGAGTGTATCAATCCCGGTCATCGCATCCGGGGGAGCAGGAAAACTGGAGCACTTCAAGGAAGCTCTGACTGACGGGATGGCGGACGCGGCGCTGGCGGCGTCACTGTTCCATTACAAAGAGCTGGAGATCCGGGAAGTGAAGGAGTATCTGAGGCGCGAGGGCGTGCCGGTAAGGCTCTGATGTGTGCGCCGTACCGGATGAACGGTAAGGGCGCAGAAAACGCAGATAAGTTATCCGTCAAAGACATATGACGAGAAGAGATACGACAAGGAGAAGAAAATGGCTGGTTTAAACGGTGACTGGTATGAAGCATTAAAAGGTGAATTTGCAAAGCCATATTACAAGAAGCTGTTCGAGACAGTGAATCATGAATACAGGACAAGGCTGATCTTTCCGCCTGCAAAGGATATCTTTAACGCCTTCCATCTGACTCCGCTGAAGGATGTGAAGGTCGTGATCCTCGGACAGGATCCCTATCACAACAACGGGCAGGCACACGGGCTCTGCTTTTCTGTGCAGAAGGGAGTGGAGATCCCGCCGTCTCTCGTGAATATTTATCAGGAGCTCCATGATGATCTGGGCTGTACGATCCCGAATCACGGATGTCTTACAAAGTGGGCGGAGCAGGGAGTTCTCATGTTGAACACTGTCCTGACAGTGCGCGCCCATCAGGCAAACTCCCACCGGGGGATCGGATGGGAGGAGTTCACGGACGCCGCGATCACAGTGCTCAACAGTCAGGACCGCCCTATCGTGTTTATCCTCTGGGGAGCTCCGGCGCAGCGGAAAAAGGCGATGCTGAACAATCCGAAGCACCTGATCCTGACGGCGCCCCATCCCAGTCCGCTGTCCGCCTTCCGCGGATTCTTCGGCAGCAGGCCCTTTAGTCAGACAAATGAGTTCCTGAAGGCTCATGGAGTGGAACCGATCGACTGGCAGATCGACTGAGGTGTGGAAAGGCGGGCTGTGCCGGCTGAGATGAGCGCGGTCTGCCGCAGGATAAAAATCGAGGAGTTCAGGCAGTAAGGATGAAGAGTGATCTTTGTCGCAATTTTGATAAGAAAAAATCTTGCATTTTAGCTAGATCCGCAGTATAATTCATATCGTGCAGGATGCAGATGTAGTTCATCGGTAGAACTCCAGCTTCCCAAGCTGGCGAGGCGGGTTCGATTCCCGTCATCTGCTTACAATAAGCCGGAAACGCTGAAGATAGTGCGTTTCCGGTTTTTTTGATGCTGAAATATATACAAATCCGGATTCCGCTGCAGGCGTTGGGCAGACCGGACATGTCAGGCGGAATCCCGACAGACAAATCTTAAGAAACTATTCAGAAATTATCCAGCAAAATATTCCAATTCTTTCCGTAATATAAATTTATAAATCTGCGGCTTCCGGAGGGGATTCTCTGAAAAGCGCAGGGAAAAGGAGGAAACAGTGAAACCGGTAATCAGTGTAAAGAATCTGTACAAGCTGTATCATGTCGGCGATTCTGTGGTCCGCGCCCTGGACGGCGTGAGCTTTGAGGTTTATGAGGGGGAGTTCTGCGCCATTGTCGGTACATCCGGGTCGGGCAAATCAACGCTGTTGAACATGCTGGCAGGGCTTGAGAAGCCCACAAGAGGCGAGGTCGTCATAAGCGGACAGCATATCGAGTCGCTGAAAGAGGATGAACTGGTCAGGTTCCGGAGGGAGAATGTGGGTTTTATTTTTCAGTCGTTCCATCTGATCGGGACGATGAATGCCCTGGAAAATGTCGCGCTGCCGCTCACATTCCGGGGAGAGGCGAGAAAGACGCGGCTTCAGAAAGCGGACCGGATGCTTGATCTGGTCAGTCTGAAAAAACATAAAAAGCACATGCCGAATCAGATGTCGGGCGGCCAGCAGCAGAGAGTCGGGGTGGCGCGGGCGCTTGTCTCCGATCCTAAGATCATCTTTGCAGATGAGCCTACGGGAAATCTTGATTCACATACATCAGAGGATGTGATGCATCTGATGCAGAAAGTAGTCAGGGAACAGAACCGCACGCTTGTGATGGTGACGCACGACAACCATCTTGCAGACTATGCGGACAGGATCTTTCATATCATTGACGGAAAGATCGTAAAGATTGAGGAGAAAAACCATGAGGGAGGTAAAAAACATGAAGTTGTTTAAGAAGACAGGCGCCATGCTGCTCTGCATTATTATGGCGGTCACGATGATCCTGCCGCTGGGAGTCAGGGCGGCAGAGGAAGGCGGCGGAGATCCGGCCAAGGTGCTCAGCCAGATCCGCCTGAGCGTGGGAGACGGGCAGGAGACCCCGGTCTACAAGGCGGGAGAGAAAGCGGAGCTTAAGATCAATGTGATAAACAAGGGAAATGTAGACGCGCAGGATGTAACGATCATCCCGGTCATAAAGAATGCGGAGGACTGGCCGTTTGACCTGGATATGCTCAACAATGAGCGGGATCTCGGCACAGTAGCGGCTGGAAGCAATCAGACAGCAGTATGGGGCAGCAGAGACGACAAGCTGACGGTCAGAGATGATGTGACAGGAAAGTCTTATAAGCTGGTGTTTGAGATCACATATAATGACGGTGAGAAAGTCTACCAGACTGAGAAATACGTTTTCGTAAAGACGGTCGCAAAAGAAAAGCCGGCTGATCAGGGTGGACAGGGCAGCCAGGGCGGTCAGAACGCGGAACCGCAGACGCCCCAGGGCGGCCAGCAGGACAATTCCGGCGGAGGAGTGGATACAGGGGATTCAGGCGGAACTGCCGGAGACCTGGGCGGAGGCATGGTATACAACAGCGAGCCGATGACTTCCGGCGGCGGGAGCGGCAGTGCGGGAGACGGATCGGTCCCACGTGTCATTGTGACAGGATTCGACACGGAGCCGGGAGATGTGAGGGCAGGTACGAATTTCAAGCTGGTCGTTCACCTGAAGAATACGTCCAAGCGTACGGCGGTCTCCAACATGCTCTTTGACTTTCAGGCGCCGTCGGCGGGAACGGATGCGGCTGCGGAAGCCCCGGCTTTCCTGCCTGTATCAGGATCAAGTACAGTATATATGGAAAAGATCGCCGCAGGCGGAACACAGGATATTTCTATCGATTTGAATGCACGTGCCGATCTTGTGCAGAAGCCGTACAGCATTTCGCTGAGCATGAAGTATGAGGACAGCAGTGCGGTGCAGTATGAGGGGCAGTCGAGCCTTGCGATCCCGGTCAAGCAGGAGGCGCGGTTCGAATTCAGTGAGATCCAGGTCTCGCCGGATACAGTCATGGCGGGTGAAGAGGCGAATATCACCTGCAGTCTTTACAATCTGGGACGCGTCAAAATGTATAATGTGAAGGTCAGGTTTGAAGGCGATGCCATAGAAGGGCAGGAACTGTTTCTCGGGAATCTGGACTCCGGGTCAACAGGGACAATAGACGGCATAGTGACGGCAGTGGCTGAGTCTTATGAGGAGTCCAACTGCAGGCTCATCCTGAGCTATGAGGACGACGCGGGGAATGTCTCTTCCGTGGAGCAGAAATTTACCATGATGGTGAACCCGGAAGAAGATTTTACAGATACGGGAATGATGGAGATGACCGAAGAAGACAGCAGTTCACCCCTGCCGGGAATCCTTCTGGCTGTGGCAGCGGTGATCGTGATCGGCATGATCCTGGCGGCGGTGCTGATCCGGAAGAAGAAGAGAGACAAGGCTGCCGCAGAAGAGGAGGAATTGATGGATGAGGTGGAGCGACTTACTGAGGATGAGCATCAGCAGCCTTAGAAGGCGGAAGCTGAGGACCTTTCTGACCGTTTTGGGAGTTGTGATCGGAACAGCCTCCATCGTCGTTATGATCTCGCTGGGGCTGGGTCTGCAGCAGTCCATGTATGAAGAGGTGGAGCAGAACGGCGGGACGACAAGTCTCACTGTCACAGGAAAACAGGGCGACGGTATGAGTTTTATATCATATGGGACATATGACAGCGGTTCCCAGGAGCCTTCCGACAAATACATCACGGATGAGGTGATCGAACAGCTCAGGGCCCTGGAACATGTAAAAAGCGCTAATCCGGTGCTCAACATCAGTGCGATAGCGCTCAAAGGGAAATATGCCGCAAACCTGGATCTCTACGGAATGACACCGCAGGAATTGGAATCGCGCAACATCGAACTGCTCCCCGGCGGCAGCCTCCCGAAACCGGACAGCACGGAGCTGGAACTTGTATTCGGCAATATGGTCCTGACGAACTTTTATGAGGAAAATACCGGGAGAGGCTACTGGGACAGCGGAGAACTGCCGGACATCGATCTGGCGGAAGACCAGCTGTTCCTGATCCTCGATCAGGATGCATATTATGCCAGTCAGAGCAGCCCGGGCATGGACATGTCAGCAGAGGGCAGCTCCGGAGCAGAGGGCGGATCTTCCGGACAGGTGAGGACGCCGAAGAAATATGTTGTCCATGCAAGCGGCGTTGTGGCTGGAGGCACGGAAGAATATAACGCCAACTCCTATTCCGTATTCTGCGATCTTGATACGCTCAGGAACTGTCTTCAGAAGGAATTCCGCGGAAGGGCCATCCCGGGACAGCCCACGACGAAGAGCGGAAAGCCCTACAAACAGTTTGTGTACTCGTCGGCCAGCGTGCAGGCAGATGATATGGATCATGTGGAGGAACTCTCTACAGTGATAAGGAGCATGGGATATGATGTGTCGACCAACATCGAATACATCAACAGCATGAAGAGTCAGTTCGCGATGGTCCAGGCTGTACTGGGAGGTATCGGGGCGGTGTCGCTTCTTGTTGCGGCGATCGGGATTGCCAACACGATGATGATGTCCATCTATGAGCGGACAAAAGAGATCGGAGTTATGAAAGTCATCGGGTGCAGCCTGAAGAACATCCGTCAGCTGTTTCTGCTGGAGGCGGCCTTTATCGGTTTTGTGGGAGGAATCGCGGGGAACATCCTGAGCCTGATCCTGTCAGGAGTGATCAATTTTGTGGTCTCCGGGGAGAGCATGGGCGTGAGCGGAAGTCTTTCCTATATTCCGGTCTGGCTGATCCTTTCTTCCCTCGGGTTTGCCGTTCTGGTCGGAATGGCGGCAGGGTACTTCCCGGCAGTGCGGGCTATGAAGCTGAGCCCCCTTGCCGCAATACGGAATGAATGACGGGACGCCGTAAAGAAACGGAGAGAGCGGTGCAGAAGACATAAATTAAAAATGAAGGGAGGGTACGGAGGCTGATGCCGCCGGACTCTCCCTTCTTCTACTCTTCGATGATCTGTATCTCAAGATAATCAAAATCGATGGAATCTACGAAATTATCCTGATAAAATCTTGCCTTGGCATGTCTTTTGAAATCGCTGATCGTGGAATCGAGCCAGATCGGCTTGCTCAGGTCAAATTCATAGCAGATCGCATCAAGCGCATTGAATATTTTATGCGTGCGGGTGTCGTCTGTTTCGTCGCAGATAACAGTATCCCGCAGCATCCGGTTATCCTTGAATTCCTTTCCCCATAAGCGGAACATTCTTTTATCAGTCCTTTCTGCTGCAGTTTGTTTATGGGCGGTATGCCTGAGAGACGGCAGAAATAAGCGGAGACAGAGGCTCTGTTCCGGCATAGGAAATGCCGCCCTTTTGAAATACGGTTATTTTAGCACAACCGGAGGAAAAAGAACAGAAAAAAGCAGAAAAATGATCGTCTTGACATTCGTTATCAAAATTATCATACTTGACGAAAAGCAGGGCGTTTCCTGTTTCCGCCGGATTTCCTTTTGTGTCGAACAATGGCAGGATATATAAAAAGATAATTAAAAAAGAGCGAACTCTGTGACAGCGGACGTAAAATATGGTATACTGAAATTCACAAAACGACCGATGGGGGATGTCCGTAATGAGCAGCGAACAGCAGGTGAAAGCTGCCCTGCAGGTATATGAGGACGTTGATACATGGAAAACGTTTCGATTCCTTTACAAAGCAGCGATGAAAGAGGTGAACACCAAGCTGGAGATACTGAATGATGAGTTCCAGCAGGTGCATCAGTACAACCCGATCGAACACATCAAGACCAGAATAAAGACAGCGGAAAGTATTGTTAAGAAATTAAGGCGCTACGGATATGAGACTTCCATGGATAACATGGTGAGGTATGTGAACGATATCGCAGGTGTACGGGTGATCTGTTCTTTTACATCAGACATTTACCGTCTGGCTGAGATGATCGGTAATCAGAGTGATCTGAAGGTCCTATCCATCAAAGACTATATAAAACACCCGAAAGAGAGCGGATACAAGAGCTATCACATGCTCGTATCCGTTCCGGTATACCTTTCGGACAGTGTGGTCGATACCAAAGTCGAGATTCAGATCCGCACGATCGCAATGGATTTCTGGGCGAGTCTGGAGCATAAGATCTACTATAAGTTTGAAGGAAATGCGCCGGACTATATCAGCCGGGATCTGCGGGAGTGTGCAAGGGTGGTGGAAGAACTGGATGAAAGGATGCTGCAGCTCAATGAGGCGATTCAGAAATGTATTGTCCGGGATGCTGACGGCGAGGAGCTGATGGATTCAGCCGCTGATGAACTCGCAGACAGAACAGAACAGATCGTATATCATTTTAAAAATCTGAAAACTGAATAATGATCAACAGCAGAGATCGGATGCAGGAACGGTTACGGCTCCTGTATCCGATCTTTTCTGTATTCTGTACTTTCCGACGGGGAAGAAAGAGATTTGTGTGGAAATCGTTTTTGTTTGATGATACAATGTGTGAAAAACGGACGAAAGTTTGAACACAGAGGCAGATGAGCTGAGCGGAGTGCTGGTACAATGACGGAGACATGCAGAAATAATGAAAAAATGAAATACCGCCTGGCGGAGGCGATGAAGAGATGCATGAAGCGGGCGCCGGTAGAGAAGATCACGGTGAAAGAGATCGTGGAGGAATGCGGTACTACAAGGCAGACATTTTATCGGAACTTCCGGGATAAGTACGATCTGATCAACTGGTATTTTGATAAGATCCTCCTGGAATCCTTTGAGCATATGGGAGAAGGAAAGACGGTGCGCGAGGGACTTGTGAACAAATTTCACTATATTGAGGACGAGAAGCTTTTTTTCAAGGCGGCATTTAAGAATGATGAACAGAACTGCCTCAGGGATCACGACTTTCATTTGATCCTCCAGTTCTATACAGAGCGTATAGAGGGAAGGACCGGACAGAAGCTGACGGATCATCTCCGGTTTCTTCTGGAAATGTACTGCCAGGGCTCCATTTATATGACGGTGCAGTGGGTCCTCGGTAAGCTTGAGGGCACGCCGGAGAGGATCGCCGATGAGCTGGTGGCTGCGATGCCTGCCGAGCTGGAGCAGGTGTTCAGAGAGCGGAAACTTCTTTAGGGCAAGGTGGTAAAATGGAATATAAAAGGGGGGATCTGACCGAAATGTGACAGATTTCCCCTTTTGTAACTTTTTATTTTGCGGGGCAATTGTTAAAATATGAACAGAAAGCCAAAAAGGAAAAGGAGACTGATGACTATGGCAAACAGAATCATGTTAAACGAGACATCTTATCATGGAGCAGGCGCGATCCAGGAGATCGCGGCGGAGGCGAAGGCAAGAGCGTACAAGAAAGCCTTTGTTTGTTCTGATCCGGATCTGATCAAGTTCGGAGTTACCGCAAAAGTGACGGACGTGCTTGATCACGCAGGACTTGCATATGAGATCTACTCTGATATCAAGGCAAACCCGACGATCGAGAATGTGCAGCACGGAGTACAGGCGTTCAAGGATGCGGGTGCAGATTATATCGTTGCGATCGGAGGCGGATCTTCCATGGACACCGCAAAGGCGATCGGAATCATTATCGCCAACCCGGAGTTCGAGGATGTGAGAAGCCTCGAAGGGACAGCACCGACCAAGAATCCCTGTGTGCCGATCATCGCAGTGCCGACTACGGCGGGTACGGCGGCAGAGGTTACGATCAATTATGTTATCACGGATGTCGAGAAGAAGAGAAAATTTGTCTGCGTTGATCCCCACGACATGCCGGTCATCGCTGTCGTTGATCCGGATATGATGTCTTCTATGCCGAAAGGGCTGACAGCTTCGACCGGAATGGACGCCCTGACACATGCGATCGAGGGATATACGACAAAAGCCGCATGGGAGATGACGGATATGTTTCATCTCAAGGCGATCGAGATCATCTCAAGATCGCTGAGAGGAGCGGTCGCGAATGAGAAAGAAGGTCGCGACGGAATGGCATTGGGACAGTATATCGCAGGTATGGGATTTTCCAATGTGGGACTTGGAATCGCTCATTCCATGGCCCATACGCTGGGCGCCGTCTATGATACGCCCCATGGTGTGGCATGTGCGATGATGCTTCCGATCGTCATGGAATACAATGCGGACTGCACAGGTGAGAAGTATCGCGAGATCGCAAGAGCGATGGGTGTGAAAGGCGTGGACGATATGTCCGTTGAAGAGTATAGAAAAGCAGCGGTAGACGCAGTGCGCCAGCTTTCCGCAGATGTGGGAATCCCGACGAAGCTGGAGGCGCTGAAGGAGGAAGACCTTCAGTTCCTGGCAGAATCAGCGCATGCAGACGCCTGCGCGCCGGGCAACCCGAAGGATGCCAGTGTTGAGGACCTGAAGGAACTCTTCAGAAAACTGATGTAATGGGCTGCGGTAAAGAAAAAAGAAGAAATAACAGGAATATGCAGGACGGTCTGAAAGACCGGACTGCATATTCTTTTTGTACCGGAAAGAATATGCATATTTCCGGCGGGGACATATGTCGCGGATAAGAAAAGCGTCCCGGCGGGAACAAGGGTTTTCTGATGAAAAATTTTCTGTACATTCCGCACAGACAGGTTGAGCGAAATGCATATAAAAATAGTGTGAAATGCCAAAAGGCTTGTTGAATTGTACAATGGACATGATATAATAGAGTCAGTTGAGACGATTTAAGGAGGAAAGGAGATAACATTATGAAAGCATTTACCTATGTTATCACTGACAAGGCGGGAGTTCATGCAAGGCCTGCGGGAATGATCGTGAAAGAGGCACAGAAGTTTGATTCTTCGGTTACCGTTAAGGCGGACAAGGGGTGCGCGGATGCGAAGAAGCTGATGCAGCTCATGTCGCTGGGGGTACGGCGTGGAGATGAGATCACGGTCGAAGTGGACGGCGCTGACGAAGCTGACGCATGTCCGGCTGTTGAAAAAGTATTTCAAGAATGTTTATAAAGGCAAGGGAGGAAAATCAGATGGGAAATATATGGCATGATATAAGTGAGGACAGGATATTTCCGACAGATTTTATTTCAGTGATCGAGATATCAAAGGGAAGTAAAAAGAAATATGAGCTGGACAAGGAGACGGGAATGATCATCCTGGACAGAGTGCTCTATACGTCAACTCATTATCCGATGAATTACGGGTTTATCCCGCGGACTCTGGGAGATGACGGAGATCCGCTGGATGTGCTCGTCATGTGTTCTGAACCGCTGGAGCCGCTGACTCTGGTGCGGTGTTATCCGATCGGAGTCATGAAGATGACGGACGGAGGCGCAGGAGATGAAAAGGTGATCGCGATCCCGTGGGCGGATCCCACATATGAGGCCTATACGGATATCTCAGAGCTGCCGAAGCATATCTTTGATGAGATCCGTCATTTCTTCAGCGTATATAAGGATCTGGAGGGAAAGAAGACGGCGGTGAATGAATTCGAGGGCGCGCTCGGTGCAGTGAAGGTTATCGAAGAATGCATTGACCGTTATAAGGAAAAATATGGCGACGGCAGCAAGACGGAAGAAGAATAGCGGCCATACCCGGATCATGGAGTATGGCGGAAGGAGTGAAGGACTATGGAAAAATTCGGAGACGACATCAAGAAACTTTTACTGGCAGGCATAGGCGCTGTTGCGGTCACTGCGGAGAAATCAAAAGAAATCCTGGAAGAGATGGTGGAGAAGGGAGAACTCACTGTTGAGCAGGGAAAGGTTCTCAATGAAGAGCTGAAACACAATATTAAAAAGACTGTAAAGGAAAAAGTCAACGTGTCCATGAAACCGACTTCTCCGGAAGACCTGAGCGATCTCCTGGATAAGATGACGCCGGAGCAGCTGGCTGCGCTGAAGGAGCAGATCCTCAAGAAGGAAGCAGAGGAGACCGAGACGGAAGAGAAGGAAGACAGCCGGGAGAATACGGACGAGAATGAGTAAGATAGAACCGATCGAATATAATTCAAGGCTCAGAGAGATCACGGCGGTACTGCGGAAACATAACATCACGCGGGGCGTGACTCCGAAGAAACTGAGACTGATCATTGAAGATCTGGGACCGACCTTTATCAAGCTGGGACAGATCATGTCCATGCATTCGGACGTGCTCCCCAAAAGGTACTGTGATGAGCTGATGAAGCTGCGCTCCGATGTGACACCGATGCCCTTTGAGGAAGTCATAGAAGTGATCGAAGAATCTTATGGGCGCTCGTGGAAAAGGGTATTTTCTGAGATCGACGACAAGCCTCAGGGATCTGCATCTATCGCCCAGGTACATAGAGCGGTCCTCAGATCAGGAGAGAAAGTCGTCGTGAAGGTCCAGCGGCGGGGGATCTATGAGAAGATGGCGAGGGATATTGACCTTCTCCACAAAGCCGTGAAGCTCCTGCCTCCTGTCAGCATCAAGGGAATGGCGGATCTGGATCTTGTTCTCGATGAGATGTGGTCGGTTACAAGAGATGAGATGAACTTCCTGACAGAGGCGTCAAACATGGAAGAGTTTGCCCGCAGGAACAAGGACGTGAATTTTGTCGGCACTCCCATCCTGTACCAGCAGTTCACGACAGTACATGTGCTCGTGATGGAATATATTGACGGCTGCGGGATCGACGACAAGGAAGCGCTCCTTGAGAACGGGTACGATCTGAGGGAGATTGGCAGCAAGCTGGTGGACAACTATATCAAGCAGGTGATGGATGACGGCTTCTTCCATGCGGACCCGCATTCGGGAAATGTGAAGATCCGAGACGGAAAGATCATCTGGATCGATATGGGGATGATGGGACGTCTCACAGAGCATGACAGAGAGATGATCGGAAAGGCAGTGCAGGGTGTGGCGCTCAACGATGTAGGGCTGATCCAGGAGGCAGTGCTGTCCCTTGGAGAGTTCAAAGCTCGGCCGGACCAGAGACGGCTGTATGAGGATATCGACACGCTTCTCATGAAATACGGCAACGCGGACATGGGGAGCATCAATGTGGCGGAAGTCCTTTCAGATCTGATGGATGTGATGAAGGATAACAAGATCATGATGCCCCACGGGCTGACCATGCTCGCGAGGGGGCTCGCGCATATGGAAGGCGTGCTGGCTGATATCGCACCGGATCTTAATATGGTGGAGATCGCGACAGCCCATATGACCGGAAAGTTTTTCCAGAACCTGGATCTGAAGAAGGAACTCAAGAGCAGCGGAAAGAGCATTGTAAAATCTTTCCGGAAGGCATTGGATATTCCATCCCTTATCTCTGATATGATGCAGGGGTATCTGAAAGGCCAGGCAAAGGTGAACCTGGATCTTCAGGTGACGGACGATCTGGCGAGGCTGCTGCGAAGACTGGTGCGCAATATCGTTATGGGATTGTGGGTCATGGCGCTGCTGATCAGTTCCAGCATCATATGCACCACGGATATGACTCCAAAGATACTGGGGATACCGGCGCTTGGGGCATTCGGCTATATGATGGCCTTTATCATCGTTCTCTATGTGTTCATCAAGCATCTGCTCTCGAAGAAATAGTTGCTGCTCACAGAAGCGGTCTCAGCGCAGAGAGAAAAACTGGAGCGCATCAGCGCGAGAAGTGCGCATGCAGGCAGCAGTTACATGTGAACAGTAAAAAATAGCGGAATCAGTCTTGACATTAACAGAACCAGATAGTAAAATTCAGAAAACACAACAATACAATATCACTTTAAACCGTTGAAGCGGAGATCAAAGCAGTCGTGCGCGCACAGAGAGTCCGGGCAGGTGAGAGCCGGGTGGAAATGCAGTCTGCCAAATGGACCGCGGAGGGCGCAGTCAAAGGACATTTTGTCCGAGTATTCTGCGACGTGGGGGCATACGTCAGTTGCCGGAGATATGATAGTATCTCGCAGAGCGCACGGGAATTCCCGTGAATCAAGGTGGCACCGCGGAAATATTTTTAAATTACCGTCCTTGACAGAATCAAACCAATTCTGTCAGGGACTTTTTTTGTTCCCAGTCCGATGTGCGGAGGAAGCGGCGCTGTCGGCCGTGCAAGCAGGCTTGCGAAGGCCGGCAGGGAGGATTCCTCCATAGGGCGGACGCCCGCAGCGAGAAGAAGCGCAGAGCGCGAAATCGAGCTGTCACATCGGACGGAAGCAGGAAACAACAGTGCGGAGGAAGCGGCGCTGTCGGCCGTGCAAGCAGGCTTGCGAAGGCCGGCAGG
>ERZ1643246.1130-NODE-1130-length-30114-cov-12.171995_pt1 | contig 30114 bp, 28 predicted proteins | sample MGYA00579265_ERZ1643246 | MGnify/ENA primary metagenome ERZ1643246 (study PRJEB29033, sample SAMEA4952261) | chicken gut metagenome | biome: Broiler Chicken; feature: Gastrointestinal Tract; material: Caecum | place: Ireland | collected 2018 | study: Broiler...
GTCAGCCTTGCAGAACTCGAAAGTTCAACCTTGTTTTCACGCGGGGCACCAACAAAAAGAGGCAAGGATTTCACCTTGCCTCTTTTTGTTGGTATAAATCTTGTAATATCAACAGGAGTTGATGGTGGAGGCGCGAACGGTGACCGAGCTGTGCGGTTTATATACAATACGCACAGCGAGACGGCAAGTAGCGGGAGTGAGCGGTTTGCGCAGAAAGAAATTATTTTGCGGATGGTATACGCAAACTGAACAGCGGACACCCGCTGTTGTCCGACAAACATTGCATTTCTGCAAACAGTGGTCACCCACTGTTTGCGCATTGTGAGATGAGTGAGCGCATATGTAAGGCGCGAACGGTGACCGCAGTGCGGCGGTTTACCCACAATACGCCGCACAAGACCGCGCCGCCAAAAGCGCAACTTCTGTTGAGTGCAGGCATTATAACCCGAGCACATATTGACAACGACTTTCCGCTGTGCTACACTTGTCGCAAGGAGAAAAATTGTGCTGACAGACATATTTTTTAAAAAGTGGTACGCCGCATTTGCAAAGGGCGTCGACGAAATCGTAATGCGCGAAAGGGTGAAGGGAGCGGGGTGTTGCCCCTGGCACATCTTCACCTGGGGAGGAGTAAAATGCCTTGAAGGGGACGACGCTTTAAACGCCTGGTTCGGGCTTGCGCGCGGGGAGGACGTCTATTTTTACGACGGGTTCGACTATGAGGACGACTGGGTGGATATAGTTAAGGACGACAAATTGCAGCTTACGCCGCTGATGACTGCGGGGCACGAAATTTTTATTGCGGCGACGGACTTTTCGTGGACGTTTGTGTGGACGCACGAAGGCCGCTGGTTCGGCCCGTACTTTTGCAGGGCGGCAAAATAATTTGCCTGTGGACGTCTGCAAAATTAAACTTTGAATTTAAACTGAAATTAAACGGCAAAACAGGCCTGCACGCTCGGCGTGCAGGCCTGTTTTGTACGACAAAAAAGAGGCGCGAATCAACGCGCCTCTTTTTAAATGAGTTTACAATTTATTCCTTAACGGAAAACTGGTCTTTGCCGACAGAGCAAAGGGGGCACTCAAAATCAGCGGGAACGTCTTCCCATTTCGTGCCGGGGGCAATGCCGTATTCGGGCGCGCCTTCTTCCTCGTTATATTCCCAGCCGCAAACGTCGCATACGTAAGTCATAACAGCAATTCTCCTTTTCAAATTTTATTATATATCTTTATCAAGATACATTCCTATTATACCATCTAACTACAATAAAGTCAAGTCTGAAATTGTAAAAAATCTGTCAAAATTTACCGTAAGAGCGCACCGACGCGATTTCCTTACCGATAATCATTAAAATTTACCTGCACTTCCGCTAAAAAAATAGCAAAATGTTCTAAAAATTTGAATTTCAGTCTTGATAAATGAATATTTATGTGATAAAATAAATAAGGTGATACAAGCCTTCGGGACAGGGCGCGCCGTCTGATAGCGGCATACAACGCTAAGGGCGCGTGCTGTAAAAATATAAAAGTATTAAATTTTTTGGGGGACACAAGTTATGCTAAGAAAAAAAGAGTGTGTAGCAATGCTTCTCGCCGGCGGACAGGGCAGTCGCCTGTACGCTCTGACGAGCAACATAGCAAAACCTGCCGTATCGTTTGGCGCGAAATACAGAATTATAGACTTTCCTCTGTCTAACTGTATAAATTCGGGCATAGACACGGTGGGCGTGCTTACACAGTACCAGCCTCTCGTTCTCAACGAGTACGTGGGCAACGGACAGCCTTGGGACCTCGACCGCACATTCGGCGGCGTGCACATCCTTTCGCCTTACGAGGCAAAGAAGTCAACTTCGTGGTATAAAGGCACGGCGAATGCCATCTACCAGAACATACGCTTTATGAAGATGTACGACCCCGACTACGTTCTTATACTTTCGGGCGACCACATCTATAAGATGGAGTACGACAAGATGTTGCAGGCGCACAAAGATTCGGGCGCGGACTGCACGATTGCCTGTATGGAAGTGCCTATGAAAGAGGCTTCGCGCTTCGGCATTCTCAACACTAATCCCGACGGCTCTATCTATGAATTTGAAGAAAAGCCCGCAAAACCCAAGAGCAATCTGGCTTCGATGGGTATTTACATATTCAGCGCAGACAAGCTGTATAAATATCTCGAACTCGACGAAGAGGACCCCAAGTCGGAAAAAGACTTCGGCAAGAACATACTTCCTGCAATGCTTAATGCGGGCGAAAAGATGATGTCGTACCGCTTCTCGGGATACTGGAAAGACGTAGGCACCATAAGCTCGCTGCTCGAAGCGAATATGGACCTCTTAGGCGTAGCCCCCAAATTTGACCTCGACGACCAGGACCACGTAATACATTCAAGAAGTCCTCTGTCGCCCCCCGCATACGTTGAAGGTGAGGTTATAAACAGCCTCGTTGCTAACGGAAGCGAAATAGAAGGCAAGATAGTAAACTCCGTTATAGGCACCAACTGCATAGTGGAAGAGGGCGCAACCGTATGCGACAGCGTACTTATGGGAAACATAACCGTAAAGAAGGGCGCCACGATAAATTATTCTATAATAGATGAAGAAGTAACCATAGGCGAGAATGCTGCGATTGGCGCGGCAAAGGAAGAGGCCTGCAAAGTCGAAGGAAAGACGGCGGGCATAACGGTGCTGGGCAGAGGCATAAGCGTTAAAGATGGCGGTAGCGTTGCCGCGGGCGAAATTGTGGATAAGGACGTATAAGGGAGGAAAGTATTTATGGCTACCACTGTCGGAGTAATTTTTTCAAGCATCAACGACGAGAACGTGCCCGAGCTGACCAGGGTGAGGTCGATGGGTTCCGTTCCCTACGGCGGCAGATACCGCCTGATAGATTTTGCGCTCTCGAATATGGTGAACTCGGGAATCACCACCGTGGGCGTAATAACAAAGCAAAATTACCAGTCGCTTATGGACCATCTCGGCACTGGCAAAGACTGGGACCTTGCAAGAAAGGAGGGCGGCCTCATACTTCTGCCCCCTTACAGCGACGAATCGGAAACGCTTTATAAGGGCAGGCTGGAAGCCTTGAAGGGCGCGACGGCTTTCCTTAAAAAGTGCAAGCAGGACTATGTGGTCCTTTCTGACAGCGATTCGGTGTACAAGCTCGATTACAGCGACGTAATCAAATTCCACGAAGAGAAGAACGCCGACCTCACGCTCGTTTATCACGAACACGAAGTTTCAAGGTCGCGCTACTATCTGACTTTCGAGACCGATAAGGACGAAAAGATTAAAGAAATTTCTATCAACCCCGTAACCACAGGCGTTAAGAAAAATTACATAAACGTAATGGTTGCGCGCACGTCCTTCCTTCTCAACCTCATACAGGACGCCATACAGCGCGGCTATACCAGCTTCGGCAGGGATATCCTCGTGCCCGGCGTGAAGAACCTCAAACTTTACGGCTATAAGATGAGCGGCTATTATGCCAACATCGACTCGCTCGTTGCCTACTTCAACTCCAATATGGACCTTTTGAACAAGGACATAAGGAAGGAAGTTTTCGGCAACAGGGACGTTTACACCAAAGTAAACGACAGCGCTCCCGCAAAGTTCACCGATACTGCCGTGGTTAAAAATTCGCTCATCTCCGACGGCTGCCTGATTGAAGGCACGGTTGAAAACTGCATACTTTTCCGCGGCGTAAAGATAGGCAAGGGTGCGGTAGTCAAAAACTGCATTCTTATGACGGATAACTACGTCGGCCACGACTGCAACCTTGCATACGTTGTAAGCGATAAAAACACAATCATCCGCGACAACAGGGTGCTTGCAGGCTGCGAAATCAAACCTTACTTCATAGGAAAAGGCTCGCTTATATAAATATAAGGTATAGCGGGAGGAGTTATGGCTACTGAAAATATTAACGAAAAGGCCGTGACTGCAAAGGTGAGGAAGGGCGTGCGCATTGCTTCGGCCACGCCCGTCCACCGCAGAACGGCGGCCGCAAAGGCGGTAAAGGAGGCAGAGGTGCCCGTACAGGCAGAACCCGTCGCAAGGAGCGACAAGAAAAAGATTTTATTCGTGGCGTCGGAATGCACGCCTTTCATACAGACGGGCGGACTTGCCGAAGTTGTAGGTTCGCTTTCAAAGGCGCTTGCCGCAACAGGCAAATTTGACGTGCGCGTAGTAGTTCCTATGTATTCCGACATCAAGTGGGAATTCAAACAGCAATTCAACTATATTGGCAACATCTATGTTCCCCTCGCGTGGAGGAACCAGTATTGCGGAATATTTACTTATGAAAAGGACGGAGTTACGTTCTATTTCCTTGACAACGAATTCTATTTCAAGCGCCCGGGATGCTACGGCTATTTCGACGACGGCGAAAGATTTGCTTTCTTCTCGCGCAGCGTTCTCGAAATTATGCCCTTCATCAATTTCTATCCCGACATAATGCACTGCCACGACTGGCAGGCGGCGCTGGCGGCAATCTACCTCAAAACAAACTATTGTTTCAGGCAGGAATATCAGTTTATAAGGGCGCTGTTCACCATTCACAACATAGAGTATCAGGGAATATATTCTATGGATATCCTCAGCGACCTGTTCGACATCTACGGCACCTATGCCGGGCTGGTTGAATACAACAACTGCATAAACCTTATGAAGGGTGCAATAGAATGCTGCGAAAGGTTTTCCACCGTAAGCCCCACTTATGCGGACGAGATTAAAAACCCTTATTTCTCGCACGGGCTCGACCCGATAATAAGGAAGAATGAGTTCAAGCTGACGGGCATACTCAACGGCATAGACGATATGGGCTACAATCCCAAGTACGACAAGCATCTGTTTGCGCCCTACTCGCCCGAAGACTTTGCAGGCAAGAAGGTGTGCAAGTCTGAGCTTCAACGTATGCTCGGACTGAACGACAGCGAAAATACGCCGATTGTGGCTATGATTTCCCGTCTGGCCGCGCACAAGGGCCTCGACCTCGTGACCACGGTCATAGACGAAATTTTGCAGGACGACGTTCAGTTTGTGCTTCTCGGCACGGGCGAATCGCACTTCGAAGGCTGGTTTGCCGACCTTGCAAGGCGCTACCCCGGAAAAGTGAGCGCGAATATAATGTTCAACGGTGACCTGTCGCGCAAAATTTATTCGGGCGCGGACATATTCCTTATGCCCTCGAAGTCTGAACCCTGCGGCCTTTCGCAGATGATTGCCTGCCGCTACGGCACGATTCCCGTGGTAAGGGAGACGGGTGGACTTAAAGACAGCATAAAGCCGCTTGAAAACGGATATACGTTTACCAACTACAACGCGCACGATATGATGTATGTTGTACGCGAAGCGATAGCCGATTATAAAAACAAGGAAGAGTGGGCAAAACTTATGTACAGGGCGGCGACGACCGATTTCAGCTGGAACCAGTCGGCAAAGCAGTATGAAGCGCTCTACTTCGATATGCTCAGATATTGATTGTGCGATGTCGGCAATGCGCGTATAATTCATATGATAAAATATATTGTTATATAGTTTAAATACTTAAAGACCTTTCTTTTACGGAAAGGTCTTTAAGTGGTGAATAAAACAATTTTTACAGGAGAAAGGAGAACAGTTTCAAGAATGAGCAACACTATAACCGAAAAGGAAGTAAAGGAGGCAATTAAGGGCAAATTGTCGCGCTACTTCGGCGTAAGCCCCACCGAGGCGACGGAGGAACAGATGTATAAAGCCGTCGTTATGAGCGTGAGGGACATTTTGCTTGAAAAGAGGCAGCAATTCCATAAAAAAGTAAAGGCAAAGCGCGCAAAACGCGTATATTACCTCTGTATGGAATTCCTCCTCGGCAGGTCGCTCAAAAACAGCATTTACAACCTCAGCGCAACCGACGTATACAAAAAAGTGATTTCTTCCTATGGCTTCAATCTGGAAGACCTGTATGAACTCGAACCTGATGCAGGCCTCGGCAACGGCGGCCTCGGCAGGCTTGCCGCCTGCTTTATGGACGCGCTTGCAACGGGCAACTACCCCGCGATGGGCTATTCGCTCCGCTACGAATACGGCCTCTTCAAGCAGAAGATAGTTGACGGCTGGCAGATTGAGCTGCCCGACGTATGGCTGCCCGGCGGCGAGGTATGGCTCACCAACAGAAGCGATAAATCATTCATTGTAAGGTTCGACGGCCAGATTCAGGAAAAGTGGACCAAGTACGGTATGCAGACCGAATACGTTAATTGCACGGAAATCGAGGCTCAGGCCTACGATATGATGGTTTCCGGCAAGGACAGCGAGGCGGTATCCGTTCTCAGATTATGGAAAGCAAAGCCCGTGCAGGACTTCAATATGAAGCTGTTCTCGCAGGGCGAGTACTACCAGGCTATGAGCGAGGACAACGACGCCGACCTGATAACCAAGGTGCTCTATCCCGCCGACAATCACGAAGGCGGCAAATCGCTGCGTTTGAAGCAGCAGTATTTCCTCTGCTCGGCTTCAATACAGAATATCGTTGCCGACCACAAGCACAGGTACGGCGACCTCAAAGACCTGCCCAAACTTGCGGCGATACACCTCAACGATACTCACCCCGCGATGGCGATACCCGAGCTGATGAGGGTGCTCATCGACGAAAACTATATGAGCTGGGACGACGCGTGGGCGGTTACGACGGCAACCTGCGCTTACACAAACCATACCGTGCTTGCAGAGGCGCTTGAAACCTGGTCGGAAGACCTCGTCCGCAGGAAGGTTCCCCGTATTTATTCCATAATACAGGAAATCAACAGGCGTATGTGCGAAGATTTGTGGAAGAAGTACCCTGGCGAATGGGCAAAAATCTCGCGGATGGCTATAATCGAATACGACAAGGTGAAGATGGCAAATCTTTCGGTTTACGGCGGACACAAGGTAAACGGCGTATCGGCGCTGCACAGCGATATCATAAAGCAGTCGATATTCAAAGATTTCTACGACTACACCCCCGAAAAGTTCACCAACGTTACCAACGGCATTGCGCACAGAAGGTGGCTCTGCCAGTCTAACCCCGAACTTTGCGAACTTCTGAACGACTGCATCGGCGACGGCTACGTGCACAATGCGGCAGTGCTTGCAGATTTCAAAAAGTTCCAGAACGACGCGGCCGTTTTGAAGCGCCTCGGCGAAATAAAGGCGATAAAGAAGCAGCAGTTTGCCGAATATGCATATAAGAAGCAGGGCGTTTTAATCAACCCCGAAACGCTGTTCGACGTACAGGCAAAGCGCCTTCACGAGTACAAGCGCCAGCTTCTGAACGTGCTCAACATTATCGATACGTACCTCGACCTCAAAGAAAATCCCGAGCTCAACATTCAGCCCAAGACCTATATTTTCGGCGCGAAGGCGGCGCAGGGATATCAGATGGCGAAAAATATCATCAAACTCATCAACTTCCTTGCCGAAGATATCCGCAAAAACAAGAAGGTAAACGAAAAACTCAACGTCGTTTATATGGAAGACTACAACGTTACTATGTCTGAAAAGCTGATGCCCGCATCGGAAATTTCCGAACAGATTTCGCTGGCAGGCAAAGAGGCGAGCGGCACAGGCAATATGAAGTTTATGATTAACGGCGCACTCACCGTAGGTACGCTTGACGGCGCAAACGTAGAGATGTCGGAAGCCGTAGGAAACGACAACATATTCATCTTCGGCCTTAAATCAAACGAAGTGGACGACATATGGAAGTCGGGTTACAGCTCAAATAAGTACTACAACGATTCGCCCAAGCTCCGCAGGATAATAGAAGCTCTCATACAGGGCTTCAACGGTCAGTCGTTCTCTGACATTGCGGCATACCTTACCACAGGCACTATGGGTGCGCCCATTGCCGACCCTTATATGTGTATGGCTGACTTTGAGTCGTACAGACAGACTCAGCACGATGTTTCAAAGCTGTATGCAACAGATAAGAAGAAGTGGAACAAGATGTCGCTCATCAATATCGCATCTTCCGGAATATTTGCGGCAGACAGAAGCATAAAAGATTATGCAGAAAACATCTGGGACCTTAAACCTATCAAAGGTTAATAGGCACCTGTAAAATCAATCAGCATCAAACAAAATAATGAATGGCGGCACTTTTAAGGTGTCGCCATTCTGATTTTAAGCTAAAAAACGCTGTATATACCATAAATACACAGTACTATGCCAGACATAATTTACTTTAAACAAGGACATATTACTTGTAAACATTTGTTTATTTTTTGTGGCTTTTACTGCTTTGATATCCAAGCCAAGAGTAAAGAAAACCGCTTTTTTATACAGTTTTATGGCTTGGGAGTTAATTTTTGCGCCATTATTTTTAAGTACAAATTTGAGCGACTAGCTGCCAGCCCGTAAATTATATGCTCTTGAACGGCAGAATATCGGGCTTGTGACATAAAATACTGTGGTGTTTACATTTTGCGGCGTGGTTTTTTAAGTGCCAACTTGTTTATAGATTCTATGGTAACGGGTAAGCGTGTTTAAACAGACGATTCACTGTCGCATATTGTATTTGTCGTAAATTTCGTAAATTTTAGCTATTAGACGCATTTTAACTAAACCTTTTTCAGAATAGAATAAGGCACCTAAACTGCTTTCCAGGCTGTGTTACATTCATATCTTATCGTAATTCTGGCCGCATTAATGCTATAAGTATTTCGTCCGATTCTCTATGATAAAAGAGCCATTTACAGCCTCTGAGCCAGAATAAATTTTTTCTGACAGACGATTTTATGGCTAATTCCGCCTGAAAAGCCAACCAAACAGCCGATTAAATAATAATGGCAGCAAAACGCTGGTAAAAGGCGTGTGCCGGGCGTGCTTAAAACGCACCACAAACGCAACTTTTGTACCTTACACAGCAATTGTAAATAATTTTTATGCACGCTGCTAATCTCTGACTTTTATTTTGCCATTGCCACGCAAAATTGCCACGTAAAACATATTCAGGTTCCCAGCAACTTATTACATACCAATTTGTTACGCTCAATTAAACACACCAAAGTTTTCCTGCAAAACAGCTCTGAAACACCCGGAACGGCTGAAACGCATTCGTAACTCCTTTAAATCAAGTTTTTTTACCGTAATTCTTCGTAAAAGCTGTGTTTTACGAATAGTTATATATGCTGTTTTGTTCTATTTTAAGAAGTTTTATGCGAGGGCGGGACTTCTACCTTTCGTAACAGGCTTTAAAAATTTCGGATTGTTTTTCCTTGCAGAGCGCTCAACGAGACGTTCAACAAAATGTTTTCTATATCGTTTATCGTTTACGGTAATGCTTTTCTATCCTGCCGCTCATTTTCAAGAATAGGCAATAATTTTTATCTGCACTTCCTTTAACTCTTCGTAAAATATTTGACATTATCCCTGCTCAGTCGTATAATTCTGCATATGAAAACATCAGATTATTACGTTCAGAGAAATAATAAAAACCTTGAAACAATCGAGCGGCTGCTCAATGAAGAGCTTCCCGCCTTCTGTTTTGACTATTTTGTAGCGATTGAAAGCCAGACGAGCCCCCTCACCCGCCTCAATTACGCCCACGACCTCAAAATTTTCTTCTACTATATGCAGGAGAGAATTTTCCGCGGCAAAAAACAGATATGCGACTTCACTCTCGACGACCTGGAAAGCGTTACAAACACCGACATTGAGTATTTTTTAGGCTTTCTGACTCATTATAAATATGGCGAACGCGACCACTACTGCAACGAGCGAGCAAAAGCGCGCAAGCTGTCTTCCGTGCGCGCAATGTTCAAGCATTTCTTCAACAAGGGACTGATTTCGGTGGACAATTCCGCAAAAGTCGCCACTCCAAAACTGCACGAAAAGCCGATTATAAGGCTTGAACAGAACGAAGTTTTCGACATTATAGATACGGTTGAAAGCGGCAGCGGGTTATCCCCCCACCAGCGCGCCTACCACGAAAAAAACAAGGTGCGCGACAGCGCAATTTTAATGCTTTTTCTTGGCACGGGAATACGTATAAGCGAGCTCGTCGGGCTGAACAACGAGGATATAAACTTTGATAACAACTCTTTCATAGTCACCAGAAAAGGCGGCAGCAAATCAATTCTTTACTTCGATTCCGACGTAGCCGCCGCGCTTGCGCGCTATATGGAACAGAAAGAGAATCTGCCCGTAAGCCGCGAAGATTCCAACGCCCTCTTCCTTTCTGGCAGGAACAGCCGCATAACCGTGCGTGCCGTTGAAAATCTTGTGCAGAAGTATGCAAAAATAGTGTCGCCGCTCAAAAAAATTTCGCCGCACAAACTGCGCAGCACATACGGCACGCAGCTTTATAAGGCTACGGGCGACATCTACATAGTTGCCGACATTCTCGGGCACAAGGACGTAAACACTACACGTAAGCACTACGCCGCAATCAGCGATGACAACCGCCGCGCCGTTGCGGGCAAAGTTAAGCTGATTAAGCCCGACGAAGAATAAAATTATATGGAAAATATAGAAAAAGTATACGTAATTCAGCCCAGGCTCAACGACAATTGCAAGGTTCTGCACGACGAGGCCGTGGCTTTGATAGAGAGCGCTGGCGCGCAGTACTGCGGCACCGCATACCAGACGATTAAGACGATAAACCCCGCCACCTATATAGGTTCGGGCAAGCTCGAACACATACGCTCGCTGCTTGCGGGGCTTGACGACGTAACCGTGCTGTTCAACGGCTCTCTCACCCCTTCGCAGACCCTGAACATTTCGGCGGCGCTCGACGACAGAAAGGTAATCGACCGCACCACGCTGATACTCGACATATTTGCAGGCAGGGCGACTTCGAGCGAAGGTAAAATCCAGGTAGAGCTGGCACAACTCAAATATATCTACCCCAGGCTCAAAGGCAAGGGTTCGGCGCTATCCCGCCTCGGCGGCGGAATAGGTTCGCGCGGGCCCGGCGAAACGCAGCTCGAAACAGACAGGCGCCATATCCGCGCAAGAATAAAGTACCTTGAAGAGCGGCTTGCCGAAACCGAACAGCGGCGCGCGCTCACTGTAAAGAGGCGCTCAAAAAACAATATAAAGACAATAGCGCTTGTGGGCTATACCAACACGGGCAAATCTACCCTTTTAAACAAACTTACGGGCGCAAACGTGCTTGAAAAGGATGCGCTCTTCGCAACGCTCGACCCCACCGCCCGAAAAGTGACCTTCGGCGGAATAGATTTTCTGCTCGTGGACACGGTAGGCTTTTTGCAGGACCTTCCGCACGACCTTGTGGAGGCGTTCAAGTCTACGCTTGAAAGCGCGCTGAACTGCGACCTGGCGCTCATCGTTTGCGACGCGACGGGCGATTACGATATGCAGTTCAGAACCACTATGGATACGCTCGGCGAGCTGGGATTTGACCGACCCTATTTAAAGGTGCTGAACAAGTGCGACGGTCTGGACGACCTTACTCCCTTTTCTGACTTCGTCTGCATTTCGGCAAAGTACGGGCAGGGCCTTAATGAGCTTGAAAACAAAATTATTGATAAGTTTAGGGGTATGTTTACCGTGTGCAGCCTTGCAGTGCCCTATTCTGAAATTTCTGCCTTTTCGCGCTATGGAGAACTGATTAACGAAAAGATGCGCAAATACGACGAAGGCGGCCTGAAAATAGAATGTGTGGTTGAAAATATCCACCTGCCCAAACTGAAAAAGTATATCGTAAAAGACTGACGGCGCTTTATAAAAATCATACGTCTTTAACTTTTTATATGTATACCGCTGTAACGCTTGACATTACAATGTGTTTGCAATATAATATATAAAAATGATATTTTTACGGAATATTAAATGAAAATCACTTCAAGATTTACCGTTGCCGTACACACATTGCTCGTCATATATCGTTTTTGCGGCCAGACAAAGACTACTTCCGAATTTATTGCCGCAAGCGTAAACGTCAATCCCGTTGTTATAAGGCGAACGCTTTTAAGCCTTAAAGCGGCGGGAATTGTGGACGTGAAAGCGGGAAGCGGCGGCGCAAGCATAATAAAGGACCTGAACGACATAACTCTCTACGACGTTTACAGGGCTGTTGACAGCGTAGACGGCGACCTCTTCCACTTTCACGAAAACCCCAACCCGACGTGCCCCGTGGGAAAGAACATACACTCTGTGCTCGACGGGCATCTTTCGGACGCGCAAAAGGCTATGGAAGACAGTCTTAAATCTGTCACTCTTGCCGGGCTTGCAGCACAGCTCGACGGAAACACGGCTATCAAGGAGTGACTTTAATTTTTGCTTTTAAATATTGAGGCCCCTGCACGGGCAAAAAATGCCCGTGCAGGGGCCTTTTCTTACTGCTGAAAATTTTACGTAAGGTTCAGCGCCTTTCATTGCGCGAACCCTCGGCATCGGTAATTATGCCGTCGATTTTTATTGCCGCATAGTCCCTGATATCAAGGCACTTGCCGCAGTTATCGCATATCTTGTTCGGGTCGAGGTCGCACGTTTCGCACTCCATACAGGCTATGCACTCTCTGTCGTAAAGCACGCACTCCTGACGATGTTTGCCGTTTTCTGCCATACTTTGCCTCCGCTACTACTATATTATACTTAATAAATTTTAAAATTCAAGCAATTTTCTATAAACATTTGTTTGCAATTCAAAAAATATTGTGATATAATAGCATCAGGAGATAAAATTATGAAGTCTAACGAAAAATACAACGCCGTGTTTGAGTTTATAAAAAGCTATATATCAGAGAACGGCTATTCGCCTTCCGTGCGCGAAATCTGCGCAAACTGCGGAATTAAGTCTACCGCCACAGCCTATCAGTATATGAACAAATTAAGCGAACAGGGGCTTATAAGCAAGGCGGGTAACAAAAAGCGCGCCGTTGCCATTAAAGGCGCACCTGCGGGAAAGAGCGTAAGTGTTCCGCTCGTCGGTACGGTAGCCGCAGGCCAACCTATTTTCGCTGACGAAAATTATGAGGGTTACTACTCCCTTCCCTCTGAATTTTTCGGGTCTGACGATATGTTTATGCTCACGGTAAAGGGCGATTCGATGGTCAAAATCGGAATGCTCGACGGCGATAAAATCGTTGTGAAAAAGCAGAACACCGCCGACAACGGCGACATTGTTGTTGCGCTTGTTGACGACAGCGCGACAGTTAAGCGCTTTTACAGGCGCGACGGCAAGTTCATTCTTCATCCCGAAAACGACGATATGAGCGACTTTGTGTTCGACGACGTCGCCGTGCTTGGAAAAGTTGTTGGACTTATGCGCAACATCTGATTGCGCGTAAGTTGCATACGCTTTCAGAGTTTGCCGAATCGATAAAATGAATATAAATTTAAGCGCCGCCGACTTGCACAGTCGGCGGCGCTTTTTAACAGTATGTGCTTTTAAAGATTTCTCAGCGCGGGCTACGGCCTTGGTCGAAATGACGGGACGGACGTACGCGCTACGTTCGTAAGGAGCGAATCGTTAAGCGGCGCAGGCGCTGCCTTTTTAAATTGATTTCAAGTACTCAACTTCGGCGGGCGTGAGCTTTCTGAAAGCACCCCTGTCGAGTCCGCGGAGGGAGAGTTCGCCAACTTTGGTGCGCTTTAACAGGGTCACCTCCCTGCCTATCGCCGCAAACATCTTGCGTATTTCGCGGTTTTTTCCCTCGCGCAGAACCAGCTCAACCTTCGTGTAGTTCTTGTTGGTTTCAACGATGTGCGCCCTGCACTTTTTGGTTACGTAACCGTCGATTTCGATGCCGCTTCGTATGGGGTTGAGGTCGGCCTCCGTGAGCCTGCCCTCAACTTTGACGAGATAAGTTTTGGGAACTTCGTTGGAAGGGTGCGTAAGGTGCTGGGCAAGCTCGCCGTCGGTGGTGAGAATGAGCAACCCTTCGCTGTCGTAGTCAAGCCTGCCAACGGGGTAAACCCTGCCTACGCCGTCGCCCAGAATATCCATTACCGTCTTGCGACCCTTGTCGTCGGAAACTGTGCAAAGATAGCCCTTGGGCTTATGCAGAAGGTAGTATTCGTTTTTCTTTACAGAAACGGGCCTGCCCTCCACCTTTATGTTGTCGCCGTCATTCACGTCGTCGCCGAGGCCTGCGGGCCTGCCGTTTACGGTGACTTTGCCCTCGGCTATCAGCCTGTCGCATTCGCGCCTGCTGGCAACTCCGCACTGCGCCAGATATTTATTTATTCTCATAGTATCGTCCTTAATTATCTTTTAGACTATACTATATAAAATTGCGCTAAAAATCAAGTCATTTTGGCAATAAATTTCAAGCTCGCCCACTTCCTTTCCGCTCGGCCCTTTCTTCGGTCTGCACGCGTAGCTAAGCTCGCTTCCCTTTCTAAGCACAATGCGTCCTTCCGCACCCGGCGAACACAGCCTGCCGCCGCATAAAAACACGCGGCTTACAGGCAATACTGCGACTTCGTAATTTTCAAAGCCGTAATCAAGCAGTGCGGCGCTCTTGCCGTACATATCGTATTCGTTCAGCACCACCGTCACAATCTCCATTCCGCCGCGCATCGCCGAAGATACCAGGCACCTGCCCGCCTTCATTGTGTAACCCGTCTTAACGCCCGTCGCGCCGTCGTAGTTATACAGCATCTTGTTTTTGTTGGAATAACTGCGGTAGGCGCCGTTCCAGTTTTTAGTGCCCACAACCTTGCGGAAGATATCGTTCTGCATAGCCGCGCGGGCTATGGCGCACAAGTCGCGCGCCGTTGTGTAATGGTCATCGTCTGGAAGTCCGCTGGGGTTTGTAAAGTGCGTAGACTTCGCCCCGAGTTCAAGTGCGCGGGCGTTCATATCGTCTGTAAATTTATCTACGCTTCCGCTGTGAATTACGGCGAGCGCCGTGGCGCTGTCGTTCCCTGACCGCAGCATAAGGCCGTACAAAAGGTCGCGCACGTCGATTTCTTCGCCCTTTTTGAGGTAGATACTCGAACCCTCTACACCCACGGCGCAGTCGGGCACGATGACCACTCTGTCAAGGTCGCAGTCCTCGCATATTAAAAGCGCCGTCATAATCTTTGTGGTGCTCGCCATAGGAAGGGCAACGTCGGCATTGCTCTCTTGAAGCACGGTGCCCGAATACAACTCTTCCGAAATGCAGGCGGAGCGCGAAAGTGCGTCTGCCCTGCCCGCGCCCGTCCGCAGGACTGGTACGGCAAAAGCAAGCAATACCGCCGCAAGGAGCGCGCACAGCAATCTGACTTTGCCGCGCCTCGACGGACTATACATTTTCCGTAATGGAGTGAACGAGGTCGCCCGTCTTTTCAATCAGCGTGTCTATCGCCGCATCGTCCATTTTAAGCAGTCTGCAACCCTTGCCGTCGTCCACAAGGAAGCCCTTCGGCTTTACGGTTACAACCGTGCCGTTGCCGCCCGCAATCTTAAAGCCGTCAGTCTGTTTGTATGTCTTTATGTCGCCGTACTCTCCGCCGCCGCTCAGATTGACCACCGTCACCGAAGAGAGCGGAATGACCTGCGTACCGCTGACGGTGATAATTGATTCGCCGATTACCGTGTTGGCGTCGGCCACCTTTTCGAGCGCCTTGGGGGGCTGGTCGAAGTTGTTTTCCCTTCTCTGTTCTCTTATCTTCATATTCTCTCCATTAAAAGTACAAAAAGTATTTTAAGTGCCGCCACGAGGTTGATTACGCTTACTGCCTTCGCGCAATATTTTATCTCGGAATGTTCCGCGTTTAAAATCACATAGTTTTTGAGTTTGCAGGCGCTGCCCGATTTATCGATATAACTGTAAAGCGGAAAAGTTACGGCGCTCTGCAAAAGCGCGGCGTAGGCACTCTTTTCGCTGCCCAGCCCGAAATCTGAAAGCTGTATGATTTTGAACACACACAGATTGTCCAAAGCTATTTTACCGTCGCGCACGGCCGCTGCGGGGTTGATTCCCGCCTCTTTGCCGTTAATCATAATTCTGCCGTCCTCCTCTGTATTTACGTTCAGAAAGCGGAATATCCTGTACAGGCAGAAATTTGCCGAGGCATACTTCTTGCCGCTGTCGGCATAGGCGTATACGCTTACGTAAACGGGCAGAACACTCACAAAAAACAGTGCCGTGCCGCCGTATACTATAAAATTTTCCACAAAAATATTATCTGTAAGACAACACGAATTATACTATATTTTTATGCCGCCGAATGTCGGCATACAGGCGCGATAATCAGAAGTTCTTGTTTATCCTGTGGAGCGGGCAGTGTGCTTGAAATAAAAAAAGGCTGTGCGCCTTTTAAGCGCACAGCCTTTTTTTTATTTTTAATCTTCGTCTTTAATTTTTATAACGTCGTCGTCCTCACCCAAAAAGTCGGGAAGTTCAAAGCCGTCTTCAACTACGGGAGCATTCTCCTCTTTGGCCTTAGCTATTTCTTTCGGCTTGTTTTCATCGTCCTCTTCGGGATTATAGACATCTTTTTTATACAGGTAATTTGCGTCCTCTTCATCCTCGTCGGCGAATGCCCTGCTGTTGAGTTCGGCAATCTGCGCCATAAGCTCGTCATAATCGGGCAGCTCGTCAATCGAATTGAGTTTGAACCTCTTCAAAAAGTTATCCGTCGTAGCGTAAAGTATGGGTTTGCCCACCGTGTCTTTTCTGCCGCAGGGGGTTATCATACCGAGGTCCATAAGGGTATGTATGGCATAATCGCAGCTTACCTGCCTTATGTCTTCCAGCTCCGACTTGGTTATTGGCTGTTTGTAGGCGATAATCGCCGCGCACTCCAAAATCGTGCGGGTGAACTCCTTCTCTTTTATGGGCGTGATAACCGCCTGTACCTGCTCTTTATACTGAGGGTTGGAGGCGAACTGCAACTTTCCGTTGAACGCAAGAATATGTATTCCGCTTTCGCCAGAATATCTCTCTTTCAGTTCGTCCACGCAGGCGTTTACCTCTTTTAACGAACAGCCGAGTTTTTCGACTATGTACTTGACGGGCACGGGCTCGCCGGAGGCGAAAACTATCGCCTCAATTATATTCGTCATAGTTTTCACTTGAATCGTCCTTTAAATCCCATTCGGGGTTAAGTTTTATTTCTATTTCCTCAAACACGCCGCTCTGTTCAACCATAATGCGCTGATGTTTGAGCATCTCTAACATAGCCTGGAAAGTGGTTATTATTTCGCTTTTGGAATAGGTGGTAAACAGCTCTTCAAACTTCACGCTTCCGCGCGCAACGAGCGTGTTTTTTATAAATTCCGCCTTTTCTTCGACGGTGAAAGTATCTTTGGGTATTTCGCGGATATTGGTCTTTTCGCGCGCAAGACTTTCGTTTTTAAGCATCAGTTTTGCAAATGCCTCTAACAGCGCGCTTACGGTAAAGTCCTTGTAAACGACTTTAACCTTGCTGAACTCCTTGTCCACTCCCTTATAATAGTATCCTATCGTTTCAAGCTCTTTCAGCTTGGGGGTCTCTTCCTTTATGAGTTCGTATTCGCGCTGTTTGAGCTGCTCTATGAACGCCTGCTGTTCTGCAATGAGGTCCTGGTCCTCTTCCGGCATATCTACGGGCGGGAGCATACTCTTCGACTTTATGTAAATAATCTGTGCGGCGATTTGCAGATACTCGCTCTCCTTATCCACGTCGCGCGAAGGCTGCGTCTTCATATATTCGATGTAGTCAAGGAACTGCTCTGTCACCTGTGATACGAAAACGTCCTCAATATTGATTTTTGCAATGTTTATGAGGTGCAGAAGGAGGTCGAGCGGGCCTTCGAAATCGTCGAGCACGGTGGTATAGTCCACGTCTGATTCAAAGTTCGCATATTCCTTTGCAATATTTTGCTTTTCGGCCGCGGGCGCTTTGGCAACATTCTCTGCCGCATTTTCATTTACCGCCGCATTTTCTGCCGCGGCGGAGGACTGCACGCTCGCCTGCTCCCCGCCTTCGGAGGTCTGTTCAGTTTTTACTTCTTCATCGGTCATATTATAAGCCCCCAAAGCGCACGAATAGGCATACCTATATAGTAGGTTGCAAAGTACATTACGTAACCCAAAATATCGAAGTAGCCGAAAATATCCATATTGAAATATCTTACGGCGATGCCGCAGATAAAACTTTCGGCGATGAGCACGAGCAGAATAATCTGGCCGTACCTCTGCAAAAACTGCCTTACCCTGTTCCACGGCTTGGTCAAAGATTCAAGCACCCTGAATCCGTCGAGCGGGAAGAGCGGCAGAAGATTGAATACGGCAATACTCAGATTATAACTGTATACAAGACGGAAAAATTCACGCAGAAAATACGCGCCGTATCCTCCGCCGAGGTATTTGACGCACAGCAGATAGAACGGATAGAAAATCAGCGCCATTACGTAGTTTGTAACTACGCCCGCGATGGCGGTCGTAAACAGCCCCAGCTTGTACCTGCGGAAATTGGCGGTATTTATAGGAACGGGCCTTGCCCAGCCGAAGCCTACGAGCGCACACATTACAAACCCCACGGGGTCGAAGTGCTTTACGGGATTGAGCGTAAGCCTGCCGTTCATTTTGGGCGTGAGGTCGCCGTTTAAGTGCGCCGCCAAAGCGTGCGCAAATTCGTGCGGCACAAGCACGAACACAATCGCAAGTACCGATGCCGCATAAAAAAGTACAGTTTCTACCATATCTGTTAAAATTGTGCGCAGAAAATTTATTTGAGGTAATCGGGCACAACGTCGTTGCGCACCAAATCTTCATAAGTCTGCGGCTTTACTATATATGCCGCTTTGCCGTCTTTTACAAGCACTGCGGGCGGAACGAAGTTGCGGTTGTAGTTGCTTGCCATCGAATAGTTGTATGCGCCCGTAGAGAGCACGGCCGCAATGTCGCCGCGCTTTGCCTGCGGCAGGGGAACGTCTACGGCAATAATATCGCCGCTTTCGCAGCACTTGCCCGCTATCGTCACCTTTTCGGTGCAGGGTTCGTTTGCCCTGTTTGCAAGAATTACGGTATATTTTGACTGATAGAGCGCATATCTGGGGTTATCGAACATACCGCCGTCGATTGCGACGTACTTCTTTATGCCGGGTATATCCTTTATGGCGCCAACCGTATACAGTGTGACGCCCGCCTCGCCCACTATCGACCTGCCGGGTTCTATTACAAGGAAGGGCTGTTTCAAGCCGAGTTCGTTTGCCTTATCCTTGACGGCGGCAATAAGCGCTTTCAGGTAATCGGCATAGCCCTGCACGCTGATTTTAGCGTCTTCGTCGGTGTACCAGATGCCGAACCCGCCGCCTATGTTGAGCGTGTCTGCCTCGAACCCGAGCCCGGATTTTACCGAAGCGATAAAGTCCATAGCCTTCTGTGCGGCGAGCACGAAGGACTGCTTTTCAAAAATCTGCGAGCCGATATGGCAATGGTAGCCGCGGAGGCTGAGATTTTTCTTTCCGAGTATATACTCCGTCATCTTCACGGCCGTGCCGTCGGACACCGAGAAACCGAACTTGGAGTCGGTGCGCGCCGTCTGCACGAATGCGTGGGTGTGCGCCTCTACCCCGGGGTTAATGCGTATTAAAACTTTCTGGTTTATTCCCGCCTTTTTTGCAATTTCGTCGAGCATATCGGCTTCGTCGTAAGAATCGACCACCACCACGCCCACGCCCGAACTTACTGCAAATTCAAGTTCAGAAGGCAGCTTGTTGTTGCCGTGCATATAAATTTTAGAGGCGGAGAAGCCTGCCTTGACTGCGGTATAAAGCTCGCCGCCCGAAACGACGTCTACGCCGATATTTTCCTGTGCGGCAATTCTGTATACGGCCTCGCACGAAAAGGCTTTTGAGGCATACAGCACAAGTCCGTTGCCGCCGTACTCGCCGTCTATCGTATCGCGGTATACGCGCATCATATCCCTGATATATTTCTCGTCAAACACGTAGAGAGGCGTCCCGAAATCTTTTGCAAGAGCGACCGCGTCGCACCCGCCTATTTCGAGATGCCCCTTATCGTTTATTTTAAGCGTTTCTCTTTCGTTCATAAGCGCACCTTTTGCAAAAATTATATATATATTTTATTTTAGCAAAGTGTGAGCCGTTAGTCAATTAAATGAAAACTTTTTGTTTAATCACGGAACTTGCCGTGCATACAGGGCAACATTCAGCCCGCAAAACCAAAGGGTTTGCCGCCCTGCGGCATACTTAAAGCCTTAAAAAGCGGCGCATTCACAGCGACCAGCCGTCGGCCACCTCTTTTATTCTGTCGCCATAGCTTGCCTTTTTTACGCTCTCGGCGGCGACAACGTCTACCGTCTTATATAAAACGCCGTCTTTATAAACCTCTATGCAGCCTACCTTCTGTCCCTTTTCGACGGGCGCTTTAACGTCGGAACTTACAATATTGAACGTAGCCTCGGGGCTGTCGTTCTTCTTGCAGAACATATAGCAGTCGTCTGCGGGCAGCACGGCAAAGTCGCGCTTCTTCCCGCCCTTTACGGCAAAATTATCGTTCAGAGTGACGGTTTTATCCAGAATAATCTTATTTTTGTAATTGGCGAAGCCGTAATCGAACAGCCGCGAGGCGCTTTTGAACCTGTGTTCGCTGGTGTCGGCGCCCAGAACTACCGAAACAAGGCGCATATTTTCCTTCTTCGCCGTGGAAGCGAGGCAATAGCCGGCCTCACCCGTAAAACCAGTTTTTCCGCCGTCACAGCCGTTGTAGCTGCGCACCAGCTTGTTTGTGTTGGTCATAGAAGTCGTCCTGCCGTTGCCGTGTTCAAAATCTTCCAGCCATATTTTACTGAAATTGAAATATTCGTCGTGGCGGATAAGGTTAGAGAACATCACTGCGACATCCGCCGCGCAGGAATACTGCGTATCCTTGGGAAGTCCCGTACAATTGGCAAAGAGCGTGTCGGAAAGCCCTAATTCCTCAGCCTTGTCGTTCATATCGGCTACAAACTGTTCCTCGCTGCCCGAAACGCGCTCAGCTACGGCTACGCAGCTATCGTTTGCCGAGCACACCACTATGCTTTTTACAAGCTGTGAAAGCGGGTATGAATAGCCGCTCTCCAAAAATATCTGCGAACCGCCCATACCTGCGGCGTTGGAGCTGACTTCGACCTTCTCGTCGAGCGACAGCTCGCCGCGTTCTACCGCATCGAAACACAAAGTCAGCGTCATAACTTTGCAGACGCTGGCTATGGGCATACGCGCGTGTTCGTTTTCTTTATACACGCACTCCCCCGAATCGAAGTCCATAAGATATGCCGATTTGCACCCCTCGGTAAGCGCGGGGCTTTTAGTTTCTGCGGCAAAGCCGAAAGACGAAAACGTGCCCGCCGCAATAAGACACGCGCCTAAAATGCCTGATAACTTTTTCATACAATAAGTATTTGGAATCGGCAATTTATTATACAACATCAAAAATCAGGACAACTTGTCGGCCGCATATCCGTCTGCCGCGCAACCATAATATGCGCAGCCAAAATTAAATTTTTTTCAGCCTATACAGAATCAGGCAATGGCAACAACCACCCTGAACAACACATTCAGAAAGATACATTCCGCCAGCATAGAAATAAGCGCCAACCCCGCCGGTACAAACGGCGCATACCTCTTATTGAAACTTCTGCACGATTCAATAAGAATAATTTCAAGCACTACCGTGAACAGCGACGAAGGTATGAACACGAACACCGCCGCAAGCACGCCGCCGAAGGCGGAAACGGAAATTATCAGCCCTGCATACACCGACGAAATCATACACTTCAAAAACAGAAGAGGCAGACACAGCAGGCGCAGCCGCGTGCAGTACGCAATAAGAAAAAAAGCATACATATACACAAGCTCGTAAAAAAGCCTTGGCACAAGCAGCGACGCATTGCGGAAGTTGAACACAAAATATACGTATTCCGAGGCGTAATTCTGCATATACGGGTTTATTTGCACGGTTATGCAAAGTACTATGCCACATATAATCGCGCTGACACAGACAATAATATACGCTATTACATATCTTTTGTCGCATTTAAGGCGGGAAAAGTCGAAAGTCCTCATACAAAATTATATGAGGACTCTTTATAAAGTAAAACAAATAAATCAGTAAGACTTCAACATATTTTCGATAGAGATGCCGAATCCGCGCGTGGGGTCGTTGATAAACACGTGCGTCACAGCACCGACCAGCTTGCCGTTCTGAACTATGGGGCTTCCGCTCATTCCCTGCACTATTCCGCCCGTCTTTTCTATCAGGTCTTCATCTTCTATTTTTATAACGAAATTGCGGTTGTCCTTTGCAGTTTTATCTACCTTTACAATCGAAATTTCATAACATTCTGTTTTATTTGAAGACACCGTAGAATAAATTACCGCCTTACCAGGCGTCACGTCCTCTATCTTGCCCGCCTGCACGGGGGTAAGCGAACTGTAATCGTAATTTTTTTCAAGGTCGCCGAACACGCCGCAGTCACAGTTGAGCGCTGCAACGCCTATACTTTTTGAATTCTGGAACGCACCTTTGAGCTCGCCGGGATTGCCGCGCACGCCGCGCTTGACGTCGTAGATTATACAGCCGTACAGCGTGCCGCCGTTAATTTTGGTAGTGTTTCCCGCAGTATCGGTCACAGGATGGCCGAGCGAGGCAAAAGTTCCGTCTGTTCCGTTTATATACGTAACAGTCCCAACACCGCTTAAACTGTCGCGCACGAGCACGCCTACCCTTGGTTTGCCCGTAGTAACGTCTTTTACGGGAATTACGGTAAGACTTACCTCCTCGCCGTCTCTCAGAACTTTTATTTCCGCGCGCCTGATGTCTTTGGAAAGAAGTTCGGTTACCTCTTCGGCAGACGTCACCTCTTCGCCGTTAATGCTCTTTATAACGTCGCCCGTCTTTAACCCGCCGTCACGCGCGGGCGACTGCAAACCGCTCTCCGTCATTACGTCGCACATTCCGACGACCTCGACGGTAGTCGTGTTCAGCACGAACCCTGCGGGAAACCCGCCAAGGTAGAGCTGCACCTTCTGCGCCTGTGCGGCACCCGTCGCCGTACAAAAAAAGCACAGTACGGCAATTACTATAATTATAAGCCTTAATAAACCTTTTTTTCTGCTCGCCATAAAACTATTTTGCGCGGCTTTTGCCTTTCTATGCGCTCAAAATACGGCTTGAAGCCGCGGCGAGAGAAAATAAATTTTTCCGATTTGCAAAGGCTTGAAAACAGCAAAAAAACGTGTTTGCTTTATTGCGCTCTTTGCAATAAATATAAGCGGCGGGCGCTTTTTAAAGCGCCCGCCGCAAAAACATTGAATTTTTTCAAATATCATAAAATTATTTATATTGCGCAATGAGTTCCGCAGCGTGCCTGCGCGCGGCCTCGGTATTACCGCCGCCCGTAAGGCGTATTATTTCCTCTATCTTACCGTCGCCGTCTATCTCACGCACGCTCGTAGTCGTAACTCCGTCGTGCTCGGATTTGGATATAAGGAAGTTTTTATCGCCCGCGGCGCATATCTGCGGCAGGTGCGACACGGCAATGACCTGCGTATTTTTTGCTATCGCCACAAATTTTTCAGCCACGCTTTTCGCCGTGACGCCGCTTATTCCCGCGTCGATTTCGTCAAAGACATATGTAGAAATTCCGTTCAGGTCTTTAAGGCAGGTCTTTATCGCGAGCATAAATCTGCTCAACTCGCCGCCGCTTATTACCTTACTGAGCGGCCTTAACGGTTCGCCCGCGTTGGCCGAAAACATATACTCAACCTTATCAGACCCGTCTGCCGACGAGAGGTTGGCCGTATCCCTGCCGTAAGGCGCAAAGGCTACTTCAAAGCGCGCGCCCGATATGTTCAGGCTTTTCAGCTCGGCAACCACATCTTTACAGAACTTTTCCGCAGCCTTTTTGCGCATAGAAGTAAGTTCTTTGCAGAGCGCATAAATCTTGTCGTCGAGCGAGGCAATCTTTTGTGTAAGTTCTTCGGCCACACTCTCGCTGTCTGAGAGCAAATCGTACTCCGCGCCCGCATTTTCGCGGAATCTGAGCACTTCTTCCACCGTCGCGCCGTACTTCTTTTTAAGACTGCGTATAAGGTCGAGCCTGTCCTCCACGCGTCTTGCCTCTGCCTCATCAAATTCAAGGCCGTCGGCCATATCCGAAAGAGTATCCGTAAGGTCTTGCATTTCTGCCGAAAGCGCCTCTAACCTGTCTGCCGCGGCAGAATAATCTTCGCCGAACTCGGATATTCCTGCCATCAGTCTGCGCGCAGAAGATACTGCATCCGAGCAGCCGCCCTCGTCGCCGAGCGCGGCAAGCGCACCGCCTATCGCCGAGGCTATGCGTTCGGTATTATCTATTATCCTGCGCTTGGCAATCAGCTCGTCCTCTTCGTCTGCCGCAAGTTCAGCGGCGTCGATTTCCTTTATCTGATAGGAAAGAAGGTCAAGCCTGCGCGCACGCTCGGCCGAATCTCCGCCGAGTTGTTTGAGTTTATTTTTGCAATCGCGCTTATCTGCGATAAGTTCCGAAAGTTCTTGCTTTATATGCGAGGCACCGCACAGTCCGTCGATAACGGAAAGCTGGTTGCCCTCGCTTAAAAGCGCAAAGTGCTCGCTCTGGCCGTACACGTCAACCAAATGCTGCGATACGCTTTTGAGCATACCTGCGGTCACATTGTTGCCGTTAATTTTTATGCTACCCTTTCCCTCAGCGGTGTACCTGCGCGTTATAACTATCAGTCCGTCGCAGTCTATGTCGAGCTCTTCGAGCGCCTTAGCCGCGGAAGAATCGCGTTCTACGCTAAATTCGCCGCGCACGACTGCTTCCTGCGCACCGTAGCGAATCATATTTTTATCGGCCTTGCTTCCCAACACAAAATTGAGCGAGTCCAAAATCACCGACTTGCCCGAACCCGTTTCGCCGGAGAGAATGTTGAGGTTTGCTCCGAACTCTATATCGGCGCTGTCTATAAGCGCAATATTTTTAATAGCCAGTCTTTCAAGCATAATACGCAAAAACTGTTTTTACAACAGATATTCTTTGAGTTTATCGGCAACCATCGGCGTGTGCTCGTTGCTGTCTACGATGACCAGAACGGTGTCGTCGCCCGCCACGCTGCCGATTATTTCGTCTATTTGAAGGGAATCGACGAACGAGCCGCCGCCCTGGCCGTTGCCGCGCATAGTCTTTATTACAATGAGGTTGTTGGCGTAGTTTATACTCAGCACGCACTCTCTGAAAAGATTGAGCATTCGCGGACTGAGTTCTGCTTTTTCGCCGTCGAGGCAGGCGTACTTATATTTTTTTACAGAGCCTGCCACCTTGTAGAGCCTTAGGTCCTTGATGTCGCGCGAAACCGTTGCCTGCGTTACGTTGAAGTTGAGCTTGTTCAGCTCAGCGCACAACTCTTCCTGCGTCTCAATCTCTGACCTTCCAATGATTTCGAGTATTTTGGCTTGCCTTGCGTTTCTGTACACTTATCTGCTCCATTTGCTGAGTTTAGACAGCAATTTATCAAAGAAATTTACTTTATCCGAAGTTATGAATTCGGTAAAATACTGAGATTTGGTAATTTTTGCCTCTACCGCGCCCTCAAACTCGCCCACAATTATGCCGTCTACCGAAACGTTTACCGCGGTGTTTTCCTTTTCGTACAAAATACGGAGTTCCGACTTGTCTGAATAGACTATCGGGCGGGAATGAAGTGAATGCGCGCACAGCGGCGTGAGTATGAATGCGTCTATATCAGGCGTAAGCACAGAGCCGCCTGCCGCCAGCGAATAGGCCGTCGAGCCGGTGGGCGTGCTCACGATAATGCCGTCTGAAAGATAATTATCGACGAGCGAACCGTCTATATACGCCGAAAGGCTTATGGTGTTGCTGTATTTCTGCCCGTAGGTGCTGCGCTCTATAACCAGGTCATTCAGGGCGATAAAAGACCTGCCGCCGATTTCGACCGAAAGCATACCGCGCTTTTCGGTGCTGTAATCGCCGCTGCACAGAAGTTCTATCGCCTCGTCGAGCTTCTCCTGCTCGAACTCTGCGAGAAAACCGATATGCCCGTAATTTATGCCCATTATCTTTATGCCTCGGCGCGCGCAGTAGGCAGCAACGGTTAAAATGGTGCCGTCACCGCCAAGAACCATCAGAACATCTGTGCCGTCGAGGTCTTCGGGAGAGCAGACGGCCGCGCATTCAATGCCCGAAGCGCCCAGCCGCTCTTTAATTCTTTGCACGGCTTCAAGATAACCCGGCAAATACTTTTTGTTGAAATATATCCCCACTTTCATAACAGAATACATTATACAGCATTTTATGCAAATATGCAATAAAGAAGGCTGAATTTTTAAAAATTTTAGCCTTTTTGATGCGAAATTTTAAAAGCGGCGCAAATTTATGCGCCGCTTGAAAGAATTTAAAGTTTTACGCCTTTTATAAGTTTTTCTAACGGTTCGGGTGCGGCAAGGCTCTTTTCAAGCAAAATCACATACTCGATATTTTTGCCCTTAACTTCGGGGGCCGTAGTTATTTTAAGCGGACGAAGCCCGCACCCCGCGGCAAAATCATAAATTTTACCTATAATCTTTTTATGCTTTTCCGCGCCGCGCACTATTCCGTTTTTGCCCACGCTTCTGCTTTCGCACTCAAACTGCGGTTTTATAAGCGCAAACACATATTTTGCCTGACATAGTACTTCGCTAACAGCCTTTAACAGGTATGTGAGCGAAATAAAACTTACATCAATCGTCACCCCGTCGAGTTCTTCCTCAAACATCTGACGGTTTATCGCGCGGGCGTTGAAATTATCGATAACCACGATATTTTTATCGAGCAGACTCTTATCGAGCTGGCTTTCGCCCACATCAATGCAATACACCTTCTTTGCGCCCTGCTTTAAAAGGCAGTCTGTAAAGCCGCCCGTGCTCGCGCCTATATCGGCAAAAACTTTGTCCTGCACGCTGAAATTGAAGTCGCAAAGCGCCTTATAGAGCTTGCAGCCTCCCGCCGAAACGAAGGATATTTCTTCGGCGCTGATTTCAACGTTGTCGCTTTCCTTAACTTCGTACGAAGGCGCGCGCACGATGCCGTTTACCTTTACAACTCCCCTCTCTATCGCGGCGGCCGCCTTGCTGCGAGAACCGAATTTTTCGGAAAGGTACTTATCAAGTCTCATAAAATTTTACGTATGTAATCTGCCATATCGCCGACGTTCAGGCCGTAATCGTCCATAAGCTCGGCTACGCCGCCCTGTTCTATGAACTTATCGGCATAGGCAAAAATCTTTACTTTCGTATCGCTGTCGGCAAAGTATTCGGCGACGAGTGAACCGAAGCCGCCCGCAAGCATATTGTCCTCTACCGTGATGATGTGCCTGCCGCGCAACTTTTCGAGCATATTGCCGTCGAGCGGCTTTATAAAGCGGGCGTTTACAATCATAACCCTGCCGCAGGCGCCCGCCTGCTTTACGGCCTTATATGCGCGCGCTATGGCGCGCTCGCCGCAGGCAAGCACTGCTGCTGCGCCGTCCCCCTCTTCAAGCACCTCCCACGTACCCTCTTTCACGGGACTTACAGCCCCGAACGAGTGCGTGCAGGCACGCGGATACCTTATGGCAAGCGGCTTCATATAACCTGCGCTGAATTCCAGCATCGCCGCAAATTCGTCTTTGTCCTTCGGCACGGCAACCGTAAGATTGGGTATGAACGACAGAAACGAGAGGTCGAACACGCCCTGATGAGTTTCTCCGTCGGCGCCCGATATACCCGCCCTGTCTATGCAGATGGTCACGGGAAGATTCTGGCTGCAAATATCTATCACTATTTCGTCGAACGAGCGCTGCAAGAAAGTTGAATAGACGGCGTAATAAGGCTTGTAGCCTTCGGCCGCCAGAGAAGCGCACAGTATAGTTGCGTGCTCTTCGCAAATGCCTACGTCAATCGCCCTTTCGGGGTATTTTTCAAAGAAGGGCGAAAGCCCTAAGCTACCCGTCATAGCCGCCGTGACGGCCACTATTTTATCGTCATTTGCGGCAAGTTCGCACAACTTTTCGCCCAGAACCTGCGAATATTCCACCGAAACCGCGGCAGGCTTCACGCCTATTCCGTGAGTGGCTTCGGGATTTTCTTCGCAGAAACTGTATCCCTTGCCTTTTTTCGTGAGCACGTGCAGTATCACAGACTGCGTTCTGAGCATCTCTTTAATTTTTTTGAGCTCTGCTATCATAGCCGCAAGGTCGTTGCCGTCGAATACGCCTTCGTAGGCAAACCCGAACTTTTCAAATATGCCCGCCCTGCGGTGCTTATGGTACTGTTCCTCCTCGTCTGCGCTAAGCGCTTCGAGGTATTCGTGCATACTGCCCACCGTGGGCGAGATGGACATACCGTTGTCGTTTATGATTACGAGAATGTTGGTACCCAACGGCCGCAGGCTGTTGAAAGCCTCGTAAACAAGCCCGTTGTTGAACGAGCCGTCGCCTATCACGGCAATCACATTGTAATCTTTGCCCGCAAGGTCGCGCGCTTTGGCAAGACCGAGCGCCGCAGAAACAGAAGTGCCTGCGTGCCCAGTGTTATAACAGTCGTACACACTCTCTTCCCGCTTGGGAAAGCCTGAAAGACCGCCCCTCTTTCTCAGCGAAGAAAACTTATCAAGCCTGCCGGAGAGCATTTTATGCGTGTAACACTGATGTCCGACGTCAAATATTACTTTATCTTCGGGAAAATTGAATACATAATGCAGGGCAACAGTAATTTCCACCATTCCGAGGTTGGACGAAAGGTGCCCGCCGTTCTCCATTACAGAGCCGATAATTTTTTCGCGAAGCTCTTCGCACAGCGCGCTCAGCTGCTCAATCGTCATAGATTTGAGCTTTGCGCCGTCAATATTTTCAAGCATCTGATTTCCCTTTAAAATCAATCACTTCTCCCTTACGAAGAATGTAGTGAACTTTGCGAAACCGAAGGCAATCTTACTGTTATACTTCAAAGATATCGGCTTGCCGAACGCCTTGCCGCCTACCGTAAGCGCGCCTATCACCGCGCTTATGAGTATAGAGATTACCATTCCTTCCACAGAGTCGTTGAACACGAAATAACCTGCCAGCACAGCGCCCGCGGAACCGCTTATTATGCCGCAGATGTCGCCTATAACGTCAGAAAAGATGCTGGCAATCTTTTCGGCGTGCTTGCAGAACGTCACCGCGCGCCTGGCTCCGCGTATCTTGCGCGAAGCCATCGCGTTGAACCCGTCGACGTCGCACGATAGTACGGCATTTGCAATAATGTCGCACCCGACGTTGAGTATCAGCAGGACGACAAGCACGATTACGCAAACGTATACTGGACTGTCGTTTACGGCAATTTCCGTGAGAAAGCTGAACAGCACGCTCAAAAAGAAGGAAAGCACGAGAATCGTAAGCCCCCAGCTCAGCCAGACGGGTACCTTCTTTTTCTTCTTCCCCCTGCGTTTTTTATCGCCTTTGCCGCCGTTTTTGCGTTTTTTTCACCGTCTGAGGCAACTGCGCCTTTTCCGCCGCCTTCGGCGCAAGGCGTATGGCCCGCGTCGGAAGCTGCCGACGGCAGATTATCGCCGTCAGCAACAATATCGTTTTCTTTTTGCGGGCTTGGCGCACCGCCAGAATTTTCTTCCATAATAAATCTCTGCTAAAAAAATACGCACAACTAATTGTGTGCGTAAAAGGTAAATATAGAGTGGCTTATATTAAATAAACTTTGCGGCTTAGGTTCGGTAGGATTTCCCCCGCGCTCACTTCCCGTCGCCGAAGAAGCAGTTTCCTTTAAAGAGTGCGGGCGCACAGTCTCCTTATGCGCAACCGAATCGCCACTGAGTCCACACCGTAATCTCTAATACGTTGACAGTCTAGAAGCTTTCCTTGACAGATAATGCAGGGTTTATCTTCTTTTGCAAGTACAATTTCAAACAGCGATAGCTTTCTTGGCGTGGCCGCGCCTCAAAAACTTTGTTCTGTTATCCGCTGAACTCACTCAAAGCAGGCTACTCTGTGCCCAGCTTGCGCCAGGCAGCAGGTTTATCCGCAAAAAAATATTGCGGCCTCCGCGGTAAATGGGTTGGCTGTCATATGCCGTTATGCAGTTCCCATAAACCTTTACTCCCAGCACCCACCCGCTTTTGGGCAAAGCAAGCAGATACCAGAAACTTCATAGATATGCCCTGCGACGGTCTTTTA
>ERZ1643246.1131-NODE-1131-length-30097-cov-7.168997_pt1 | contig 30097 bp, 16 predicted proteins | sample MGYA00579265_ERZ1643246 | MGnify/ENA primary metagenome ERZ1643246 (study PRJEB29033, sample SAMEA4952261) | chicken gut metagenome | biome: Broiler Chicken; feature: Gastrointestinal Tract; material: Caecum | place: Ireland | collected 2018 | study: Broiler...
ACCTGGAATAACGGCGAAAACGCCGAGTGGTCCGACGTATACGAATATACTTCTCAGGGCTTTGATTCTTTCCAGACGATTCTGGTAGGCGATCCGCAGATGGGCGCTTCCGGCAGCGAGGGACAGGGAACGGTAGATGATGCCAACATCGCTTCCGACCTGGCCGGATGGCAGAAGACCCTGGACATGGCATCCGAGATCGCGCCCGACGCAAGCTTTATTCTTTCCGCCGGCGATCAGATCGACTATTCCAGCGCTGACGCAGACTATATCCGTGAACTGGAGTTTGCGGCATTCTCTACACCGGAACAGCTGAGAAGCCTGCCGCTGGCCACGACGATCGGAAACCACGAGAGCAAGGGCGATGATTATCAGTATCATTATAATAATCCGAATGTGGATCCCGAGCTGGGAGATACCAATTCCGGAGCGGATTATTACTTCAGCTACGGCGATGTGCTGTTCATCAGCCTGAACAGCAACAACCGGAATGCGGCGGAGCACAGCGAGGTAATAGAGAGAGCCATTGCCAGCCATGAGGACGCTACATGGAAGGTAGTTATGTTCCACCATGACATCTATGGTTCCGGACAGCCCCACTCCGATGTGGATGGAGCAAACCTGCGTACGATTTTCGCGCCGCTGATGGATCAGTATGACATTGATGTCTGCCTGACCGGACATGACCATTCCTACGCGAGAACGTACCAGATTATCGATGGAAAGGCCATCGATTACGGCAATGAGGAGGCAGTAAATCCCGACGGAACCCTGTACATTGCCGCAGGCTCTGCTTCCGGCAGTAAGTTCTACGAGCTGAACGCCGTACAGCAGTACTACATTGCCGAGAGAAACAATACGCCGACTCCCACATTCTCCACCATTGATTTTACGGACAACAGCTTTACAATTAAGACATACGATAATACCGGCGCGAAATACGCGGGAGATTTCACCATCACCAAGACAGAGGATCAGGCCTCCCTTCTGAGTCTGGTCAATGAGAGTGAAGATATCCATGCTTCTGATTACACCACAGACAGCTACCGGACGTATGAAGATGCGGTAGATGCTGCAAAAGATTATCTGGAGACGGACAAGGATGCTGTTCCCTCCGAGCTGGTAGATAACTACGATGAGGAAAATCAGGGTGACAACCCGGATGATCCGCTGAACTATTACGGATATGCCCAGGGAGATTACGCGGCAGAAGATTCCACCAGACTGAGAGAGGGATATGCGGATTTCCTGGACAAGACCATGGATAATAGTCAGGGAGTCAAGACTTCGGAAGAGTATCAGCAGATTTACAACAATCTGGTAGATGCCAAGGCCGGACTGACGGAAGCGCAGGAACTTCCCTATGTGGATGTGAGCGAGGATGGCTACTACTACGAGGCTGCCAAGAGACTGTATGAGGACGGAATCATGACGGGTATGGATGACACCCACTTCGGCCCCTCCGTCAGCCTTTCCAGAGCACATTTCGTAACGATTCTGTACCGTATGGCAGGATCACCGGAGGTAACCTCCGAGGTAACCTTCCCCGATGTGGAGGAAGGCCAGTTCTACACAGATGCGGTAGCATGGGCGGTAGAAGCCGGCGTGGTTACCGGATATGACGAAGGAAACTTTGGACCTGCAGATGAGATCACCAGAGAACAGATCGCGACGATGCTGTACAGATACAGTGGAAATGCCGGTATCGCTGCGCAGACAACGGTACTGGACTTCCCGGATGCCATGGAGATCAGCCCCTTCGCCCGTGAGGCCATGATCTGGGCTGTAAGCAACAACATCATGAGCGGAAGAGAAAACGGTACGCTGGCTCCTACAGACAATGCATCCCGCGCGGACGCAGCCGTAATGGTTGACCGTTATCTTGGATAAAGTGTTATGAAACAGAAGAGAACAGGTTATATATTGTTTGCGGTTCTGTCCCTGGCTTTTGTTATCGGTCTCATATTTTTAAACCGTTCCATCAACAGGGTTCCTCTGCTGGCGGAGGACGGAAGTTCCTTCGAGAAGGCGGTGGTCACCGAGATTCTGCAGGACAATATCACAGAGAGCGGAGGCCGGAGCGGGGAACAGATCGTAAAAGTGGAAATAACCAGTGGTTCTCACAAAGGTGAAACCGTCGAGGCGACCAGCCTCGACGGTTACTTATATGGAGCCACCTGTGAAGTGGGAACCCGGGTTATTATCAGCATCAGCGAATATGACGGAAACATTGTGGCCAACGTTTATAATTATGACAGAACTTTTGTGATTGTCATATTTGTAATCCTTTTTCTTGCGCTGCTGTCCATAGTCGGAGGAAAAAAAGGAATCCTTTCCGCCGTATCCCTGATTTTTGCCGCGGTATGTGTGCTCTGGCTGTATCTGCCCCTGATGTATATGGGAGTGGAGCCGTTTTTGGCAGCGGTGCTCTGCTGTATTCTGATAACGTTATTTACTCTGATTCTGCTGGGCGGATTCAGCGTAAAAACCTTTGCGGCCATCGCCGGAACGGTTTTCGGTTGCATTGTGGCAGGCGTTGTGGCTTTCGCCTTTGCCCATTTTATGCACATTACGGGTTATAACGTGGAAGATGTGGAAAACCTGATTTTAGTGGAACAGAATTCTCAGCTGCGGGCCGGAGGAATTCTGTTTTCAGGAATCTTAATCGCGTCTCTGGGAGCGGTCATGGATGTGGCCATGTCCATTGCCTCGTCCATAAGCGAGATACATTACCATTCGCCGGAACTGTCCATGAAGGAGCTGGTAAAGAGCGGCATGCGCGTGGGAAGAGATATGATGGGAACGGATGTGAATACGCTGATCCTGGCTTTTGTGGGCGGAGCATCCACAATGATGATTATCTACTATGCGTACAGTATGCCGGTCAGACAGCTGATGAATTCCTATTTCCTGGGGACCGAGATTCTGGAAGGCCTTTCCGGAACCTTCGGCGTGATCATGGTGGTACCGTTTGTATCTGTGATCACTGCATGGATGTACAAGCGCAGGGGATTAACAAAAAACAAATAGAAAAGGATGACAGCACCACTCTGGCCGGACTTCCGGCGGAGCGGTGCTTTTTAAAATGCAGGTCTTTGCCGGATGGCGGGAAAAGTGTGGACAAAAAAAAGGACAGATTATTTGCATAAATAGATTTTGAAACAGAAACGTATTGGAAGAATAAAGAGAAAAGCCCAAAAATAAGGATAAATAGAGAAAAAAGGAGGCTGTTTTTTCTTTATGCCACAGAGAAATCTTTGAGGCAGAGCAGCGGTTCAAAAGAAAGTCAGACTGGACAAAAAAAATAATCTATTATATAATAATCACAAAAAAGAATCATTCAATGCCTTAAAAAAAAAGGGAATGTAATGGTTCGCTTTTTATTTTAGCAGGCTTTGCCATAAAATTGCCGTTCTTTGAGCGGGCAAAGACAGGGATCCTTCAGATGCAGCGACCACCGCTGTCTCTGTTCAGGATAAATTATTTAATTATTTAAGGAAGGAAGAGAGTGATGAAGAAGAGAAGTAAAATTCTGGCGCTGCTGCTGGCCTCAGCCATGACGCTGACAGCAGCGCCCGCAACGATTTTGGCAGCACCGGATCAGACCTCTTCAGATGAAACCGTTCAGCAGGAAACTTCTGTCACTGATATTGCCGCCGGAACGGTTTCTAATGATACCGGCGACACAGATGCGCAGACTGAACAGCAGATTCAGACTGCCAGACGGTCACTGGAGAGCCGCTCCATCGACTGGAGCGCCATCCAGGACAAAATCCGCGATGTGATCCTGTTCCAGCCGGAGAGCAACTATGTGGACCTGTCCGAATACGGACTGCAGGAGCAGGAGGCGGAGGCGCTGACAGACGCGGTTCTGACAGAAGTCAACGCCGAGGATATGGTGGATACTACCTATGTGCACAACGAAGACGGAAGTGTGAAAGGTATGGGCGTATCCCTGGATCCCACCCTGCAGGCCCTGACGGAAGAGGTGGCTGTGCTGGCGGAGGGAGAGGATGCCGGTGAAGGAGAGACCGGCGATACGCCGGCGATTCCCGCGCCCGCGAACGATCCCTGGACGGATGAGCAGAAGCAGCAGATCATCGGCATCTACATGGCCTATCAGCAGTACATGGTGGACAATGCCGATTATTTCGGCGTGCAGGTGCCCTACAATACCCTGAAAGACACGGAGTCCAATCCCATCGGATCCATCTTTACCATGGCCTCCATTCCGCTGACCTGGGATATGGCCGCTGCGGGCTACGCATCCGCGGATGAGATATTCGGAGCCGTAGCCATGTTCTACTATGCGGCCCAGGCTGCGGTGGAGCAGCACGGAGACGCGATCCTGGCGGCCAAGGACGAGGCTCTGGCGCAGCTGGATGACAGCATGACCACGATCCAGAAGCTGCTTACCCTGAACGACTGGCTGGCCAACCACTGTACCTTTGATATGTACAGCATGATCGGGAAGATGGAAGAAGGAGCGGCCGGAGCAGGCGGCACCGAAGAAGGCACAGCTTCCGGGGAAGCGGAAAGCGCCGTGCAGAGCGCGGCCACACTGGCCGAAGGGGATGGCGAACAGCAGATCCCGCCGGAACTGGCAGCACAGATCCCCAGCGTATGGCAGGGCAATCACGTGGCGCCCCTGGCCGAGGGACACGGCCTGTGCGTGGGCTATGCCAATGCCTATGCGTACCTGATTCAGTGGGCCTTCCCGGAGATCTATAAAAATGATGACGGCACATGGAAGACAGCCCAGGAACTGAATACGGTTGAAAGCACTGAACTGGTGGTGGATGAGAATGGTGAGCCGGTGATCGACGAAACAACAGGTGAGCAGGCGACAGTTACCACCAGCGCGTGGGATCCCGACGCGGACTACATGGTAGACTACGTGCGCATTACCTATGATGCGGATATTAGCATGTTTGGCATGGACGCCGGCAACTTTAACTCGGATCACTACTGGAATGCTGTCAAGGTAGACGGCGAGTGGTATTACATTGATCCCTGCTATACGGATATTTATATCGAGTGTATGATGCGTGACCGTGTGGAGACGGACGGAAATATGACCCATCTGTACTTTATGGTCAGCGATACCTCTGTGAGAAGCATGTATGACGGTTTTTATTCCAATCTGGATACCTCCTACGGACCTTCCGAGGCATATCCGGACGGAATCGCCACAGATAAAACGTATGAAAAGGCATGGTTCGCTTTCGCGAAGAGCCCGGTTTCTACGGACGGAGAGGGAAATTACTATTATTTCTATGACTCCACCGATACTCTGGGCATGCTGGATCAGTTCGGCGGCATGATGGGAGGCGGCGGAGTCTCCACCCAGGCCGAGGGCGACAGCGGCTTCGGTGACTGGGGCGATTTCATGAACACCGAGTATAAGCTGGTTATGCATGACGGAAGTGAAGCGGATTCCGCTGACACCTATACCACCCTGGTTGATTTTACTGGCGGACAGGTATACAATCCCACAACGGGCGCCATGGAGGACAATGCGGAAATCGCGGAGCTCTTTGCCCTGCATGAGTCCTATCAGGAGCGGTATCCCTCCATTGCCATCTCCGGCACCTATTACGAAGGCAAGTTCTATTTCAGTATCGCGAACTGCGTGATGTCCTACGATATGGCAACCGGCGCGGTGACAAGAGTGAAAGAGTACAACGAGGTGAGCGCTTCCCGTACCCTGGAGACCGGCGGAAACATGGGAGGCATGGGATTCACTGTAGTGCCAAACGGAAGTGAAGATGCCCAGTATACGGTACATAACAATCCGATTGCTTCCATGACCATTAAGCTGGACGGCAAAATGTACGTATCGGTAGCCACCAATTTCGGCTATATTTCAGGCAAATCCGGTATGGGCGATACGGAGAATACAGGCTACGCCTATGAGGAGACCAATTATAACCCCAATTACAACACCTATTTTAACGGCGCCTGGGGTGAAGAAGAAGTAAACGACAACGATGAGTTCATGTTCAGCGCCAACTTTGTGGACACCATCGACATGGCGCATCTGACAGGGACCAGCCATGAATACGAGGCGGTGACCGCAGAGGCCACCTGTGATATGGGCGGCTTTACCGAGAACCGCTGCACCACCTGCGGGATGATCGAGGCCGGCAGCCGGACAGAGGAGACCGAGCCCACCCAGCATCACTATGTGAAGATGGACGAGACCTATTACACCAAGGATGACGCCGGAAACTTTAATACCGGTACCGTCTATGTATGTCCCATCTGCAAATCCGCAGTGGAAGAGCTGGAGGAAGGACAGACAGCCACCCATGATTACGAGGCAGCTTTCAGCTGGTCAGAGGATCATGCTACCTGCACCGCGGAAATCAGCTGCAAGGCCTGCAAGGGTCTGACGATCGACTGTGTGGTCAATGACCCGACGGCAGGCGGCAGCGCCGACTGTACGGTGGAAGCAAAGGAAAACGGCTGCGAGGCGGATTACACGGCTACGGCAACCTTTAACGGACAGACCTTTACCGATACGCAGCATGTGGATCTGGTGGAGGGCGGCCACGTGTACGGCGAGCCCACCTTCGTATGGCATGACAACAATACGGCATGTACGGCGGAGTTTGCCTGCACCAATGAGGGCTGCAAGGATGTACAGGAAGTAGAGTGCGAGATCACCAGCGAGCCCAGCGAGGTTATGGGGTACGAGATCCGCACCGCCACCTGCACCTTTGAGGGACAGACGTACACCTCCGAGCCGCTGGAAGTGGAGCTGCCTATCGATCTGCCCTACACGGATGTGGATAAAGAAGCCGACTGGTTCTATCCCGCTGTGGAGTACGCCTACAGACACGGCATTATGAGCGGTATGGATGAGACGACCTTCGGGCCTTACGTAACAACCTCCCGTGCAATGTTTGCCACGATGCTGTACAGGCTGGAGGGAGAGCCCGCTGTGGAATACGAGGCTATCTTCCCGGATGTGCCGGAGGGAGAGTTCTATTCCGATGCTGTCATCTGGGCGCAGCAGACGGGTGTCATCACAGGCTATACCGATGGCCCGACAGCCGGTCTGTTCGGAACTTCAGAGAATATTACCCGTGAACAGATTGCCACGATGCTGTACCGCTATGCGGAGTACAAAAATTACGATCTGAGCACTTCCGATGACTGGAAGGCTTTCCCGGATGCCGGCAGGGTATCAGAGTTTGCGCAGGCAGCCATGGGCTGGGCCACAAATCAGGGAATTATCTCCGGCAAGGAAGATACGGGTACCCTTGAGCCGCTGCAGAACGCGAATCGTGCGGAAGTCGCCACAATGGTTATGCGGTTCATGGAGAAATTCCAGTAAAAATCAGGGCATGCCGGGGCGGAAGTTTTCCGTCCCCGGTACTGCCGGTTTTATATTTATTTATGAAAAAAGAGCAGGAGCTCTTTGGAGGAGTAAAATGATTAAAAAGAAACTGGCAAAAATTGGCGCAGCAGGAATCCTTGCGGCAGCGATGGTAGGAGTCAGCGTGTGCTCCGTAGGCGCTGAGGAGGTTCCGGCCGGAGAAGTGGTGGAATCCGCGGAGGATTCGGTACCCGCCGAAGAGGTGGATGTGATTACCGGGCTGAAGGTAACCTTCCTGACCGTGACGGGAGAGATTGTAGGCACGGATTACGCGCAGACAACATCTGTGAGCCAGGTGGGAGATTACTATGTATTCACCCTGGGGGAGGATTTCTTCCTTCCGGAAGGTTATGAGCTGATGCCGGGCGTGGCGCAGACCCAGGATGTGCCGATCCCCTACGGTGTGATTGGTCAGTACGGCATGATCGTACGGCCGGTGGAAGAAGTGGTTGAGCCTACACCGGAACCTACGGAGGAGCCCACGCCGACGCCGGAACCTACGGAGGAGCCGACGCCCACGCCGGAACCTACAGAGGAGCCCACGCCGACGCCGGAACCTACAGAGGAGCCCACACCGGATCCTACAGAAGAACCTGCAGAGCCTACGGAGGAACCCACGAAAGAGCCGACCGGCGGAGCCGCTGTGACGGCAGTTCCTGTCGAAGAGGAAACTGCTGAGAGGACGGGAGCCGTTCCTACAGGCGATGCCACGGATACTTTGAGACTGGTTCTGCCCATCAGCATAGGCGCGGCAGGCGTGGCAGTTCTGGCAACTGTAAAGAAAAAAGCAAAAAATGCGCATTAATCGGCGGTTAATATTCATTCCGCACGATTAAATTGAGAAAATCAGGGGGCCGTTGCAAAATAGATGAGTAACCATCTGTGGAGCAATGGCTCCTTTTTGGGTTTTAGAGCAAAAGGGGGATGAAAAGATTTCGGGCTGTAAGGCGGTCATTGCTTCCCGGAAAGTATTATGATAGAATAAAAGACGTATGCCGTAAGGAAGAGAATAAGCAGGAATGAAACGGGCATACAGATAATAAGATACGGAAAGGATACAGCGTACAGCAGCGCAGGAGGAAAGATATGTGCGGGATTGTAGGATATATTGGAAATAAGCAGGCGGCGCCCATCCTTCTGGATGGACTGGGGAAGCTGGAATACAGGGGTTACGACTCCGCCGGCATGGCCGTTTTTGACGGACAGGAGATTCGTATTGCCAAGGCCAAGGGACGGCTGAAGGTGCTCTATAATATGACCCGGGGAGGCGGAACCATGCCGGGAACGGCCGGGATCGGCCATACCCGCTGGGCCACTCACGGGGAACCCTCAGATACCAACGCCCATCCCCACAGCAACGAGGATGCGTCCATTGTTGTGGTGCACAACGGGATCATTGAGAACTACATGAAGCTGAAAAAGAAGCTGGAAGCCAGGGGCTACCAGTTTCATTCGGAAACGGATACGGAAGTGATCGCCCAGATGCTGGATTATTATTACCGGGGCAATCCCCTGGAGGCGATTATGAAGGTGATGCACCGGATGGAAGGTTCCTATGCGCTGGGGATCATGTTCCGGGATCATCCGGGAGAAATCTACGCAGTGCGCAAGGACAGCCCGCTGGTGGTAGGACAGAGCCCCGAGGGGAATTTTATCGCTTCGGATGTTCCGGCCATCCTGAAGTACACCAGAGAAGTATATTTTATCGAAAATGAGGAGCTGGTGTGTCTGAAGGCGGATTCGCTGAACTTTTACAATATTGACGAAGAAGAGCTGCAGAAAGAACCGGTCACAATCGAGTGGGATATCCATGCCGCTGAAAAAGGCGGCTACGCGTACTTTATGATGAAAGAGATGCAGGAGCAGCCAAAAGCCGTGGCCGATACGCTGAATCCCCGGCTGAAAAACGGTGGAATCGAGATCGAAGAGCTGGGCATGGACGAGGAAGAACTCCGGGCCGTTGAAAAAATCTTCATCGTTGCCTGCGGCTCTGCTTACCATACGGGCGTGACGGCAAAATACGTGTTTGAAGGGCTGGCCCGGATTCCGGTGGAGGTGGATCTGGCCTCGGAATTCCGGTACAGAAATCCGATTCTGAATAAAAATACGCTGGTGCTGATTGTCAGCCAGTCCGGGGAAACCGCGGACTCCCTGGCAGCCCTTCGCCAGGCCAGAGCGCTTGGCAGCCGGACCATGGGAATTGTAAACGTGGTGGGAAGCTCCATCGCCAGGGAGGCGGACAGCGTACTGTATACCTGGGCGGGGCCGGAGATCGCCGTGGCCACCACCAAGGCATACAGTACGCAGCTGATCGCCCTGTATCTTCTGGCGCTGAAATTTGCTTCCGCCAGGGGAACGCTCCGGAAGGAGGAGCTGCAGACCATGCTGGAGGACCTGCGGCAGCTGCCGGAGCAGATCTCTCTGCTCCTGAGCCACAAGGAAAAAGTACAGAAGTTTGCCAACCGCTATCTGGCCGCAGAACATATTTTCTTCATCGGTCGGGGGATTGACTATGCTATATCGCTGGAAGGCTCCCTGAAGCTGAAGGAGATTTCTTATATCCATTCGGAGGCTTACGCGGCCGGTGAGCTGAAGCACGGAACCATTTCCCTGATCGAGGAGGGAAGACTGGTGGTGGCCGTGCTGACCCAGCCGGAGCTTTACAAGAAAACCATCAGCAACATTGTGGAGGTAAAAAGCCGCGGAGCCTTTGTGATGGCGGTTACCACTGCGGGCAACACGGAGGTGGAAAAGGTGGCGGATTATGTGATCTACATTCCGGAGACAAATCCATATTTCACCAATTCCCTGGCGGTGATTCCGCTGCAGCTGTTCGGTTATTATGTTGCCATCGGAAAGGGGCTGGATGTGGATAAGCCGAGAAATCTGGCAAAGTCTGTGACCGTGGAATAAATAACGGTACGTTCACCTATTTTTACGAAAACCGTCACATATTCAACACATTTGCCCATTAGAATAAGCCATGTAAGATGGAAAAAGAAAAAAGCACTTTCATAGCTTAAGGATAAAGAAAGAGGTAAATGATTATGAGTGAAGAACTGAACAACAGGAATGAAATTTCATCCAGTCAGAACAAGGATACACAGAATCAGAACACCCAGAGCCAGAGCAGCGGCACCACATACAGCTGGGTAAACCCCAAGGTGCACCAGCAGAGCGGAAGTCAGGGGAGCGCCAATCCCTGGGGATCCGGCAGCACCTGGAGCGGGCAGGGTACAGGCGGACAGAATGGCGGTCGGGGCGGCGAAAAGCAGCAGTACTATTATTCTACCGGAACGGCAGGCACCCAGACGGCGGCCGGTCACGGAAAAGCCGGAAAGGTGAAGGCGAAGAAGACGAGACAGCCCATGGGCACCGGCAAAAAGTGGGCGATGACCGTGGCCATGGCCCTCGTATTCGGCGTGGTGGCCGGCGGAACCATGTACGGCGTCAACGAAGCGGCCGGATATCTGAATGGCGAAACAAAAGTGGCGGCGGTTCCCACAACGCAGCCGGTGGCCCAGACGGATACGAGCACGGACAGCAGCGCCCAGGCGACTTCCTCCGGCACCGGAACGGTGAAGGAGGTTGCGGCCAACGCCATGCCGTCGCTGGTGACAATCTCCACCATGTCCGTGGAGGAGATGCAGAGCTTCTTCGGCGGCACGCAGCAGTATGAGGTAGAAGGCGCCGGAACAGGCGTGATTGTGGGTCAGAACGATTCGGAGCTCCTGATTGCCACAAATAACCATGTGGTGGAGGGCGCCCAGAGCCTCTCTGTGGGCTTTATTGATGAGACTTCCGTGAAAGGCCAGATCAAGGGTTCGGACGCGGATAATGACCTGGCAGTCGTGTCCGTCAGCCTGTCGGATATTCCGGAGGATACCATGAGCCAGATCAAGATCGCCACCCTGGGTAATTCCGATGAGCTGGAACTGGGAGATCAGGTGGTAGCCATCGGAAATGCGCTGGGATATGGACAGTCCGTAACCAGCGGATACGTGAGCGCGCTGAACCGTGACCTGACCTTGACGGACAATGCGGGCAATACGATCACATCTACAGGTCTGATTCAGACAGATGCGCCCATTAATTCCGGAAACAGCGGCGGCGCACTTCTGAATATGAAGGGCGAGCTGGTAGGCATCAATGAGGCGAAGAGCTCTACGACAGCCTCCGGCACTACCGTGGACGGCATCGGCTTCGCGATTCCTATCTCAAAGGCAGAGCCGATTCTGGAAGAACTGATGAGTCTGGAAACCCGGAACAAGGTAGATGAGAGCCAGGCTTCCTATCTGGGAATCGAGGGAGTGAATGTAACCTCCGATGCCTCTGAGATGTACGGAATGCCTACAGGAGTGGGAATCTCCAATGTTGTGGAGGGCAGTCCCGCCGAGCAGGCCGGCATGAAGCGGGGTGACGTGCTGACGGAGTTCGACGGGCGAAGCATCGACAATTTTGACGAACTGAAGGATACCCTGCAGTACTATGCGGCAGGTGAGCAGGTGGAGGTCGTGGTGCAGCGTTCCACCGAGGGTGAATATCATGCGGTTACTCTGACGGTGACCCTGGGTTCTGCCAGCGACGCGCCGAGTACCAGCAGCAATCAGTAAAGACGTTCCTGAACTGAAAGGGATGGATGACAGCCAGAGATCCGCAGAGATGCGGTCTCTGGCTGTTGCCGCTCATGGCATTCCTTTAGAAAAACTTTACTTGTAGCACCGCCTTTTTTGGCATATAATCAACTATATACGGAAAGTGAGGGCTGAACATGTCAGAAGAGAAAGATACACAGGAAACCGTGCCGGCCGGGCCTTCTTGTGAGAATCCGGAGGAGAAGAAGGAGGACAAATACGAAAAGTTCTGCTTCATGTGCCGGAGGCCGGAGAGCAGGGCCGGCAGGATGATAGAACTGCCGGGAAATATTCATATATGCGCGGACTGTATGCAGAAAAGTTTTGATACCATGCAGAACAGCAACCTGAACTATCAGGATCTGCTGCGAAATCTTCCTCCCAATGTGGGTATGATTGATCTTTCTGCGCTGCGAAATCAGATTCCGCCGGATCCGAAACTGAAGAAGCAGAAGGAAGAAAAGAAGGAAGCCAAAAAGGAATTTACCATCAAAGATATACCGCCGCCCCACAAGATCAAGGAGAAGCTGGATGAATATGTGATCGGGCAGGAGCAGGCGAAAAAGATCATGTCCGTGGGAGTCTATAATCATTACAAGCGGGTATTTGCGCCTGCGGACAGTGATGTGGAGATTGAGAAGTCCAATATGCTGATGATCGGACCCACCGGCTCGGGGAAGACGTATCTGGTGCAGACCCTGGCCCGTCTCCTGGATGTGCCGCTGGCCATCACGGATGCCACTTCCCTGACGGAGGCAGGCTATATCGGAGATGACATTGAGAGCGTAGTTTCCAAGCTGCTGGCTGCGGCAGATAATGATGTAAAGCGGGCAGAGCACGGAATTATTTTTGTAGATGAGATCGATAAGATTGCCAAAAAGAAAAACACGAATCAGAGAGACGTTAGCGGGGAAGCTGTGCAGCAGGGAATGCTGAAGCTTCTGGAGGGCAGTGAGGTGGAGGTGCCCGTGGGCGCCAACAGCAAGAACGCCATGGTGCCGCTGACTACGGTCAACACCAGAAATATTCTGTTCATCTGCGGCGGAGCTTTTCCGGAGCTTTCCGAGATCATCAAGGAACGGCTGAACAAGCAGTCTTCCATAGGATTTCAGGCGGATTTGAAGGATAAGTATGATGAGGACCGGAATCTTCTGCAGAAGGTTACGGTGGAGGATCTGCGGAATTTCGGCATGATTCCGGAATTCCTGGGAAGACTTCCCATTATCTTTTCCCTGGAGAGCCTGACGGAGGATATGCTGGTGCAGATTCTGCAGGAGCCCAGGAATGCTATCCTGAAGCAGTACCGGAAGCTGCTGGAGATGGACGAGGTGAAGCTTGAATTCGAGGAGGGGGCGCTTAGAGCCATTGCCCGCAGGGCCCTGGAGAAGGATACAGGGGCCCGGGCGCTTAGGGCTATCATCGAAGAGTTCATGCTGGATATCATGTATGAGATCCCAAAGGATGACAGCATCGGTGAGGTAGTCATCACACGGGAATATGTGGAACATACGGGCGGCCCGCGGATTATCATGCGGGGGCAGGAGGTTCCCCTGCTGGGCGCGCAGTCGTAAGGCCGCTGTCAAGAAGGAGGTTGGGAACACTATGGCAAATGCAAACGAGTTTTTCAGTACTTTGGGAAAGACGCTCAGCCGTACCGCCAACATGGTCGGCAGGAAGACGGACGAATTTGTAACGGTTCAGAAAATACGGAACCGCAGAAATAATCTGGAAGAGCAGGTGGAATTAAGCTGCAGGAAGATCGGCGAACTGATCTACCAGGAATATTCGGAGGGAAAGGAAATCCCGGAGGAGCTGGAAAAGATCTGCCGCTCCATTGAGGAAAAGAAGAAAGAGATCGGTGAATGCCGGGAACAGATCGCGCTGGTCAAGGGAGCCAGGCTGTGTCCCAGCTGCGGCGCCCTGATTCCGAAGGAGGCCAATTACTGCATGAACTGCGGAACTCCCTCCGGGCCGCAGAAGACGGAGGCAGAGGAGACAGAAGAAGCGGCGGAGGAGAAAAATCCTGCGCAGGAAGAAGAGGAATAATCCATGATCTTTGTTATCATTGTGCTGGGAGTTTTCCTGGGTGACCTGATGCTGAAAAAATATGTGGAAGCGAATCTTCCGGAAGGGGAGGAAAGAACATTTCTGGGCGGGAGAATCCGGATCCGGAAGCTTCACAATCGGGGGATTGCCCTGGGAGCCCTCTCAGAACGGCCGGCGCTCATCCGGAAGGGAACAGCCGGTATGATTCTGGGACTGCTGATCGCTCTGGCGGCGGCTCTTCCAAAAAAAGGAGGAAATGTCAGAAAGACCGGCTTAAGCCTCATGCTGGGCGGCGCGCTCTGCAACTGGTTTGACCGGTTTCACCAGGGCGCTGTGACAGATTACGTAAGCTTTGGAACCAGGTGGAAGAAGTTTGCGCGGCTGGTGTTTAATCTGTCAGATTTCTGTATCTTCCTGGGAGGGATCCTGGCCGTATTTGGAAAAGGAAACAAAAAAAGCTGATCAGCCAGAAAAAACCGGTATGCCGCGGAAAGGATTCCGCGATATACCGGTTTTTTCGAGTTAATTATCTTCCAGCACAGAAGTGCAGTGAGGGCAGCGGGTAGCCTCCGCGGCAATCGCAGAGCGGCAGTAGGGACAGATTTTTGTGGCGGGTGCCGCTTCTTCCGCCGCCTCTTTCCGGGCCAGCAGAGACAGGCTGCGGAATTTGTTGAAGGTTTTTACCACCATGAAGATACAAAAAGCGACAATGATGAAATTCAGCACGGCGGCCACAAAGGAGCCGATGGCAAGGGTGGGCGGATTTTCCCCGCCTCCCAGAATGATCTTCCAGTCCTCGAAGCTGATGCCTCCGGTGAGAACTGAGATCAGAGGCATGAAAATATCATCCACCAGAGAAGTGACAATCATGGTAAAGGCGGAGCCGATGATCATACCGACGGCAAGATCCATGACATTGCCGCGGGAGATAAACTCCTTAAACTCGTTCATAAACTTTTTCATTTGCAGACTCTCCTTCTTTTTTACGGGCCTCCGGAAATTCCGGAAAATGTCCCAAACGTGGCGATTATAGCATAATACGCAGGGGGCGGCAAGGAAAACTTTACAATTTGGAGACCGGGGCGTATGATTAAGCAGGGAGGGAGAGTTTATGAAGACCATATGGAAGCATATTATTTCCAATTATAAAAATCAGATATTTCTGGGAATCTGCGGCGTTCTGACGGGCGCCCTGGTGGGAGTGCTGGAGGCGTTTTTCGGCCTGGTCCTGCAGAGGTGCACCGGCCTTCGAGAGGAGCACCTGCATCTGCTGGCGCCGTTTCTGCCCCTGGCCGGCGCCGCCATCGTGTTCCTTTACCGGAGGCTTGGAAAGCGCGCTTCCCAGGGAATGAAGCTGGTGTTCCGGGTGGGGCTCGGGGATGACCGGGATATCCCGGTGCGGATGATCCCCCTGGCCATGCTATCCACCTGGATGACCCACCTCTGCGGCGGCAGCGCCGGGCGGGAGGGCGTGGCCATCCAGATCGGGGCCGCGGTTTCCGACAATCTGGACCGGCTGGTGAAGAGAAAGTGGACGGTGGAAAAGGGAGAACAGATCTTTCTTCTGACCGGCATGGCCGCAGGGTTTGCCGGGCTGTTCCGGACGCCGCTGGCTGCCGTGTTTTTTGCGCTGGAGGTTCTGGTGGCCGGAGAGCTGGAATACAGCGCCCTCTTTCCGGCGGCCGCCGCCGCTTTTACATCCAGCGCCGTCTCCGGCCTGCTGGGACTGACGAATTTTCACCATGCTCTGGCGCCGGATCTGGCCATGAATCTTCTGCTGATCGGAAAGATGGCGCTGCTGGGCGTGCTGTTCGGCATTGCGGGCTCCTGTTTTGCCCAGGGCATTCGTTTCGCGAGACTGCGGCTGACCTTTCTGTTTGAGGGACATCCATACCGCCGGGTGATCTGTATGGGGATTGGTCTGGCCGCCGCCATGCTGCTGCTCCACGGGGGACGCTATGCCGGCACGGGTGAGAATCTGATCGAGCTGGGATTTTCCGGCGGCACCCTCTACTGGTATGACTGGATCCTGAAGGCGGCGCTGACGATCCTGACTCTTGCATCCGGGTTTATCGGCGGGGAGGTGGCTCCGCTGTTCTGCATCGGCACCTGCCTGGGCAGCGTGCTCTCGCCGCTGCTTGGCCTGCCGCCGGAGTTTGTAATGGCCCTGGGCTATGCCGCTGTATTCGGCAGCGGGACGAACACCCTGCTGGCCGCCATCATGATCGGAGCGGAAGTGTTCGGCTACGGGATGGTGCCGTATTTCTTTGTAACCTGCGGTACGGCGTATCTGTTTAACTGGAATAAATCTATTTTTACTTCCCAGTGGAAGAGCCCCCGCCGGTATTTCCGCCATGTACAGAGACGGGAGAAAATTTAGAAATTGCCATCCGCTGCAGAGCATGATAAGATGATAGATATACGCGGACCGGGATCAGAAGGTAGCGGAAAATAGAAGAAAGAGAGGTTTGGACCCATGAGCTACGCAGATCAGATATTTATCGGCATGTGCCGGGATATTATAGAAAACGGATGCAGCACGGAGGGGGAGAAGGTGCGCCCTCACTGGGAGGACGGGACTGCCGCCTATACCATCAAGCGCTTCGGCGTGGTCAACCGGTATGACCTGTCAAAGGAATTTCCGGCGCTGACGCTTAGGAGAACGGCGCTGAAGAGCGCCTTTGATGAAATTCTGTGGATCTGGCAGAAGAAGTCCAACAATATTCATGATCTCCACAGCCATATCTGGGATGAATGGGCCGACGAGAATGGTTCCATCGGCAAGGCCTACGGCTATCAGCTGGGCGTAAAGCATCTGTACAAAGAGGGATGGATGGATCAGGTGGACCGGGTGCTCTGGGATCTGCAGAACAATCCCTACAGCCGCAGGATTATGACGAATCTGTACGTGCATCAGGATCTGCATGAGATGGCGCTGTATCCCTGTGCCTACTCCATGACCTTCAATGTGACGAAGGAGCCGGGCTGTGACCGTTTGACCCTCAACGCCATTCTGAATCAGCGGTCCCAGGATGTGCTGGCCGCCAACAACTGGAATGTGTGTCAGTATTCTCTTCTGCTGATGATGTTTGCCCAGGTCTGCGGCATGAAGGCGGGGGAGCTGGTTCATGTGATCGCGGACGCGCACATCTATGACAGGCATGTGCCCCTGGTAAAGGAGCTGATCGGCCGGGAGACGTATGAGGCGCCCACGGTGCGGCTGAACCCGGAAGTGAAGAATTTCTATGATTTTGCGGTGGAAGATCTGATCGTGGAAAATTATGTGACAGGGCCGCAGATCAGGAATATTCCCATTGCGATTTAGGAGGCGGAGAAGATGAAGGCGATTTTATCGGCGGACAGAAACTGGGGCATCGGCTGTCAGAACAAGCTGCTGATCAGCATTCCCTCGGATATGAAATTTTTCCGGGAGACCACCACAGGCCATACGGTGGTTATGGGGAGAAGAACGCTGGAGAGCTTTCCGGGAGGACAGCCCCTGAAGAACCGGAGAAATATTGTCCTGACGAGAAATCCGGAATATTCTGTAAAGGGGGCGGAGGTGGTTCACAGCCCGGAGGAACTGCTGAAGCTTCTGGAGGGCAGCCCTCTGGAGGATGTGTATGTGATCGGCGGCGGAGAGGTGTACAGGCTGCTGCTCCCCTACTGCGATACCGTCTATGTGACGAAGATTGATTTTGCCTACCAGGCAGATACCTTTTTCCCCAATCTGGATGAAAGCCCGGAATGGGAGCTGGCGGAGGAAAGCGAGGAGCAGACCTGCTTCGACATTGAGTTTACCTTTCGGACGTATCGGAGAATTTAGAGATGAAGAGAAAAAAAACGAGACAGGTGCGGATCGGGGACCGGATCATCGGCGGGGGAAGTCCCATACGGATCCAGTCCATGACGAATACAAAAACAGAGGATGTGGCGTCTACAGTGGCGCAGATCCGGGAACTGGAAGCTGCGGGCTGCGAGATTATCCGCTGCGCGGTGCCCCATATGGAGGCGGCCAGGGCTCTGGGCGAGATTAAGAAGCAGATAAATATCCCCCTGGTGGCGGATATCCATTTTGACTACCGCCTGGCCATCGCGGCCATGGAAAACGGGGCGGACAAGATCCGCATCAATCCCGGCAATATCGGGAGCCGGGAGCGGGTGAAGGCCGTGGTAGATACGGCCAGGGAGAGACAGATCCCCATCCGTGTGGGTGTAAACAGCGGTTCCCTGGAGAAGGAACTGGTGGAGAAGTATCACGGCGTCACGGCGGAGGGCCTGGTGGAGAGCGCCCTCGCCCAGGTGGGAAGGATCGAGGACATGGGGTATGAAAATCTGGTGATCAGCATCAAATCTTCCGATGTGCTTATGTGCGCCAGAGCCCATGAACTGATTGCGGAACGGACAGACCATCCCCTCCATGTGGGGATCACCGAGGCCGGAACGCTGTATTCCGGCAACATCAAGTCGGCGGTGGGTCTGGGAATCATACTGTATCAGGGCATCGGCGATACCATCCGCGTTTCCCTGACCGGATCCCCTCTGGAAGAGATAAAGTCCGCCAGGCGGATCCTGAAGACCCTGGGATTGCGGAAGGGCGGCGTGGAAGTGGTGTCCTGCCCCACCTGCGGGCGGACACAGATCGACCTGATCGGCCTGGCCGGCCAGGTGGAGACACTGGTGCAGGATATTCCCCTGGACATCAAGGTGGCTGTCATGGGCTGTGTGGTGAACGGGCCGGGGGAAGCCAGGGAGGCCGATATCGGCATTGCCGGAGGCAAGGGAGTAGGCCTTCTGTTCCGGAAAGGCGAGATTATAAAGAAGGTGCCGGAAGAGGAGCTCCTGTCCTGCCTGCGGGAGGAACTGCTGCGCTGGCAGAGCTAAAGGCGCCTGGAAGAAAGACGGAGGACGCAATGGAAGAGACGGGAAAAGAGTTTCTGGAAACCTTTCCGGGTCTGGAGGTTCAGGGAGAGCTGAAGGATCTTCTTTCCACCATGGAAGTGGTCCGGGTGACCATGAACCGGAGAAAGGATCTGCTGCGGGTATATACAGTCAGCAGCCAGTGGATTCACAAAAAGTATATTTACCAGCTGGAGGAGATGATCAAGAGCCAGCTTTTTTCCCGTGCGCCCATCCGGGTCAAGATCATTGAAAGATTTTATCTGTCACGGCAGTATACGCCGGAAAAGCTGCTGGAGGTCTATCATTCCAGTATCCTTCTGGAACTGAAGAATTACCATATTCTGCTGTTCCATCTGTTCCGGACGGCACAGATTACCTTCCCGGAGCCGGATGTCATGGAGCTGGCCCTGGAAAATTCAGTAATTGCCCGGGAGAAGGAGGAAGAACTGTACCGGATTCTGGATAAGATTTTCTGTGAGCGGTGCGGCTTCCGTCTGATGATCCGCCTGATTTTCCGGCAGGAGCGGGATGAGGAAGCCATAAGAAAAAGCGAGCTGGAGATGCGGGAGGCTGCCCGCCATGTGGCGGAGCACACAGCTCTGGGGGAGACCCCGGCGCTGGAAGAGAAGGAAACCTTCCGGAAAACGGCTGCATCCGGCCGCGGCGGAGGAAAGAAGGGCAGTCGTGGGAAAAGCGCCCGGGAGGAGCTGCCGCTTCGGCGTTCCGACAATCCGGATGTGCTGTTTGGCCGGGATTTTGAGGAGGAGAGTACCCCCATTGACAGCATTGAGGGAGCAGTGGGCGATATTGTCATCCGCGGCGAGATCCTGAACTTTGACAGCCGGGAGCTGCGGAACGGCCGCGGTCTTCTGATGTTCGCGGTCACCGATGATACGGATACCATCGTGACAAAGATTTTTGTGAAGGCGGAGCAGATCCCGGAACTGTCGGGCCTTCTGAAAAAGGGAACCTTCGTCAAGGTAAAAGGCAAGGTCATGACGGATGCCTTTGACCATGAGCTGACGGTCACTTCGGTCTGGGGCATTAAGAAGATCAAGGATTTCCGGGAGGCCCGCCACGACAACAGCACCAGGAAGCGGGTGGAGCTTCACTGTCATACGAAGATGAGCGATATGGACGGCGTCACCGATGCGGCGGCCCTGGTGAAGCGCGCCTATGCGTGGGGCCATCCGGCTATTGCCATCACGGATCACGGTGTGGTGCAGGCCTTCCCTGAGGCCAACCATGCCATGGAGGCCATTGATGCGGAGTACCGCGCCGCGTATCAGGCGGAGCATCCGGAGGTCAGCAAGGAGGAACTGAAGAAGATTTCAGCGCCCTTTAAGGTGATTTACGGCATGGAGGCGTATCTGGTGGATGATCTGAAGGGGATCGTTACCGACAGCCGGGGGCAGAGCCTGGATGCTTCCTTTGTGGTCTTTGATATTGAGACCACCGGCTTCTCGCCGGCCAGCTGCAAGATTATTGAGATCGGAGCCGTCCGGGTGGAGGAAGGGCGCATCACAGACCGGTTTTCCACCTTTGTGAATCCGGAATCCCCCATCCCCTTCCGGATCGAGAATCTGACGGGGATCAATGACAACATGGTGCTCCAGGCTCCCACCATTGACAGGGTGCTTCCGGAATTTCTGGAATTCTGCCGGGGCGCCGTCATGGTAGCCCACAATGCGGGCTTTGATATGAGCTTTATCCAGAAAAACTGTGAGGACCTGGGAATCGGGCAGACGTTTACGGTGGTGGACACGGTGGCCATGGCGCGCTTTCTTCTGCCGGGGCTGAACCGCTTTAAGCTGGATACGGTGGCGAAGGCGCTGAATATTTCCCTGGAAAATCACCACAGAGCGGTGGACGATGCCGCCTGTACAGCGGAAATTTTCGTGAAATTCGTGAAGATGCTGAAGGAGAGGGATATCCTGGATCTGGATGCCCTGAACGAGCAGGGAAGCGTGTCGCCCAATACGGTGCGCAAGCTTCCCACCTATCATGCGATTATACTGGCCACCTGCGAGACGGGGCGGGTGAACCTGTACCGGCTGGTATCCGAGTCCCATCTGCAGTATTATAACCGGCGGCCCCGGCTGCCCAAAAGTGTTTTCCAGAAGTACCGGGAAGGGCTGCTACTCGGCTCTGCCTGCGAGGCGGGAGAGCTGTACCAGGCCCTGCTCCGCGGGGCGCCCGAACCGGAGATTTCCCGGATCGTCTCCTTTTATGATTATCTGGAAATCCAGCCGGTGGGAAACAATGCCTTTATGATCCGGGACGAGAACCATGAAAACATCAACAGCGAGGAGGATATCCGGGAGGTGAACCGGAAAATCGTCAAGCTGGGAGAGCAGTTCCAAAAGCCGGTGGTAGCCACCTGCGATGTGCATTTTATGGATCCGAAGGATGAGATTTACCGGCGGATTATCATGTTCGGCAAGGGTTTTGACGACGCGGACCAGCAGGCCCCCCTGTATCTGCATACCACGGAGGAGATGCTGGAGGAGTTTTCCTATCTGGGCAGCGCCAAGGCGGAGGAAATTGTGGTGGATAATCCGCAGAAAATCGCGGACATGTGCCAGAAGATCTCCCCCATCCGGGAGGGGAAGTTCCCGCCGGTGATTGAGAATTCGGACCAGGACCTGCGGAATATCTGTTATAACCGGGCCCATGAGATTTACGGAGAGAAACTGCCGGAAATTGTGGAGGCCAGGCTGGAGCGGGAGCTGAATTCTATTATCTCCAACGGGTACGCCGTCATGTATATCATTGCCCAGAAGCTGGTGTGGAAGTCGAATGAAGACGGCTATCTGGTAGGATCCCGGGGGTCTGTAGGCTCCTCCTTTGTGGCCACCATGGCCGGAATCACGGAGGTAAACCCCTTAAGCCCCCACTATCTCTGCGAGTCCTGCCACTTTGTGGATTTTGATTCCGAGGAGGTGAAGGCCTATGCCGGCCGGGCGGGCTGCGATATGCCGGACAGGCTCTGTCCCAACTGCGGGAAGCCTCTGAAAAAGCTGGGCTTTGATATCCCCTTTGAGACGTTCCTGGGCTTTAAAGGGAACAAAGAGCCGGATATCGACCTGAACTTTTCCGGGGAGTATCAGAGTAAGGCCCACAAATATACGGAGGTAATTTTCGGTGCCGGGCAGACCTTCCGGGCCGGGACCATCGGAACCCTGGCGGACAAAACGGCCTTCGGCTACGTGAAAAAATATTATGAAGAGCGGGGCGTCCACAAGAGAAACTGTGAGATTGACCGGATCGTTCTGGGCTGCACCGGCATCCGCCGGACAACGGGCCAGCATCCGGGAGGCATTATCGTGCTTCCTTTCGGGGAGGATATTAATTCCTTCACGCCGGTGCAGCATCCGGCCAACGACAACACGACGGACATTGTAACCACCCATTTTGATTACCATTCCATCGATGCCAACCTGCTGAAGCTGGATATTCTGGGTCACGATGATCCCACCATGATCCGGATGCTGGAGGATCTGACCGGGACGGACGCCACAGAAGTGCCTCTGGATGAGCCGAAGGTCATGTCCCTTTTTAAGAGCACCGAGGCGCTGGGAATCCGGCCGGAGGACATCGGAGGCTGTCCCCTGGGATGCCTTGGAATTCCCGAATTCGGTACGGACTTCGTTATTCAGATGCTCCAGGATACGAAGCCCCAGACTTTTTCGGATCTGATCCGGATTTCCGGCCTGTCCCACGGCACCGATGTGTGGCTGGGAAACGCCCAGACTCTCATCGAAGAGGGAAAGGCCACGATTTCCACGGCCATCTGTACCCGTGATGATATCATGACTTATCTGATCCGCATGGGGCTGGAAAGCGAGCTGGCCTTTACCATTATGGAAAGCGTCCGGAAGGGCAAGGGGCTGAAGCCTGAGTGGGAAGAGGAGATGACCGCCCACGGGGTGCCGGACTGGTACATCTGGTCCTGCAAGAAAATCAAGTATATGTTCCCCAAGGCCCATGCGGCGGCCTACGTTATGATGGCCTACCGCATCGCCTGGTATAAAATCTATGAGCCCCTGGCCTACTATGCGGCCTATTTTTCCATCCGGGCCTCTTCCTTCAGCTATGAGCTCATGTGTATGGGGCGGGACCGGCTGGAATACTACATGGACGACTACCGGAAACGGTGGGATACACTGTCCAAGAAGGAGCAGGATACGTATAAAGATATGAAGATCGTTCAGGAGATGTACGCCAGGGGCTATGAGTTTGTGCCGGTAGATTTGTACAGAGCTGCAGCCCACCGGTTCCAGATCATAAACGGAAAACTGATGCCGGCCCTGGACACCATTGAGGGCCTGGGAGATAAGGCGGCGGACGCCGTGGTGCTGGCGGCCCGGGACGGAAAGTTTCTGTCAAAGGACGATTTCCGCAGCCGCACCAAGGTCAGCACCACCGTAATCGATCTTATGAGCGATCTGGGAATCTTTGGGGATCTGCCCCAGTCCAACCAGATATCCCTGTTTGATCTTGTATAAATTTCTGAGAGAAAAGGAGCAGCCATGAAGGAACAGATGGATTTTAAATACCTGCAGCGTCTGGCGGAGCTGTACCCCACCATAGCAAAGGCGTCCACGGAGATTATCAATCTCCAGTCCATTCTGAATCTGCCCAAGGGCACGGAGCATTTTATCACGGATATCCACGGGGAGTACGAGGCCTTTTCCCATGTGCTGAAGAACGGGTCCGGCTCCGTAAAGAAGAAGATCGATGATGTGTTTGGCCGTACTTTGAGCGCAGCGGATAAGGATGCCCTGGCCACGCTGATCTATTATCCAAAGGAGAAGATGGATCTGATCGCCAGGAAAGAAAAAAATATGGATGACTGGTACCGGATCACCCTGTACCGTCTCATCGAGATCTGCAAGACGGTGGCCTCGAAATATACCCGCTCCAAGGTGCGCAAGGCGCTGCCCAAGGACTTTGCCTATGTGATCGAGGAACTGATCACGGAAAAGCCGGAGGTGCTGGATAAGGAAGCCTACTACAATTCCATTGTGGACACCATTATATCTGTGGGCCGGGCGGAGGTGTTTATTATCGCCTTAAGCGAGCTGATCCAGCGTCTGGTCATTGATCATCTCCACATCCTGGGGGATATTTATGACCGGGGCCCCGGCCCGGACCGGATTATGGATAAGCTGATGAATTACCATTCTCTGGATATCCAGTGGGGGAACCACGATGTGGTCTGGATGGGAGCGGCCGCCGGACAGACCGCCTGTATTGCCACCGTGCTGAGAAACTGCGCCCGGTACGGCAACCTGGATATTCTGGAGGACCGCTACGGCATCAATATGCTTCCTCTGGCTACTCTGGCTCTGCATGTGTACGGGGAGGATCCATGTCTTCTCTTTAAGATCAAGGGCTCCGGAAGCCATTTCAACAAGTCGGAGGATGAGCTGAACCGGAAAATGCATAAGGCCATTACCATCATCCAGTTTAAGCTGGAGGGTCAGCTGATTGCCAGAAGAAAGAGCTTCGGCATGGAAGGGCGCCGGCTTCTGGATAAGATCGACTATGAAAAGGGAACCATCCGGCTGGAGGGAAAAGAGTACAGGCTGCTGGACACAAATTTCCCCACCATTGACCCGAAAAACCCCTACAGGCTCACCGAGGAGGAGAAAGGGGTGGTGGAGCGGCTGCAGGCCGCCTTCCTCCAGTGCGACAAGCTGCAGCAGCATATGCTGCTGCTCCTGAACAAGGGGAGCCTGTACAAGGTATTTAACAATAACCTTCTGTACCATGGCTGCGTGCCCATGGATGAAAACGGAAAATTCCTGAAAATCAATATTTACGGAAGAAATTATTCGGGAAAACAGCTGTACGATGTGCTGGAGACGTATGTCCGCAAAGCCTTTTTTGCGGTGGATGACGCGGAGAAGGAGAAGGGGAAGGATATCCTCTGGTATATCTGGAGCAGTCCCAATTCCCCCCTGTTCGGCAAGGAAAAGATGGCCACCTTTGAGCGGTATTTTCTGGAAGAGCCGGAAACCCATAAAGAGAAGAAGAATCCGTATTATGCGCTCCTGAATGATGAGAAGATCATGGACCGGATCCTGGCGGAGTTCGGGCTGGGGCCGGACGCCCACATTGTCAACGGCCATGTGCCGGTGCTGCAGAGTTCCGGGGAAAGCCCCGTAAAATGCGGCGGGAAGGTGCTGGTCATTGACGGAGGATTTTCCAAAGCCTATCAGGCCAAGACAGGAATTGCCGGCTATACGCTGATCTACAATTCCTACGGCATGATGCTGGTAGCCCACAAGCCCTTTACCTCCACCGAGGAGGCGATTGTCAATGAGACGGATATCCACTCGGAGCGGATCATGGTGGAGATGGCGCCTCACCGGATGCATGTGGGGGATACGGATAACGGAAAGGCCTTAAAGGAGAGAATCGGCGAGCTGCAGGAGCTGCTGAACGCCTACCGGAGCGGCCGGATTATCGAAAGAACATAGAGAGGCAGTACTGGAACAGACAGTTCAAAACGGGGGAAGAGGTGACTTGCATGAGTCGCCTCTTCCCCCGAAATGTATCTGCGGAAAAGAAACCTGCGCCCCAACCGGAAAGAATCAGAGCAGTTCGCCCAGGGCTTTCAGAAGAAGATCATTCTGTTCCGGCTTCATGATACAGAAACGGAAGTAATGGTTATCCAGGAAGGGGAAGGTGGAACAGTTGCGGATCATCAGCTTCCGGCGGATACAGTGGTCGAAAAGCTGATCCGCATCCACCTCCGGCTTCAGGATCCGGACCAGGATGAAGTTGGCGGCGGGAGCGTACGCCTTTACCGAATCCCAGGCCCGGAGTGTTTCATATATCCGGGTCCGCTCGGAAAGGATCAGCTTCCGGGTGGCCTCCATGTATTTCTGATCCTGGAACATGAGGCGGCCGGCGATCTCCGCCAGGGAGCTGATGGACCAGGGATTCTGCCGCGTGCTGATGGTGCGGATCAGATCCTGATTGCCGGTCACCGCATAGCCCAGACGGAGGCCCGGGGCGGCAAAAAACTTGGAAGTGCCCCGGAGGATGATCAGATTTGTATAATAATTGGTCAGAGAGACGGAGGACATCTTTTCCACCTTCTCCGTAAATTCCACATACGTTTCATCCACCATGACGAAAATCCCGTACTGGAGACAGGCGTCCAGGATCTGGCGCATCTCCCCGGAAGAAATAGCCGTGGAGGTGGGATTGTTGGGGTTGCAGAGCACCACCAGATCCAGGCTGTCGTTCAGATGGCCGCAGAAGTCCCGGACATCCATCTGAAAATCCTGCTCCTCCCGCAGGGGGTAATAAAGGGTGGAACCGCCCTCCAGAGTAATCTCCCGCTCATATTCCGAATAGGTGGGCCCCAGAATCAGGGCTTTTTTTGGCCTGTAGGTCTGGATAAACAGGGAGATCAGCTCTGTGGAGCCGTTCCCCACAATAATATTCTCCGGCTGGCTTCCGGCGTAATCCGCAATGCACTGACGCAGTTCCCGGTATTCCCGGTCGGGATACGTGGTGATGGCGTCCAGGTGCTCCGAGAGGGAGCTGCGGAGCCTGCTGGAGATGCCCAGGGGGTTCACATTGGCGGAAAAGCTGATAATCTCCTCTTTCTTTATATGATAGATTTCTTCGATCTTTTCCAGATCGCTTCCGTGAAAATGATCTTTGTGTTTTAGCATGGCTGTCCTCTTTTTCCGAAGGCGGGGCCCGGCAAAAAGCCGGTTGCCCCGCTGTTCTTTGTAGTGTATACTGATATAGTAAAGCCGGTCAGGCTTTAAGTCAAGTGATAAAAGGTCAGGTGGAGACTTTGAAGAGAAAGATAGAGGAACTGGAACAGGGAAGCTTCTCCCGGCGGACGCCGGAACTGAAGGTGTCTCCGGAGAGCCTGGAGCTGCGGATTCCGGAGGGAAAACAGTACCGGGGCGTGGTCACTGTGGGAGCGGACGACGGAAGCAGGGTAAAGGGAATGGTGGTCTCTTCGGATCACCGGATTCTGATCGCGAATGAGAAATTTTCAGGGAATACCTGCGACCTGGTATTTGGCATTGATACAGGCGGTTTAAAATCCGGCGATATCACGGAAGGCCGGATCACGATCTTAAGCAGCCTGGGAGAAAAGACGCTGCATCTGCGGGCGGTGATCGGGGAGGAAGCAGACAGAGCGGCCAGGAAAGAGATTACAGCTCTGGATGATTTTACAAAATTATGCATGAAGGATCTGCGGGAGGGGTTCCGTCTCTTTACCGGCGGACAGTTTTTTCATATACTGAACGGAAAGAACAGGCCCTTCCGGGCGCTGTACCGGGGAATGTCCCACAATCCGGTGACATACCAGCATATGGAAGAGTTTCTGATTGCGGCCGGCAAGAAGAGCCCGGTTATGCTGACGCTGGACAAGAAGCAGAAAGCAGTCTATACCCTGGATGTTTCACAGAAGGATACGCTGTATATTTATAAGAATACCTGGGGATATATCCGCATGGAAATTGAGGTTTCCGGGGATTTCCTGCAGGTGGAAAAGAAAGTGGTTACATCGGAGGATTTTATCGGAAGGCTGTACGGGCTGGAATACATTGTGGACCGGAGCCGTCTGGGAGCGGGAACAAGGTACGGCAGAATCCGGATCCGGACCGTTTATCAGGTACTGGATTTTGAGATCGAAGCCTCTGCGGAGGAAGGACTTTTGTCCCTGTCCGATTCGGTGCGGAAGCGCAAGATCCTGGGGCTTATGCGGAGGTATCTGGATCTCCAGATGAAAAAGCTGGATTACCGCACCTGGTATGAGCAGACCAGCCAGACGGTGCAGGAACTGAAGGAAGGGGGCGAGAGCGGGCCTCTCCGTCTTTTTGAGGCATTTCTGGCCTACAATCAGGATGAAAATGCCCGGGCCATGGAGCTTCTCTGGCCGGTCAAGGAGGGGGAGCTGGTCCTGGAATCCGCCCAGGAGCAGGCTGCTTACCTGTACCTGGCGAAACAGGTGGAACTGCTGCCCGAGGAACGGAGGGACATCGCGCCGCTGCTGCGGAGCCTTCACCAGCAGGCGCCGGAGGACTTTCTGATCCTCTATCTCCTGTTCCAGGAGGAGAATGTGTGTGAGACAACGCCCTCCCGGGCCATGTATATGATGGAAGAAATTTACGGGCGGGGCTGCGCCAGCCCCTTCCTGTATCTGACTGCATGGAAGATGCTGGAATCCCAGGAGACGCTTCTGCGGAGACTGTCGCCGTTTATGATTCAGGTGCTGCGTTTTGCCCTGAAGAAAGGGCTTCTGACCCAGGAGATCCTGGAGCGGACGGCGTATCTGAGCAGTCACCTGAAGGAGTTTTCCGCGTCTGTGTACAGACTCCTGGCCGGAGGCTACGAACAGTTCCGCAGCCGGGAAGTCCTGGAGGCTGTCTGCGGCCTGCTGATGAAAGGAGATCCGGTAAAAAAAGAATATTTCCGCTGGTATGCCCTGGCGGTGGAGCAGGATCTGCGGATTACGCGGCTGTATGAGTACTATATGGAAACCATTCCCGCGGACAGCAGTATGGAGCTGCCCAGGCCGGTGCGCATGTATTTTCTTTATAATAACACCCTGGGGGAGCGGAAGAAGGCATTCCTTTACGCCAGCATTATCCGGCACAGGGAACAGGATGAGGCTTCTTATCTGAGCTATTATAAGCAGATGGCAGATTTTGCCCTGGTATCCCTGACCAAGGGGCGGATAGATGAGAATTTCGCGGTTTTATACAGGGAGTTTCTTCTGAAGCCGGAACAGAAAGATCAGGCGGAGGATCTCTGCCGGATTCTTTTCAAGAGAAAGCTGGTCTGCAGCGACCGGAAGATCCGCAGCGTGATCGTGTGCCACAGCGCTCTGGGGGAGGAGCGCAGCTACCCCTGCCAGGAAGGGACTGCTTATGTGGATATTTACAGCGAGGATGCCTGTGTTATTTTTGAGGACGGAAAGAGGCGCCGTTTTGCCGCGACTGTGGAATATACCATGGAGCGGCTGATTCATGAAAAGGAGGCAGCTCTGCGGTGCATGGATCTGCAGGTGGCCCATACGGGCCTGGAGCTGTACTGCTGCAAAGAAAAGAGCTGGCAGATGGAAGTGAATTCCAGGACCCTTCCCTGCTACCGCCTGGCCGCTGAGAATCCGGATTTTACCGAAGAGTACAGGCGTCAGATCCGTGCCAGGCTTCTGGAATACTACTACAGGCACCGGAGCGAGCGGTTTATGACAGATTATCTCCGGGAAATGGATTTCCGTGCGTACGCATCGGTGGACCGGGTGAGCATGATTGTGATTCTGATCGACCGGGCCATGTACGAGGAGGCTTTCGGACTGGCCGCCGAGTTCGGCTACGAGGGTATCCCGGAACAGAAGCTCCTGAGACTGGCCAGCCGCATGATCCTGCGGAAGGAGCGGGAGGAGGACGAAGAGCTGCTCTGTCTGGCAGCCTATGTGGCAGAGCTGGGAAAATACGATGAGATTATTCTGTCTTATCTGCGGGATTACTATCTTGGCAGCATACAGTCCATGTGCTGGCTCTGGAAGAGAGTCAAGGGTTTTCAGCTGGAGAGCTACGTGCTGGATGAGAGGATTCTGCTGCTGTCCATTTTTGTGCACAGCTTTCCAGCAGATGAGGCGGCAGTACTGGGCAGCTATATTGCCCAGCACGGGAGGGAATCGGTGATCCTGTCTTACCTGGCCTGTACTGCGGCGTCCTATTTCCTTCAGGGAAGAAAGACATCGGGAGAAATCTTCCGGTACATAGAGAAAATCTGTGAATGGGGCTGGAAGCTGGATGAAGTCTGCAGGCTGGCTCTGCTGAAATGGTATTCCGGCCGGGAGGAGCTGACGGAGGCGCAGGAAAAGCGGGCCAGAGCGCTGCTGAAGGAATTTAACGAGAAGGGACTTCGCTTTGCCTTTTACAGCAGGCTTCCGGCTGCGCTGACCCAGGCCTGCCAGATTGAGGACAAGATTTTTGTGGAAGAATATTTCCCGGCTGCCGACCGGGTTGTGATCCATTACCAGCTGACCGCGGAGGGGCAGGAGCCCTCCGGGTGGAGCGAGGAGCCCATGAAAAATATGTATCAGGGAATCTTCGTCAAGGAATTCCTGCTGTTT
>ERZ1643246.1132-NODE-1132-length-30094-cov-13.814142_pt1 | contig 30094 bp, 21 predicted proteins | sample MGYA00579265_ERZ1643246 | MGnify/ENA primary metagenome ERZ1643246 (study PRJEB29033, sample SAMEA4952261) | chicken gut metagenome | biome: Broiler Chicken; feature: Gastrointestinal Tract; material: Caecum | place: Ireland | collected 2018 | study: Broiler...
CATTTATAAGTGAGCTGTTCGTCGGAGACCGTCCCTTCTCCCTCGATGATGACGATCGCCTGGAAACTTGCCTCCGATTGCGGCAGATCGCACTCCCCGTCCACAAAGTACTGCGTCACCGAAAAATACTTGCACTCGCCGATGACCGATCGGACGAAATCGGTGCCCATCACCGCATCAAAGCGATCGAACGTCTTAGGCGTGACTGCATGTGTATCCAATACATCGAGCGCCTTATCGACATGCAATTCCCGTTTCTTGCCGTCCCTGTCCCGTCTTCCGTAGTCGTACAATCGGTATGTGACGTTGGAGGACTGCTGAATTTCACAGATAAAACATCCCGCCCCGATCGCATGCACTGTCCCCGCCGCAAGAAAATACGCATCTCCCTTTTTCACGGGAACGCGGTTGAGCACTTCCATCAGCGTATCGTTTTCAATGCGCTGACGCAGTTCTTCCTGCGTAACGTCACGGTTGAACCCGACATAGATGCATGCATTCTCATCTGCCTCCAGGATGTACCACATCTCACTCTTGCCGTACTGTCCTTCAACGGAAAGAGCGTATTCATCGGCAGGATGTACCTGAATGGACAAATTTTCTTTGGCGTCAATGAACTTGATCATGATGGGGAATTTCTCATACCCCTGCGCCTTCCAACCCAGTTTGTCCCGTCCGATCGTATCGATGTATTCGGGGAATGTCATGCCCGCAAATTCCCCTTCCGCGACCAGCGACTCGCCGTCGGGATGCGCGGAGAGCTCCCAGCTCTCGGCAACAACGTCCGAATCCCCCACATCCTTATGAAAGACATCGCGGATCCTTGTCCCGCCCCAAAGATTATCCTTGAACACGGGGGCAAGCTTCACCAACAGATCTGGCGAATCCTTCTTCTTATGAACGATTGGCTTCTGACGGCGCACTGTGGACAGAAGTTCCAGATTGTTCTTGCCCGTATTGATAATCTCGTAGGGTGCCGTGTCCGAAATGACAATGTTCTGATCGACGGCATAGTCAATCTCGGTATCCTTCCCGCGCAGGCGCGCCATTCCCTGCAAAAGCAGAATATTGGTCACATATCCGCGCTTGCCCTGCGTGGGGTATTCCTCAGACGGATACACCACCACTTTATTCACTTCGATCTGCGCCGTCGTGTAAAGCGTCTCCTCCGTCCCCCACGTCAGATAGCGCTTGGGCGGAATATCGAAATAGCGTTTTTTGGATTTATAGTACTTCTGCGCAATGCTCTTGGCATCCGCCTCACGCGCCTTGTCCGAAATATACACCGTATCGCGCGTATTGACCACAACGACATTTTTCAGTCCGTTCGCAACGACGAGTTTTTTGCCGACCATGTTGACGATCTCAACGCCCTTGCAGTTGTAAGCAATGGAATTGCTGTCCGTTTTCGCCGTCTTGCCGACGTATTCATAAAAAGATGTGGTATCCGTGATGCGCGTCCACTCGAACGTTGCCGTGACCAGTTCGCACTTATCGGTATGCAGAATCTTGGAGAGACTCACCGGAATAACGGGCGAATCGGAGACGAGTTCCCCGTTCACAATGCGCAGTTTTTCGCTGTCCTCCACCGTCGCATGGGGCAAAACAGACAGAAGCACCCACGCCTTGACCCCCATGATCCCGCAATCCCAGAGGCTGCTCTTGCCGCGCTTGGAACTGCAGGAAACGGTCTTCCCGCGCACGTTGATGAAATTATAGCCGTCCCGCGTGTTCGTCGGTTTGCAGGTCACGATCGCCATTTTATCCTGCGCGGCGATCTCCTTGACCTTCGCGATGCTTGCGGCATAGTCCCCCTCCACCAGGCATTCGGAGGAGACGATGAGAAGCTGTTCGTCAGGCTCGCAGTCCTTGGCATACGCAATGACGGGCGGAGCCGTCTTGAGGGCACAGCTCTCCGACACAATGGAGCAATTCAGGCTCTGAAATGCCTGCAATTGTCCCTTGACGACGTTCTCATACCGCTTGTTGGTGAGAATGATGAACTCGTCGCAGAACGGAATATTCCGCAGAATGGTCTCCTGAAACAGAGACCGACCCTCGCGGATCTCCATAAATTGTTTGGGAAAATCTTTGCGGGACAACGGCCAGAGCCTGTCGCTGCTGCCGCCCGCGAGTACAAGACACTTCATAAGCTGTTATTTCGCAAGTTCAAGCAGTCCCGCTTTGAGAAGACGAAGTTTTTCGTCCGCCTTCTGCATGGTATCGGCTTTGACGCCAAAGTAGAATTTGATCTTCGGCTCCGTGCCCGAGGGTCTGACACAGCACCAGCCGTCCCCCTCAAGCTCAAAATAGAGCACATTGCTCTTCGGAAGCAAAAGCTGCGTCTGTTTCCCGTCCGCAAGCGATGTGCGAATCCCCGCACGATAGTCACGCATGGCGATCACTTTCTCTTCTCCGATCGTCTGCGGGATATCCGCGCGAAGGTCTGCAATGATCGCCTCGATCTTCTGCGCACCCTCCGCCCCCGGGATGGTGATGCTCTCCAGCGCCTCACGGTAATATCCGTATTTTGCGTAAATTTCCAGCATCTGATCCCAGAGCGTCTTTCCGAGCGACTTATAATACGCCGCCGCTTCGCACAGCGCCATGACGGCAACGACTGCATCCTTATCGCGCGCGTGCGTACCTACAAGGCAGCCATAGCTCTCCTCGAACCCGAACTCATATTCGTACGCGCCCTTTTTATGGTCGAGCTTTCCGCCGTTCTTCTCCCGCGCCTCTTCAAAGAGCTTGATCTGCTCGCCGATATACTTGAATCCCGTGAGCACTTCCACGACGCTCAATCCGTATGCCCTCGCAATGGGGAACGCCATATTGGAAGAGACGATGGTCGTGACGAGCGCGCCGTCTGCCCTGTCCGCGGGCAAGAGTCCCTTTTCCTCGCGGCGGGAGAGTTCATATTCGGCAATGAGCAGGCCGCTCATGTTGCCCGTAAACGGCATATATTTCCCCGTAGCGGAATCCTTGGCATACACGCCCAGCCTGTCCGCATCGGGATCGGTCGCAAGGATGATGTCCGCATCCACTTTTTCGGCAAGCGCCAGCGCATACGAAAATGCCGCGGGATCCTCGGGATTGGGATAGCGCAGCGTCGGGAAATTCCCGTCCGGCTGCGACTGCTCGGGCACCGTAAAGACCTGTTCAAATCCGAGCTCGGAAAGAACGCGCGTCACGGGCATATATCCCGTGCCGTTGAGCGGCGTATAGACAATGCGGATGTCCTTTGCCATCTTTTGAATGGCACCATGTTCGAGCACAAGCGTCTTGATGGCGGCCATGTACGCGTCATCGATCTCTTTGCCGATGATCTCAAGCATGCCCGACCTCTTCGCCTCTTCCTCCGACATGGTACGCACACAGTCGTAATCCTTGACCGCATTCACGCAGTCAATGATGCGTTTATCGTAGGGCGGCACGATCTGTCCGCCGTCGCTCCAGTATACCTTGTAACCGTTGTACTGCGGCGGGTTGTGGCTCGCCGTGATGACAATGCCCGCCGTTGCATGAAGAAAGCGCACGGCAAAGGAGAGCTCGGGCGTCGGGCGCAGCGATTCAAATAAATACGCCTTGATGCCGTTCGCCGCGAGAATACATGCCGCGCGCATGGCAAATTCGGGAGACATCCTGCGGCTGTCATAGGCAATGGCAACCGAGCCGCTTTGCGTCTGTGTACGGATAAAATCCGCAAGCCCCTGCGTCGCTTTTCCGACCGTGTAGAGGTTCATGCGGTTGGTGCCCGCGCCGATCACGCCGCGCAGGCCGCCCGTCCCGAAGGAGAGATTTTTATAAAAACGATCCTCGATCTCCTTTTCGTCGGAGATCGACCGAAGCTCCGCATGGGTCGCTTCGTCAAAGACGGGATCGGTGCACCATCTTGTATACTCTGCTTTCACATCCATTACAGCACGTCCGTCCTCTTTTGTTCTTTGAGCGCATCCACAAGTTTTTTGACGTCCTGCGCCTTGGACTTGGGACAGACCATGACGGCGTCCTCTGTCTCCACGACGACGAGATCGTCCACGCCGACCACAGCGACAAGCCGCGAACCTGCATACACCGTCGTGTTCGTGCTGTCCAAGACAAGCGCGTCCCCGAGCACAATGTTGCCCTTTGCGTCCTCGGCATGAAGCACGTTCATCATGTCCCAGCTGCCCACATCGTTCCAGCCGAACTCACCCGGAACGACAAGAATATTGTCCGATTTTTCCATGATCCCGTAGTCCACAGAAATGGAACGGATCTGAGGATATACTTTCTCTAAAACTTTCTCCTCGTCGGGCGAGCCGAATGCCGCGGCGAGTTTTTCAAGGTCTTCATAGATATCGGGCAAAAGCGTGCGGAACTTTTCAAGAATAACGGACGCCTTCCAGACAAACACGCCGCTGTTCCACACATAGTCCCCGCTTGCAAGATACGCCTTCGCCGTCTCAAGGTCGGGTTTTTCCACAAAGCGCTTTACCTTTTTCACGGGACCGACGTCCTGCTCGCAGCAGATATACCCATAGCCCGTTGCAGGGAAGGTCGGCGTGATCCCGACCGTCACGAGCGCGTTCTTCTCTTCCGCCGCCTGAATGGCAACGCGCAGAAGGCGCGCGTATTCCTTTTCGCCGCGGATGTAGGCGTCGGAGGGCGTGACGACCATCACGCCGTCACCAAGCGTCTTTAAAATTTTAATGGCGGCATACCCGACGCAGGCAGCCGTGTTGCGCGCGGACGGCTCTTTGAGAATGTTTCCCTGCGGCACTCTGCCCGCCGTGATACGCGTCATTTTCTCCGCCTGCGCGGCATTGGTGACAATAAAAATGCTGTCGCTGTCAGCGACCTGAACAAGACGGGCGATGGTCTCATTGATCATCGTATCCTTTCCGCTTAAACTCAAAAGCTGTTTGGGGGTCTCCTTTCTGGAGAGCGGCCAGAACCGCGTTCCTCCCCCTCCGGCCATGATGACAGGATAGACGTTCATAAGCTCTCCAAAAGGTCATTTACGTTCTGCGTGAATTTTTCGTTCGTGAAAAGCTCTTCCACACGGCGCTTTGCGTTCTCGCCGTACGTCTTGCGAAGCTGTGCATCCGAAGCGAGCTTTTTGATCGCCTCCGCATATGCTGCAACATTGCGGTTTTCCACCTCGATGCCCGTCAAGCCGTCCAAAGAGACATAATTGACGCCCGAGCCCTCGATCGTGAACGTGACGGCAGGTTTTGCGTACGCCATTGCCTCGGCAAGCGCGATGCCGAACGCCTCATTCTTGGTAATGGACGGGAAACAGAAAATATCGCAGGCAAGAATGCGGCTGACAAGCTCATCATTCTCCACTCTTCCGAGGAACGTAACCTTTTTGTCGCCCGCCGCAAGCGCTTTGAGCTCCTCCGTCAAAGGGCCGCGCCCGCCGATCCACACAAGAAAATTCTCATCCAGCAATTTGCTCGCACGGATCAAGTATTCTATGCCCTTGTAGGGAACGTGCCTGCCCATTGCAAGACAGACGGTCTTTCCCTCGTTTTCCTTCTTCAGCTCCTCTGTGCGGGCGAGCACACCCGCGTCGGGGTGCATTCTCGAATCGTTCACACAGCAGGGAATGACGACGCATTTTTCGCGGACCGACTGCAAAAAACGGCTGCCTTCAATATACTTGGGGCTGGTCGCAACGACCTTGTCCGCACGACGCAGAAGCCGCTTGTTCTGTCCTTTGAATAATTTCCCTAAGATCTTCTGCTTGGTGATGTCCAGATGCCACCAGACGATCAGCTTGCAGTTTTTCAGCCGCTTCAAATACTTCAAAAGAAAATGCGCCGCAAACGGATTGGGATAGTGAAAAATGACGACGTCGGGCGCAAACTCGCGCAGCGTCTTTTTCAGAAGTTTTCCATAGGAAAAGGACAGAGACTGTGACGCAACTTTGGCAAAACACCCCGCACGGATGATCTCCACCCCGTCCACCTCATCAATCTTATCTCCCTTCTCATGATTGAAGCAGAACACCTTCACTTCATGCTCGCCCTTCAATGCATCCGAACAGTCGCGCGTGACCTGCTCAATGCCTCCGATAAAAGGGAAATAATAGTTTGAAATCTGTAAAATTTTCATTGGCGCGTTCCGATCTCTCCCGATTGCTTTTTGATTGCTTTCTTATAAATGTGCCTTCTGAATTTGTCCTCTGCCCTGTCGCAAAAATGCTGCGCCGAAACGCTTCGCCGCCCGCCCAGGCATCAATTGCGCCAGAATCGTTCCGTTCGGATACAACGGCTTGGACTTTTTGTCGCTTTTCTGTTTTTTTGCATGACAAATCAAGAGACCAAATCTCTGATACTATTATAACAGAGCCTTTGGCTATAATCAAGTGTTTTGGAAAGAAAAGCCAAGACAAAAGTTTTACGCTGCAATATATTGAACAACAGCAACAAAATCGCATTTTTTTGCTCTTTTTGCACTGAAAATATTGTTGATCTTCGCAACCCTGCCCGACTGCAATACATCAAACCCCTTTCAAAACAGAAAAAGAGAGCTCCTTTGCGTAGTATGCGCAAAGGAGCTTCCCCCCATACGAAAGAACGGTTTGCCAGCATCGTGAAACAAAATTATGTAAAGCAACAAAAAGACGGAAACGTTTTTCACGTTTCCGTCCTTTTTCCGTCCTTTTCTGACTCCATGAAAATTTTATTTCGCTTGTCTTATATGTGGCCTTCTATAAGGCATCGTCTTGTCATTTGCGCTTGCGGACAAAAATCACGACGAGCACCAAAGCTGCGGCAACAATGACCGCACCGCCGACGCCGATCCCGACCCAAAGCCCCGTGTTCGGATTGTTCTCGGGGGTTTCATCGGAAGGCTCTTCGGGCGGATCGGGCTGCGTTTGCTCTGAGGCAAATTCCACATAAAACTCTACGTCTGCCGCCACATTCAGCTCATAGACAAGGCCGTCGTTCTGCTCGCCGACGGCGGCAATTTCCGTGCCGTTCACGGTTGCGCGGGCAACGGTGTACCCCTCGGCGGGGCGCACAAAGATCTGTACCTGTTCGCCCTCATACCAACCCGCACGCGCTTCGGCAGAGGGGTAAATACTGCCCATCGAGGCATCGTTGCTCTCATATTTTGTCAGCTGATACAGCTCGAGCGCCTGCGCGTTGACCGTAAAACTGACATTGCTTTCGGGCATGACAAAGGTGTAGCGCCCGTTTGTCAGAGTGACGGAGACGGGCTCCTGCATGCCGATCTGCATGGTCACATCTTCGATACGGTAGCCGCGGCGGGCGGAAACGGTGATCGTGACCGTCTCACCCTGCTGTTTGGCGCCGCCGCCCGAAAAATCGATATAATCAGACGCGCAGGACACCCAGTACTTTCCGTCCATTCCGGTAACTTTCTGCACAAACTGCTCGCCCAGATAGAGCTGTGCGTCCGCGGTGAAATGCCAGCCGTCCTGCTGCGCAAGCCCTGTGCAGTCCACCGTGGCAACGTTTACGAGCGTCTGCGCTGCCTGCTCTTGCGCCGCGCGGATGGTTTCGATCTGCGACATGGCGGAATACGCGGGGTTGCGGTAAATTTTACCGATGACAAAGGGCATGGAGGAGCAATCCTGACCCGTCACCTGCGTAAGATCGCTGCGAAGATCGCTGATGAGGTCGGTGAGCAGCTCATAGTACGCATCTGCATACGTCTTGGTATTCGCTTCCGCCTCGCCCTGCATCCACCACATTCCGCGGATGACGGGCGTATAACCCTTCTCTTCAAGCTTATTCAGCCCCTCTGCGACAATGTCCAAAAAATTATCGTAGAGAATCCCGATCTTGCCGCCGCCGACGCTGTGTTCTTCCCGATAAGAAGGCGGTGTCCAGGTGCCGTAGTTCGTGGATGCGGCATTTGTCGTATCGGGATAGAGGAATGTCGCGCCCCATGCATATTTTATGACGGCGCTCATCGTTCCCGAATCGCCGAGCGCGGAGGCAATCCCGAGCTCCGCGCCGCTGCGGCGGTCGCTCGTGGAATACGCCTTACCGTACCCCGCTTCCACGGGCACGAAATCGGTCGGAAGCACGGACGAGACGTCCGATTCGTACTCGCCCCAGAACAGAACATTGTCAAAGCCCTCCGAAAAACGCGGATCGTCGTTCGTCTGAGGTAGCCCCTGTGCATAACCGACTGCATTGGATTGTCCGCCGATCAGCCATACGTCGATGGTATTTTCCTCGGCAACAGCGGGAAGCGCGCCAAGCGCGCCCCCCGCACATGTTAGCGAAAGCACTGCAGCCGCCGAAAGGCATGCAAGCATTTTCTTCATCGTTATGCCTCCTGCCCTGCCTGCGCCGCCTCCAGCGCAAGCATGTCTGCAATCGTGAGATAATTGTCAAGCGTAGCAATCACAGAGTCCGTGCTCTTCACGGTGCCGTCCGCCTTGTCATAGACTCTGTCGGCACTGCCCGAATTGATCCATCCGAACAGGAAGTACAGCCCGTCTGCACTGTCAACCCCGAAATCGGCAAAGGAGATCTTCCACTCGAGCACATATTCCGTGATCCCCGTCGCAGTCTCGCCGCTCGCGGGAAGTGCTTCGCTCCCCTTCATGTTATCGAGCGCTGCGGGCGTCCCGGGTACATACGATCCGCCGCCGAAGTCATATCTCGACCGCGCCAGCCCCGATGCGTACGCACGATAATAATCGGCCGTCTCAAACCCTGCGTTGCTGATCACAAAGTTGACACCTGCAGTTCCCTGATTGCCGCTTCCCGCATTGGTCAGCGTCTTTGCCGTATTTTCCGAAACCTTGAAGGCAATATAGATCGCATCCGTGCGCTCGATCCAATCAATCGTCACCGTCGCGTAGTCGTTGTCATCCTTGCCGGCTCCCGCCGTGGAGAACGAGAAGGAATGCTCGTATTCGTCCGCCGAAACAGTTCCGTCCAGCGTCGGCGCACCCTCGTAGACGAGCGTGATCGAAGCCGTCTTTTCTCCTGCCGTTGCCGTGAGCACTTCCGTCCCCGTGCCCGTCATGGTATAGGTATAATAGCCTTTTTTGCCTTCCGTTACGACCTTATCGCCGAATGTGACATTCTTGAAATAGACAAACTCGGAGAGCGCCGACCCGACGCGGAAGGACGCCACGCCTTCTGCCGCAATGACCGACTGATCGGCAGGCGCTGCACCGACGATCTGCGCCGCCGTGAGCCAGTTCTGTGCGGCAGGGATCGTGGTTGCAGAACCGTCCATCCAGCGCGTTGCCATCGACGTATTGTCCGACTTAGTCGCAATCGCACCGATCGCAAGGAAGAAGTTCTCCGCATTTGTCGCGCCGATCGCCGAATAAGGCACATAGAATTCCACCGTCATGCGGTTGTAGCCCTTGGAGGCATCCTGTTCATCGTTTGCAACAAGCCCGACTTTGAACGCAAGGCTGCCGACAGGTGCATCCGTACGATCCGTCGAGGGCGCTCCCGCGGTGAGGTTGGTGCTCGTGCGCACCGTTCCGTCCGCAAAAACGCGCCACCAAAGACCTGTTCCTGCGTCTGTCGCATTTGCCATGCGCAGCTCGAATCCGCCGCCGTTATTGCCCGTTGCCGCAGTTCCGTAATTGATATACGCAGAATCCATCACGATCGCAACTCCGACGCCGTCCGTATCATAATAGACGTAGACCGTGAGTTCCATCTCCTGCGAGTTGACTGCATAGAACGTGTACGGCACATTCGCGTACGCATCCTTTTCATCCACTTTCCCGTCATAGGAAATGGGAGGCGCATTGTAGGTGAATGTCACCTCCGCCGTGCTGGCGTATGTCCCTGTACCGAGGCGCGCCGTGAGCGTTTCCGTCTGTGTCCCCGTCATGGTATAGCTGTAATAGCCCTTTTCCCCTTCGGTGACCGTTCCTCCGCCCGTAAATTCGACGCCCGTGAAGTAGAGATATTCCGAAATGGAAGCGTCCATACGGAAGGATGCTTGCCCGAAGAACGCCTGAACAGACGTTGCAGACAACTTCGCCGTATCAAGGTCGGAGAGGTGCAGCCAGCCGTCCTGCGTCGGTACCGCAGGGTCGGGACTGGAGCCGTCCATCCACACGGTGCGCAGCGTTCCGTTATCCGATTTTCTGGTTGCAATCAGGCCGACGGCGAGATAGAAGTCCTCTGCGCTGCTTGCTCCCACCGCAGAATAGGGAACATAGAATTCCACGGTCATCTGATTGTAGCCCTTGGAGAGATCGGAGGGATCGTTTGCCACGGTGCCGACGCCGAACACGACACTGCCCACAGGCGTCGTCGTACGATCGGTCGAAGGCGCGCCCGCCGTGAGGCTGGTATTGGTACGCACCGTTCCGTCCGAGAAGATACGCCACCAAAGCCCCGTGACCGCGTCCGTGGCGTTCGCCATGCGGATCTCGATGCCGCCGCCGTTGTTGCCCGTCGCATTGCCCTGCACGTTGATGTAGTCCTGATCCATCACGATGCCGAATGCAACGCCGTACTCCCCGATCCTTGCGTAGATGCGACCCGAAGCTTCATAGCCGTGGTTGTCCACCGTCGAGAATCCGACGGGAAGCGTCTGATATCCGTCTGTCTCGGTGATGCGGCCGTCCGCCATGACGGGCAGATAGATCGCAGAGAACGTAAGCTGCGCTCCGTCCGCTTCAGCACTGATAGACGCAACTTCGTCGATCGAATCGACAAACGCCTTTGTAAACGCAATCGTGTATCCGTCCGCTCCTTCCGTAAACGTTACGCCGTCCGTCTTCGACTGTACGCCCCTGACGCTTGCGGGAAGAATGTTGACAAAGCAGTTGGAAATGGTTCCCGTATACTGGCGCGTGACGGAAATTTCCGTCGTATATCCGCCGTCTGCGGTGAGTTCGGATGCATTGAAGAGAAGATCGTCGGCATACAGCTCGGAGAGATAGCTTCCGTCCGAAAGGCGCACGAACGCGTTGCGGCTGTTCGTCTTTGCCGTCGTCTGGTTGGAGAGCTGGAAGAACGACCATACATCGTTGTTGGAGGAAGGCTTTGTCGTGTTCTCGATATCCTCCGCATGGATGTACTGCGGATAAACTGCGATCGTTTCGGGTTTTTGCGTAAGCCCGAGCGACTCATAGGGAATAAAGATTTCCACGTCAAATCCGGTCGCATTCGTCGAGGAGACAACGCCGTCCTGTTCCTCACAGCCGAGCAACTGAACCGCCGAGACAGACTTGAAATACTTTTCCGAGAAACTGTTGGTCTCCCGTCCGCGGTGTTTTGCCACGTTGCCAAGGGCGTCGACGCGCAGCTGAACCGACTCCGTCGAGACGGCATTCGCGTCCGCCGACTGTACCCAGATCTCAAGGCTTGTGTTGAGGTTGATGGCACGCACATTGGTCGCATGGATCTCGCTGTCGCGCACACGCACCGCAAGATAGACGCCCTTATCGGAGAGATGCGCCGTCGTGCCGACCGTCGCATACACGCTGTTTGCAGGTTTATCCACTTCATAGACAAACTCGTTCTGCAAGTTCCAGACGTCCTCATCAAACACGCCGTCGATCGTCATGTAGGAATCAACGGGCGTCAGCCATGCATCCGCCAGCTCGGAATACAGGCCGATCGCGTCATTGGAGGCGACCAGGTAGCTTCCGAGCGCATTCGTGCTGCAGTTCGGATTGCACTTCGTCCACACGCTCGCAGCATCGCTTGCCTCCGATTCCACATGATAGAACGCCGTCATATACTGCACCATTTCAGGCTTTTCCGAAAGTCCGAGGCTCTCCCACGGGATAAACAGCTCAATGGAATAGCCGTTGTTGGAGCTCGTGTTGATGCCCATGCCGTCAATATGACAGCCCGCAATATGCGCCTTGTTCCAGAGCGCCCACTCGGTATTGAGCGTCTCGTTATCGTGATAGACGGCAGTCTTGGTACGATAGGTACGCATTTCCGTCGTGCAGCTGTCCTGCCCCGTCGGGACAACGGAAATACGGAAGCTGTTGCCGCTCCATTCTACCGCGTCCACGGCGCCCACATACAGCTCTACCGACGTATTGCCCGAGGCGCGTCTGTCTGAGGAATAGTAGATCGCCTGATCGGAAACGTCAAACGCAACATACAGCCCGTTTTCGCCCAGATAGCTCATGGTCGTCATCGAAACGGGGTTCGCCTCCGTGGACATCTCGTGCGTGAAGGTGTATGCCGTGCCGTTGTTCTGCCAGACATCCTCGTCAAGCACGCCGTCCACCGTCATATCCGCATCCTGCGCAAATGAACCGAGATAGCCGTTTTCATATTCTCCGTTTTCTATGCTGTGGCCGCCCTGCAGACGGTCAAGCTCCTCCTGCGTGGGATTGACGGCACAGCCGCCCGCCACAAGGCACGCCGCCGCACATACTGCCAAAATCCCGACAGCAAGTCTTTTTTTCATCGTCTTTTCCTCCCTTGATGCTTATTTCCCGAGCACCCAGACATCGCCCACTGCGGCGATCGTTCTGCCCGTCGGCACGCGGAACGTGATCGTAATACTCTTTACTTCCACTTCGGCAAATTCCACCACAAGGTTGCTCCCTGCAAACATCAGCTCCTGCGAAGCGTAGCAGGTGTTTTCGTCAAACGAGAACGCCGCGCCCGTAATGTATGCCGTCCCTTGCGCGCCGCTCTCCGTACGCACTTCGAGCGTGATACGCGCGATCTGATAGAACGCTTTGTTGTAATCGATGCTGTTGTAGAGCATCAGCGCACGCACGGGGCGGTAGTCGTCAAAGGCGAGCGTGATCTGCGCGTCCCCGCCCGACGCAAACTCCGTTTCCTTTACGGCGCCGTAGCTGTGCGAGGCAAAGAATCCGTCGTTGAGATATTTCGCGTCGCTCCCGTCGGCAAGCCCCTGTGCGCTTACCGTCGCTTCGGGCGCGATATTCTTGTATCCGCTGATCGCGGCAGGCAGCGCCTGCAGGGAATAGGACGTCGGGCCGTTGGCAACGAGCACTTCAAGTCCGTCCTCGTTCTGTACAAACCCTGCGCGCACATAGGAGATCGCGCGGTTATTCTGATCGATACTGCTTCTGTCCGCACCCTCGTGGTAGAAGATAAACAGCTCGTCCCCCACTTCCGTCAGACAGCAGTGCCCCGTGCCCGCATTCTGGATCCAGTTCATCTCCGTGCCGAGCAACAGCCCGCCCTCCTCCTTGGAGAGTTTACGGAAGGGTCCCATCGGAGAGTCGGAGACCGCCTGCGCCACCGAATACAGGTTGGAACTCGTGCTTCCCACCGAATAGACAAGATAGTACTTATCCCCGTGACGGTATACCTGCGGACCTTCGTTGATCTTGTCCGTCGATGCACGCTCTTTATCGATGTCGCTCGTCTCGTCGCCCTCCATCGAGGCGTACCCGACTCGCGTGAGCTGCACGGCGCTCGAATAATCGGGCGTGGCAAAATCTTTGCACTTCACCACCCAGATATCCGACTGATCGCGCTCGAACTGCGCGGAAATCTGCGCCGCAAGTTCGGGCTCCTCGCCCGCAAGCTGCTCGATAATGTTATAGCGGTCCTGTCCGCGCGTGAGATAGAGATAGATCTGCCCGTCATCGTCCACGAAATAGAAGGAATCGAGGAACCGAAGGCTCGCATATGTTCCCTCTTCGCATGCAACGCCGTTGAACGCCGTGATCTTGGCAGGATCGAAGATGGGATCGCCCAGTCCGATCGTATCCCCGTTCTGATTGGTCCCCGTCCACTGCTTGAAGGGTCCGAGCGGGCTCTCCGAGTACGCAAGTCCGATGTACGTATTGGCATAATAGGGTCCGCCCGATGCAATCGTGTTGCTGTTGCGCGCGGAGTAGGTCATGTAATACAGCCCGCTTTCCTCATGATAGACGACCTCGGGCGCCCACAGGCTCGCATACCCCCAGGACTCCGTCTCAGGCTCAAAAGCGACGCCCGCCGCGTCCCAGTGTACGCCGTCCGTGGATTGCCAGACTCCGATCCCGCGGGCGGAAAGCGTGTTGCTCGTCCCGTACAGATACAGCGTGCCGCCGTTCTCTCCCTCCTGCCAGATGACCGTCGGATCCGCGACCTGACGCAGCTCCACATCGTTGCGGTAAAAGAGCGACTCGTCGTACTCCCGCTGCCCTACTGTCGTATTCTCCTCGGGGATCGTCCCGTCCGAATAGCCAAGCCCCACCTCAAACGTGCTACCGCCGCACCCCGCGAGCGCAAAGACCGTCGAAAGCGCAACTGCCGCAATCGGAACGAGACGCATTGCCTTGTTCTTCATGGCTTCCCTCCTTATCCTTTTTCCTTATCTTTTTCCTGAATTTTTTTCTGATATTTTTTGATATTTTTGAGTTTTTCTGAATTCAGACGACATCTCAGATCGTTTACCGATCGTCGTTTTCTTTTCTGTTTTCTTTTCTGTTTTCTCTTCCGTTTTTTCAGAGCTTGAGCCCCGACGTAACAATGCCGGAAATAAAGTATCTTTGTGCGAACACAAAGAGCGCCACCGTCGGGACGATCGCAATGAGCGTTCCCGCCATCACCGCCCCGGGGTCGGAGTACTGCCGCGAACTTGCAAACTGCTGAAGCGCAAGCTGCAACGTGAGCAGCGAAGCGGACTTGAGATAGAGCATGGGGCCGAGGTATTCGTTATATCCCGTGACGAACGCGAGCACGAACTGCGCCCAGAACGCGGGCATGGCGATGGGCAGCATGATGCGGAAATAGATGCCGAAGAATCCGAGCCCGTCCACAGACGCGGCGTCCATCATGTCGGAGGGCACACCCGCATAGTACTGTTTGAGGAAGAACACGGCAGACACGCCTCCCAAAAGCCCCGGCATGATGACGGGCAGCGGCGTATTCAGCCAGTCGTAGTAATAAAACAGCAGATACGAAGGCACCAAAGTGATGACGCCCGGGAGCATCATGGTCGCCATGAGGAATCCGAACATCGCATTTTTTGCACGGAAACGCAGTTTCGCGTAGGCAAACCCTGCCATGCCCGCGAGCACCGTTGCAATGACGGCACGCGGCAGATACATCCACATGGTGTTGATGAACCCCAGAATGATGAGCGGCGTTTGCACCGTGTTCCCGCCGACGTATGTGAAGACATCGATATATCCGTTGAGCGTAAAGGTCTCGGGCCACCAGGTAAAGTCGAGGCTCAGCGATTCCGCGGGGAGTTTGAACGAGGTGACAAGCGCGATCCAGAACGGAAACAGCACGATAAAAGCCATCAGTGCAAGAAAGAAATAGACCGCTCCGCTCGCAATGTATTTTTTGATCTTTGCCGCCTGATTGGCGCACTTTTTATCCATTTTCACGTCAGTCATACTTCACCCACAGTTTCGAGATTTTGAAGTTGAACACGGTGATGATGAGCACGACGAGCGTCAGAAGAAGGGACGCCGCAGCGGCAACACCCATTGCGTTGTAGTTAAAGCCCTGACGATAGATATAGAACACCAGCGTGAGTGCGGCATAATTGATGGATTGTCCGCCCGTCGGGTCCATGACCTGCACTTCGCTGAACAGCTGCAGGATACTGATGAACCCCGTCACGAGCAGGAAAAAGAGCGTCGGACTGACCGCGGGGACGGTGATATGCACAAGTTTCTGCCAACGATTTGCGCCGTCCAGATCCGCCGCCTCGTAATATGACTGATTGACAGAGGTGAGACTCGCCGAGAGAAGGATGACTTTATATCCCGTCTGCGCCCATACCATCATGACGATGAGGGAAAAACGGAACATCCACTCAGAATCCAGCCAGCCGATTTTGCTCCCTAAAATTTCATTGAGCACGCCGTAATTGGTATCGAACAGCCATTTCCAGACGAACACGATCGCCACCGACGAACAGATGAAGGGCAGGAACAGGATGACGCGAAAGACTCCCGTTCCCTTGACCGTCGCATTCAGCGCCGCCGCGATAAAGAGCGCAAGCACGAGAGATATGGGCAGCGTGAGCGAATAGATGATCGTATTGAGAAAGGCGGTCCAGAAATTGCTGTCCTTGACAACTTCCTTAAAATTATCCAGCCAGATAAACTCTGCACCGGTAAAGGAGACGGGCGTCCGCATTTTGTAAAACGCCATAACGAGCGCGAGCGCCATGGGGACAACGCTGAACACAAGACAGGACAAGACGGGCAAAGCGCCCATGATCGTGCCGCAGATCTCCTCGTTGCGCGCCTGTTTTGAACGCCGCTTTGCAGGCGGAGCAGAATTTTCAATTGTCTCCGCACCCGACCCCATATCCCGGATTGCTTTGGTTTGCTCCATATGCGCTCCCCTTTACTTTCTTGTGTATTCGTAGAGAAGATCCTGTGTGGCAAGATACTCGGGACATCTGTAGAATTCAGTCAGGCTCATATCCCCGTTGCGCACATCCGAATTGAGCACGCTCGCCCAGTCGTCGATCCACTTTTTGTCCTTGAGATACCACCAGTCTGCGGGGCTCTCATAGGCGGTCGCCTGCGCAAACACGATCGCGTTGTCCGCCGCATACTGACTGTTCAGGAACGCACCGTCCTCGTCATATGCAAGCGACTTATAATACGGGCACGCAAATCCCTGCTGCGCCTGAATGGCCTGCCCTTCCTTGCTCGCAACGTACTCCATGAACAGCCAGCTCGCATTGGGATAACGGGTGTTCGCGTTCATGACAAGCGCAACGGAGCCGCTGTGCGCCGCCTCGACGCCGTGCACGAGCACCTCGGTCCCGTCCGCAGAGTACTCCTTGTAGACGAGCATGGGCGCCACGTCAAAGCTGTCCTTTTCCATATTATCGGTGAACTGACGCTGTACCGACGCCGTGGAAACGAGCATTGCAACCTTTCCCGAAGAGAAGTATGCATTCTTGTTCTCGCTCATCTTGTCGGGATTGGGCGTAATGCCGTATCCGTAGAGATCGCCGTTGGCATCCGCGCCGTAGAAATCGCTGACATCGTCATAGACGCCCTCGACATTGTCGATCGACTTGCCTGTCGACTGCGAAAGGCGCACAAATTCCGAGAACGCCTCGCGCTGGGAAGGAAGCTCGTTGCAGCTTGCCTTCTGCTCGGCAGTGAGATCGTCCTTGTCGTTGTAGGAGACGATGCTCCCCGCTTCATAGGTATTTCCGTTGACCGTGATGGGCTGCGCATCATCCTTCACGATATAGTTCTTGGTGGAATCGTTGAGCGTGAACTGATAATACCCGCCGTTGAACTGCGCATCGTCCGTCGGGATGTACTCGATGCAGTCGCCGCCCACCGACCAGCCGTAATTGAACCACCACTCGCTGAAAAAGCCGTAGTCCGCTCCGCCCTCTTCCATCAGCATTTTTGCAAGATCTACGCACTCCTGCCAGCTCATGGCAATCGACTTGTTGAAGTAGTACTGCCCGTTCTCTTCATAGAACGCCATGATCTTCTTCTTTTCGTCAGGATGTTCTTCGTTCCACGTGCGGATGGATTCCTCCGTCTCGCTGATGATCGTGATCCCCGCCTGCTCAAAGAACTTCTTGTTGAAATAGATCCCCGTCGGCGCAAGGTCCTTGGCAATGCCGTAGAGCGGATCGTCCGCATTCGACGTCGTCGTCTCGGGATCGTAACGATAGCGGTCCGTCGTGTACGGAAGCATATCCTCTGCATCCAGTCCGTTCTTTCCGCCCGATGCTTCCCAGTTCGCAAGGCTCTCCTCATAGAACGGCGTGATGTCATAGAGCGCCCCCTGATCGACATAGCTCTTGAAATAGTTCTCCGACGCATATGCGACGTCGGGACCGCCGATCATGTTGACAACAAAATTGTCGTTATAACCGCTCGAACTCTTGGGCGTATAGTTGACGCGGATGACGCCCTCATACTTCTCGTTGAAGTTCGCGACAAGCTCGTTGAACGCCGCCTCTTCGTACTTGTCCGCCCAGCCCCAGAAATTGATGATGGTCGTCGAATCGGAAGGGATAATGTTCCCCTCGTCGTCAAACTCGATGTCCGAGCCGCCGCCGCAGCCGCTCAACGTTCCCAGCGCAGCCAGCCCTGCCATCATAGCAGCAAGCAACACATACAGTTTCCGTTTCATGTCATTTTCCTCCTTCCTGTTCCGCCGTGGCGGAAGTAACATTCCATTTTGCTTGTTTGTGACAAAAGTATATCATATTTCACACAGTCGGTAAACACACAATTTTACCATTTAGGTGCATTATTTGCGCGTAATCCAAATTTTTCCGACTTATTTTTCACAATTCGGACTTCTTTTTCCGCATTGACAGCTCGCTTCAGACGTGTTATAATCAAATCATGAGATACAACCGTAAACATGAGATCATCTATCTGGACGAGCGCACCTACTCCAACGACTTTTTCTGTCTCGCCATGGCGGGGAAGACCCTGCCCAATCCCAACTACATCATCAACCACTCCTACAAGGACGGTTCCGTGTGGGACAAGTACAACTTTGAGTATGTCCTCTCGGGAAAGGGATACATCGAGACGCGGGACAAGACCTATTGCGTGGGTGAGGGCGATCTGTTCTTTCTCAATAAACTCCAGCAGCACGTCTACTACGCCGACAGAAAAGAGCCCTATGAAAAGCTCTTTCTTGTCGTGAGCGGATCGCTCGTCGATTCCCTGCTCGCCGATCACGGCGTGACCGAGAGCGTCATCGTCGCGCACACCGACGCAAAAGCCATCTTCGAACAGGCATTCGCCCTCATCGAAAAGGCGAACGGACAGCTCTCCCAAAACGACTATACCGAGCTTACCTGCCATGTTCTGCGGCTCGTTCAGCGCATCGCGCCGCCCGACTTCACCCTCTGCGCCACCGACGCGCATCCCGCCGATCTCATCCGCAACTACATCGATCACAACATCTACGAGCGCTTTACCCTCGAAGAACTTGCGAACACGGTGCACCGTTCCGTCTCTCAGACCGAGCGCCTGTTCAAGGCAAAGTACGGCGTATCTCCCATCCGCTATGTCCTGGATAAGAAACTCGACGCGGCACACGCACTCTTCATGACAACCTTTTTGAATGTCGGAGAAGTCGCCGAGCGCCTGTCATTTGCAAACGTCAAGTATTTCTCGCGTCAGTTCAAACTGCGGTTCGGTCAGACCCCTTCCGAATACATCCGCAATCAGGAGAAAAACCCCTTCTCGCGCAAGTCCGATCAGGACTGAACGACAGGCACTCCGCCCGCAAAATCAATGCGGCAGCGCGACAGATACCAGCTCTTCCCCATGTCCGACGAGCCCTGATAGAACAGCCACACTTTTCCGTCGGCATCCCTGTATACATAAGGATGCCCCGACTCACAGCTGTTCCATTCGCCAGGCCGCCCCGCCGCCAGGAAAGGACGGTCAGACAGCTTGCGGAATGTAACGCCGTCCTCGGAGACCGCTACGCCGATCTGCTGCGGCGAACAGTTGTACGCCCCGCCGTAGAAAAGATAGATCTTGCCGTCCTGCTCGATCGCGGCAGGCGCTTCAATGCACTCGCCCTCCCAGTCATACTCGGGCGCAAGCACCGAATGCGCCGCAAGCTGCTTCCAGTCCGCACGCGAGAATCCGCTATTGAGGTCCGCCGCCGCAACGCCAAGCTTCTGAATACGCATCGCATGATCGCGCGTCGCAAAATACAACAGCAGTCTGCCCCCGAACGGCACGACGTCCGCATCGATCGCGCGCCCCACACACCAATCCACCGTCGGATGAAATACGGGGTTCGTGGGATCTTTTTCAAAATGGATCCCGTCCTCCGACGTCGCGTGACAGATCGCGTCACGCTCATGATTGCCGTAGCTCTGATAAAAAAGATGAATCTTTCCCCCGAGCACGATCGCCGCGGGCGCACCGATCCCGTTCTGCTCGCATGGCTGCGTATAGGGAATGTTCCCCACGCTCGTCCAGTGTTCCATATCCTGTGAGACGGCTATGCCGATCCCGAGCCGTTCGCGCCCGCCTTCCGCATAGTACGAGGAAAAATACAAAAAGTACCTTCCGTCCTTCCAGCGGATGACCGCAGGATCCTTTGCATACGCTTCGCGGCTCCCGTTTCTTTCCGTAAACAGCATTTGACAATTCCTTTTTCTAAATCTTTTCCTGCGAAAATCGCAAACAAAGTATACCTGCAGGTACCATATTTGTAAATATATTTTGTCAATAATGCGCAAATAGTGTCCCCTTTGGCTGTTTTTTGAAACTGTCTTCTGCCTCATCAAATGCGTCAGGAACGCAAAAAAATCCGCACGGCGAGCGTCCCTTGGCGGGCGCGGCCGATGGCAGGATTACAGTTAAGCACTGCAATGCAGACACGTTTGGCGCGCATGGCGCATTAAGCGGAGCGTCGCATGGCGGGCGCAGTCGATAGCAGAGTTGCAGTTAAAAGACCGCAAGGCGGGCACGACTGGAACAGGCAGACAAATCACTGCAAATCGGAATAAAAATCTTTTCATTTGTACCAAAAGGGCGGGTCGTTCCTTTGAGAACGCCCCGCCCTTTTGCAAAAAACTTTTTCGTATTTCTTTGTTGTTTTATCTGCTTACCCTGCCGTCTGCCGCGCCCTGTGCCAGCGCGCGGATCTCCTGCTCGCAGGCAAGGCAGACATCGCCTTCCACGGAATGTTTGAAGCACCCCGCCGCCGTGGCAAATTCAATCGCCGACTGACCCGATTCTTTGCCTGCAAGCGCGTAGATGAGCCCGCCCGCGAAGGCGTCGCCGCCGCCCACGCGATCGACGATCTTCATATCGTATTCGCGCGAAAAGTATGCCTTGTCCTGCCACAGCATGCCCGAAAAGAAGTTTTCGTTTGCCGTGACCGACTTGCGCCGCGTGAGTGCAACGGCGCGCAGGCCGTACGTCTCGGCGAGCATGCGCGCAAGCGCCTCGTCATGTTCGTCTCCCGTTCCCTGCGCGTGCAGATCAAAGATCTGCTCCGCCTGAAACGCATTGGAGATACACACGTCTATGTCCGCCATGAGCTTTTTCATCGCCTCTTTCGCGCGTTCGAGCGGCCAGAGCGTAGCCCTATAATTGATGTCGCAGGAGACCGTCGCACCGTGTTTTTTTGCCGCGCGGCACGCCTTTTGCACGAGCGCAAGACAGTTTTCCCCGAGCGCGGGCGTGATGCCCGTGAAATGGAACCAGTCCGCCCCCTCAAACACGCTTTCGTCATACTCGTCGGCAGAGGAGACGGCAAACGCCGAACCCGCTCTGTCATAGATGACCTTCCCCGCGCGCTGAGATGCACCGCGTTCCAGATAATATACGCCAAGTCTTCCGTCGCCGCGGACAATATACTTCGTTCCGACCCCCCAGCGGCGCAGACTGTTCAAAGCCGCCTGTCCGAGTTCGTTTTCGGGAAGTTTGGTGACAAATTCCGTCTTTGCGCCAAGCTGGGCAAGCATCACGGCAACATTCGCCTCCGCTCCGCCGTAGCAGGCGCCGAACGTATCCGCCTGTACAAACCGCTCATTGGCGGGCGGCGAAAGCCGAAGCATCACTTCGCCGAGCGTCACGATCTTCATCCGCGCACCTCCTTTGCGATCGCCGCGGCGCGACGTGCGCGCGCTTCGATCTCCTCAGGCGTTCCCTTGACGAGCCAGCTCCCGCCCACGGCCGCGATCGCCTTGCATGCGAGATACTCCGAGAGCATCTCCTCTTTCACGCCGCCCGTCGGCACAAACTTTATCTGCGGAAATGCCGCCGAAAGCGCCTTGATCGCGGAAAGTCCGCCGTACACGTCGGCGGGGAAAAACTTCACTGTCGTAATCCCCGCCGCAAGTGCGCGCATGATCTCCGTCGGCGTGGCGCACCCGGGCAAATACGGCACATTCCGCTCTTTGCACATGGCGGCGACTTCCTCGGAAAATCCGGGCGAGACAACAAACTGCGCCCCTGCCGCAAGCGCCTCGGCACACTGCGCGCCGTTCAGCACCGTCCCCGCGCCGATCTTCATCTCGGGAAGCGCTTTGCGCCCCTCACGGATGCACGCCGCGGCGCAGTCGGTGCGAAAGCAAATTTCCGCAATATGAATTCCGCCCGCGCAGAGCGCACGGAGCGCGGGAAGCGCGTCCTGTGTGCGCAAAAACGTCACAACGGGGATGACAAAACCGTCCTGAAACATCTCAGACCCCCGAATACGCCGAAAATCCGCCGTCCACGGGAATGACCGTTCCCGTCACAAATCCGCTTGCGCCATCATCCGCAAGCCACAAGAGCGCGCCCAAAAGATCGGACGGCTCCCCGAACTTCTTCATGGGCGTCGCCGCCAGGATCTTACCCGTGCGCGCCGTGGGCGTGCCGTCCTCTTTGAACAAAAGCGCTCTGTTCTGATTGGTCACGAAGAAACCCGGGGCGATCGCGTTGCACCGAATCCCCTTGCTCGCAAAATGCACCGCAAGCCACTGCGTGAAGTTGGAGATCCCCGCCTTCGCCGCAGAGTATGCGGGAATCTTCGTGAGCGGACGATAGGCGTTCATTGAAGAGATGTTGATAATGTTCCCGCCCGTCTCCAGCATGTCCGCAGCAAATACCTGCGTCACGAGAAACGCCGTCGTGATATTGAGATCGAACACAAACTTAATGCCGCTTTCATCCAGTGCAAAAAAGTCTTTTTGCGCCGCCTCTGCCGCGGTCTCGTTGTCGCACGTCGCCCTCGGATTGTTCCCGCCTGCGCCGTTGATGAGAAAATTCACCTTGCCGAATGCCGCGTTCACTTCCTCTTTCGCCGCGGCAATGCTTGCCTTGTCCAAACAGTTGCATCGTACCGCGATCGCGTTTTCGCCGATCTCGTCGGCAATCGCCTTTGCCGCGTCGAAGTTGATGTCAAGAAGCGCCACCTTTGCGCCGCACTGCGCAAGCGCACGCCCGAACTCGCTCATTAAGACCCCGCCCGCACCCGTAATTGCAATCACTTTTTCGCTCAGATCTACCTCAAAGGGAAGTTTCATATTTTTACCTCCTGTCCTTTTCCACCGCTTCAAATAATCCGCTTAAATACGTTGCCCCGAGTGCACGGTCATAGAGCCCGTACCCCGGTTTTGCGTCCTCGCCCCAGATGTTCCTGCCATGATCGGGCCGAACGTATCCGTCAAACCCGTTTTCGGCAAGCGCTTTGACGATCGCGTAGATGTCCACGTTCCCGTCCTGCGTCTGGTGCCCGTTCTCATAAAAGTCCGTCTCGTTCACGAACTTCAACTGCCGAAGATGGGCAAAGTAAATCCGCTTTGCATACTTTGCCGCCATTTTTGGAAGATCGTTGAACCGCCCCGCACCCAACGAACCCGTGCAGAACGTAAATCCGTTGTGTACATCGGGCACCGCTTTTATCATCTTTTCATAGCTCTCCTCCCCCGTCACGATGCGCGGAAGCCCGAAGATGTCCCACGGCGGGTCGTCGGGATGAATCGCCATGTTGATGCCCGTCTCGTCACACGCAGGCATGATGCCCTTTAAAAAATACACGAGGTTGTCAAAGAGCTGTTCGTGCGTGACGCTCTTATACTCCTCAAGCAAGCCCCCAAGCTCCTCGGGCGTGTAACTCTCGTCCCAGCCGGGGAGGCGCAAGTTATGCTTGTCCAGCTTTTCAAAATCGGACTGCTTATAGGCAAGGCAAAAACTGCCGTTCTCCTGCCTGTAATGAAGATCGGTGCGGAACCAGTCGAACACGGGCATGAAGTTATAGCAGATACACTTCACGCCGTATTTTCCTAAGTTTCGGATGGTCTGCGCGTAGTTTGCAATGAGTCTGTCCCTTAAAGGCTTTCCGAGCTTAATGTCCTCGTGCACGGGCACCGACTCGATGACTTCCATCTCAAGCCCCTCTTTTTCGCACAGCGCCTTTAATCGGGCGATCTTTTCCTCTTCCCACACCTCGCCCACGGGCGTATCGTACACTGCCGTCACGACGCCCGACATATTGGGAATTTGACGGATATACTGCAATGGGATGCAATCCTTTTCCCCGTACCAGCGGAAGGTCATTTTCATAATCCGAGCGCCTCCTTGATATTGTTGTAGCAGATGTTCTTTGCGATCGTCTTTGCCGCCTGCATGTCGTACTCGCCGCGTTCCACAAGTGTCCCCAAATACTCGGAGAGGATACGGCGGAAGAAGTCAAAGCGCGCATAGCTCGAAAAGCTGCGGCTGTCGGTGAGCATGCCGAAGTTGGTACCGAGAACGGAGTATTCCGCGATCGTCGAAAGATTGCGCCTGATCCCTTGCACGGTGTCGTTGAACCACCACGCCGCGCCCAATTTTACATGGCGGAATGCGCCCGTGATCGCCGCCAGAGCGGGAAGCTCGCTGTCGTTGAGGGTATAGAGCACCGTCTCGGGACGCTCCTCATCGGAGAGCTGCTGAAAAAATGCAATGACGTTTTCAATGGGCGATGCGCTTGCGATGACGTCAAAGCCCGCATCGACGCCGCAGACTTTGTACATTTCGGGATTGACGTTTCTTGTCACGGCAAAGTGAATCTGCATGATGACATTGTACTTTTTATAAAGCCTTGCAAGCGCGGTGAGAAGATAGCCGAAGACTTCCTCGCCCCCCTTTCCTTCAGAAAACAAACGCTCCGCCTCTTGGCTTGAAACATACCTTGCAGGGAATTTCAGAAATCCGTGGTCGGAAATGCGGCAGCCGTGTGCGACAAAATACTGTAAGCGCTCCTCCGCCGCACGCAGAATGTCCGCAAGCGTCTTGAGCGGATAGCCGACAACCTTTCCGAGCCGATCAAGATACTTCCTGTCCAAAGATAACAGTTTGTCGGGGCGGAAGGTGGGCGCGACGATCGTTTCATCATACGTCCCATGCGCCGCAAGATCGTCCGCAGGGTCGTCGGTCGTTGCCACAAACTCCACTTTGTACTGCTTTAGGAGCGTGCGCACGGAGATAGCTTTTAATTTCTCATTCGCCTGCGCGTAGATGCGTTCCGCGCTCTCTTCATTGAGGGGCTCGGTGATTCCGAACACCTGAGAAAGCTCCATGTGCGTCCAATAATAGAGCGGGTTTCCTGCAAGCTGAGGCACGATTTTCGCGTATGCCAGAAACTTTTCATGCCAGCTTGCATTGCCTGTAATGAACTTTTCGTCCACGCCGCAAAGGCGCATGGCGCGCCATTTATAGTGATCGCCCGCGAGCCACAATTCCCCGATGCCCGAAAAATGCGCGTCGCTTCTGATCTTGTTCTGATCGAGATGACAGTGATAGTCGATGATGGGAAGATCTTTTACTTGCTCATAGATCGTTTTCGCACTGTCCGAAGAAAGAAATAAGTTCTCAAAAAATGTCAAGGTGAAACCTCCTTTGTGCCGCTCTCATATGCCGCCAAGATAAGACGGACGCACTTTGCGCCCTCTTCTGCGCCGATGGGGAAGCGCGTCCCCTGTTTGATACAGTCGTAAAAATGCTCGATCAGCACGCGGTGACTTGCGCCGTAGCAGTCTTTGCCGTATGCGCCGTGCACAGGTGCGAGCGGGACGTCCGTTCCGTTCACGCGGAATTTATCGGGGAGCAGTTCCGCTCTGTCCCCGTCCGCCGACTCCATGAAAATGACGGGCGGAAAATCACAGCCTGCGCCCGTCGTGGCGCAAATCGTTCTCGTCGCCCCGCCGCCCGTCATGCGCAGAAAAGCGGTGTCCTCCGTCTCGATGACGCCGCTTAGCGCAAGGCGGGAGACCTGTGCAGAGACGCGCTCGGGCATGCCCGAGAGCCACTGCACGAGATCGACGGTGTGCAGCGCCTGATTGATGAGCACGCCGCCCCCTTCCGTTGCCTGTTTTCCGCGCCACGCGTCCGCCGCGTAATACGCCTTGTCCCTGCGCCAGGCATGCATCGCCGAGACGCTCACGATGTGCTTGCCTTCTGCCCACGCCTTCGCCGCCTGAGAGGAGGCGTTATACCGATTCTGAAGGCACACGCCAAGAATCCCCTTCGCGCGGCGCTCTGCTTCGAGGATACGCCCGATATCTTCGCGGCGGATGCACAACGGTTTTTCGCACAACACGTTTGCACCCGCTTCAAGGCATCCCACTACCATGTCCGCGTGCAGATCGTGCGGCGTGCAGACATGGACCGTATCGGGATGTTCCGCCTTAAGCATTTCCCGCCAGTCTGCGTACCCGTTTTCGCCCCTGCGCGCAGGGTCAATGTCGCACAGCACGGGCGAGAAGCCGAGCTCTTTTAAAATCGTGCAGTGAACTCTGCCGATGTTGCCGATCCCGATGACGGCGACCTTCATTTTACATCGCTCCCGTAGGTGCCCGCCGTGTCCGAGACGGCGCCGTTGCCTGTCTTGCGGCGCGAATGCGCACGGTGCTCTTTGAGTTCTTTCAGATAAGCCTCCCCGTCCACGGGCAGGGCGACTTCTTCACCGCCATGCCAGCCTGAGTACTCGATCGCGTTCATGAGTTCCACGCCGCGGATGCCCTCGCGACCGTCCACAAAGAAGGGCTCAAGCCCTAAGAGTGCATTGGCGAAGTTGTTGATAATGCCCGCGTGCTGGGGATTCTTTCCGTCCGTTTCGACTTCCTCGCAGATGACCTTCGGACGAGCGAACGACGCCTGCGCCGTGCGAGAAAACTCCGCCGCGTCCTGTTCGTTTTTGTAATAGAGCAGTTTGTCGCCCTCGACGACCAGCTTTCCGCCCGTCCCTGAGATCTCCAGACGGTTCACCCCGGGCGTCTCGCCCGTCGTCGTGACAAACACGCCCGTCGCGCCGTTCGCATAGGTGAAATAGGCGGTCACTTCGTCCTCCACTTCCACGTCGTGCCACTTGCCGTATGCGCAGAATCCGCGCACCGTGGCAGGCTGCTGCCCGACGACCCAGGAGACGAGATCAAGCTGGTGCGGGCACTGATTGATGAGCACGCCGCCGCCTTCGCCGTCCCATGTCGCCCGCCAGCTGCCCGTATCGTAGTAGAACTGCGTGCGATACCAGTCGGTGATCACCCAAACGACGCGCTGAAGCTCGCCCACCGCGCCCGATGCGACCATCTCGCGCATCTTGCGGTAGACGCAGTTGGTGCGCTGATTGAACATCACCGCGAACGTCGCACCGTATTTGTCCGCCGCCGCGTTCATCTCGCGCACCTGCAGCGCGTACACGCCTGCGGGCTTTTCCGCAATGACGGGAATTTTGCGCTCAAAACAGGCGATCGCCATCTCGGGGTGCAGATAGTGCGGCGTCTCAATGAGCACCGCATCGCACAGTCCGCTGTCGAGCATTTCCAGATAGTCGGAAAAATAGGCGACATCGGGGAACGTCTCCTTCATGCGTTCCACCCTCGACGGATCAATGTCGCACATCGCGGAAATGACACCGTTCTCGATCTTGCCTTGCGCAAACAGATTTTTTGCATACGTCGTGCCCTGATTGCCAAGCCCGATAATTCCGAAACGAATTTTCTTCATCTGATTCTCCATCTCATTCTCCTTCCCTGAGCGCATTCAGATACCGCACGCTGCGCCCGACCTGCTCAAAGGGATCGGGATAATCGCAGGCGTCGTCCTGCTCCACATAGAACTCCTCCGCGCCTGCCGCCTTGGCGGCCCGTACAATGGCGGGAATGTCCAAAGAGCCGTCCCCCACGGGAGCAAATGCGGGGATAAGCTCAAGCTTTTCCGACTTCTTGCGCACGATGCGGTAGTCCTTCAGATGCACGCACTCGACACGCCCCGCAAGCTTTTTGAAGAATTCCGCAACGTTTACGCCGCCGTACTGAAGCCAGTACACGTCCGCCGTAAAATGCACGTCGGGCGCGTCTTCGAGCAGAAGATCAAAGACCGTCTTTTGTCCGAATCTGTAAAATTCAAAGTGATGGTTATGGCAAAAGAGCGTTACGCCGTTTTCCTTGAGCCGTTTCGCGGCGCACTCCAACTGCGCAATGAGCGCGGTGCATTTTTCCTCGTCCACAAATGCCTCGAGCGGCATCATGCCAAGCCCCACGCGTTTGCATCCGAAAAAAAGATGCTCCTTCGCAAGCTGCTCAGGGTCGCCGAGAATGCGTTCAAGCGGGACGTGCGTGAGCGTGACGGGAAGTCCGCTCTCACGGCTCACCCGTCCGATCATCTCCGCATCAAAGGGCGCGCCCGAAAATTGCAATGACGCATAGCCCATTTCCTTCAGGCGCAATGCCGTCGCTAAAAAATCTTGTTCCGTTGCAATCTGCTTGCGCAGAGAATACAGGTTAATTCCGACTTTCATGAATAAAGCCCTCCTCCGTCTCGGTATATCCGCACTGCTCGAGAATGTTTTTGAGCGCCGTCGCGGCGGCATCGAACGCCTCTTCCCGATCGCGGAAAATAAATTTGTGCTTCATCTCTCCGCCGTCGATCTGCGAAAAACTCTCAAACAATGCAAGATGCGGCTCGAGCGTGAGCGTCTTGTCATCATAAACGTAGTCCATAAGGCGCACGATCTCGCCGTCGCCGAACCCCGCAGGCACCAGCTCGCCCGTTTTTGAGATGACGTCCTTGATATGGAAGTAAGCGCAGTTCCCCGCAAGCGGCAATGTGTTCTCGGCGCGCTCGCCCACCTGCAGAAAGTTTGCAGGATCATAGACAAATTTCCAGCTGCGCAGCCCTGCCATCAGCTCTCTTACCCGCGCCGCGGTATCCCCGTAGACCTCTTTCTCGTTTTCATGATACAGCGTCACGCCAAGCTCCGCCGCACGCTCCGCCATGGCGTTGCAATAGTCAATAACGCGCCGTCTTTCCCCGTATGCATGGAAGAAACTAAAAGCCCGCACCTTATCCGTCCCAAGCTCTCGCGCCACCTCGCATACGTGACTGACTGTGTCAAGATATTTTTCGTCCGCCGCAGCAAGATCGATCTTGCCGAGCGGCGAACCGACCGACCATACACGGATCCCGCGCCCGTCAAGATAGCGGGCAATCTCCCTTGCCTCGTGCAAGGAAAGATCGCGCACGTTTTTTCCGTCCACGCTCCGCAGTTCCGTCAGCTTGATTTTGTTGCGCTCCAGTGCATCCGCCTGACCCGCAAGATCCCTCGCCGCCTCATCGGAAAATGCACATAACCTGATCATGATTTTCCTCCTTATGAAATTCCGCTTTTGATTAAGCTATGTTTCTTCCATGATTTTACATACAAAAATTTAACATGTCAATCTCAATTTTTGCAAAAAACATTGCAAATCAAGCAATCCTCTGTTATACTATAGCACATGGAAAAGATTCATCGCAAAGGACTCTATTTTGAAAGCAAGGACGCAGGGAATTCGCAGGACAGCGGTTTCCCGCGGCACATGCACGAGGAGTTTGAACTTTACTACTTTCTCGAAGGCAGCGCGGACTATGTGGTCGGCGAAAAGGTCTATCCGCTTGTACCGTACGATCTTCTGCTCATCCGCCCCGCCGTCTACCATTTCCCCGTTCTCCACGAAAAATTGCCCTATCGGCGCATCGTCTTCAGCTTTACGGAAGAATGCGTCCCCCGCGAGGCGCTCCCCGCATTGAAGACTGCCGACATCCTGCACTATGCCCCGCCCGCGAGCAGACTCGGACAGTTCCTTGCCGCAGCAGAACATACCGTCGCCCGATATTCGGAGGAGGACGCCCTCCGCGCGCTGCAGGAGCTGCTTGGGCTCATTCTTCTCGAATTCAAATACGAGACCCCCGCAAGGGAGGAGCGCGCGGATGTTCTGCATCCCCGCTTGAGCGAAATCCTGCGCTACATCGACTCGCACCTGACACAACCTATGTCCGTATCCTCGCTCTCGGCGCAGTTTTTCGTCAGTCCTTCCTGGCTCACGCACGCATTTTCCGACTATCTGCATATCGGCGTCATGCAGTACGTCCACTCCAAAAAAATTTTGCGCGCACAGCGACTCATCCGCACCGGAACCACACCCACCCAGGCGGCAGCAGATTGCGGATTTGCCAATTACTCCACGTTCTTTCGGCTCTATCGCACCTTTTTCGGCGTCTCCCCCGCTCAGGATAAAAAATAATTTCCGAAATCTTAATTTTTACAAAATAAAAGTCAGGCAAATTGCAAACGAGAAGATCTTAAGAAACCTTCCGATTGCTCTTTGCCTGACTTTTTTCAGAACAATCCCTTGAGCGCGGGATAGAGTTTTGTAAAATGGTGATACCGTTTTTCGTATTGTGCGGCAATTTCAGGATCGG
>ERZ1643246.1135-NODE-1135-length-30077-cov-10.193991_pt1 | contig 30077 bp, 32 predicted proteins | sample MGYA00579265_ERZ1643246 | MGnify/ENA primary metagenome ERZ1643246 (study PRJEB29033, sample SAMEA4952261) | chicken gut metagenome | biome: Broiler Chicken; feature: Gastrointestinal Tract; material: Caecum | place: Ireland | collected 2018 | study: Broiler...
GGATTTCCGAATTTAAATTTTATATGATTTCGGATTTCTACTTTTTAATTAACATAGAAAAAAATAAAATTGTTTTTTTTAAAAAAATTTAGTATCCTTGTAATAGGAGGTTCAATATGAAATATGATTATGTAATTGTCGGTGCAGGTTTATTTGGCTCTTGTTTTGCTTATGAAATGACAAAGCAAGGTAAGAAATGCTTAGTGCTTGAAAGAAGAAATCACATAGGAGGAAACATCTATTGTGAAGATATTCATGGTATTCATGTTCATAAATATGGTGCTCACATTTTCCATACTTCTGATAAAAAAATATGGGATTATGTCAATCAATTTTGTGAATTTAATAATTACATTAATTCACCAATAGCCAATTACCATGATGAACTTTATAATATGCCATTTAATATGAATACTTTTACAAAATTATGGGATGATGTAATTACTCCAGCGGACGCATTAAAAAAAATCGAAGGTCAAAAAACTGAATTAAATGGAAAAACACCAGAAAATTTAGAAGAACAGGCCATTTCTTTAGTAGGTAGAGATATATATGAAAAATTAGTTAAAGGATATACAGAAAAGCAATGGGGAAAAGATTGTAAAGAGTTGCCAAGTTTTATTATTAAAAGATTACCTGTTCGTTTCACTTTTAATAATAATTATTTTAATGATCGTTACCAAGGAATTCCTATTGGAGGCTATAACGTTATAATTGATAAAATGCTCGAAAATTGTGATGTATTACTCAATACAGATTATCTAAAAGACAAAGAAAAGTATGATGCATTAGGTAAAAAAGTTCTTTATACAGGAATGATTGATGAATATTTTCAGTATGCTTTAGGAAATTTAGAATATCGATCTTTAAAATTTGAAAATGAATATTTAGAAGATACAGACAATTACCAAGGAAATGCTGTTGTAAACTATACAGATAGAGAAACTCCATACACGAGAGTAATAGAACATAAACATTTTGAATTTCAAGAAACTCAAGGTACAGTAATTACAAGAGAGTATCCGTGTGAATGGAAAAAAGGTATGGAAGCATATTATCCAATAAATGATGAAAAAAATAATGAACTTTTTAAAGAATATCAAAAACTTGCTCAAAAAGAAGAAAAAGTGATATTCGGTGGACGTTTAGGAAATTATAAATATTATGATATGGATAAAGTTTTAGCATCGGCACTAGCCTTAGTTGAAAACGAGAAGTAATCTTCTTGTTTTTTTATGTGCGATAGTCTCACTTGTTTATTTTGTAGTTTTAGTTTATCTTGAGTTTTAGAGGTGAAAAGAATGAATAAAAAATGTGTTCAAGAAAAAATATCCTTTTTAAAAAGAGAAATAAAACCTTATCTAAAACCTCTAAGCATTTTATTTTTGTTTTCTTTTTTAGCAATCTTTTCTCTATTAAGAGCCAACTACAATTATTATGACGATCTAGGAAGAGTAGCAATGGGTTACCGTGGATGGAGTAATTTTAGTAGGTACTTATCGAGTTTTTTCAGTATTTTTTTACATGGAGATACCTATTTAACAGACATCTCTCCTTGGCCCCAAATACTCGCTTTATTTTTAATGAGTCTTGCATCTCTTATTCTTTTAAAAGTGTTTACTCATCAAGAAAAATTTAGTTTTTGGAATATCATCAGTGTATTTCCGTTAGCTATCAATCCTTATTTTTTAGAATGCTTATCCTATAAATATGATGCCCCATATATGGCTTTTTCTGTTTTAGTAAGCATACTTCCGCTTTTATTTGCCAAGCAAAAAACAGGATTTTATGCAGTAGTGATTTTCTTTTGTACACTTATGATGTGTGCTACTTATCAAGCTTCTTCAGGAATTTTTATCATCGTTGTTTTCTTTTATGCCTTATCTCAGTGGCTAAAAGGCACAAGTTTTAAAGAGTGTTTCTTATTTGTTTTAAAATCTCTTCTTTTTTATTTTGGAAGTTTACTTATTTTTAAAATCTTTTTTATGCAAACCTCAGATACATATGTAACAAATATTCTGTTTCCAATTCTAGAATTACCAATGGGTTTCATAAAAAATTTATGTCAGTATTATACTTTATTTTTAAAAGATTTTAAAATAGAATGGCTCATTTTAATTTTAGGGATTCTTCTATCATTTATACTCACGAATGTTTTGAAAAGTAAAAAATCAAAAGGAAAAACTTTAGGATTAACCTTACTGGTTCTATTTGTTTCGATTCTTGCCTGCTTTGGAATTTATCCCGCTTTTACAGAACCTTTATATTCTCCACGGGCGATGTATGGACTAGGAGGAGTTCTTACCATATTAATGGTTATTTGCTGTGATAAAGAAAAAAATTATTTAGGCAAAATCCTTACTTTAGTGCTTGTTTACTGTTTTTTTGTATTTTCCCTTACATATGGAAACGCATTAAATGTTCAAAAAGAATATACCGAAATGCGAATTTTATTCGTATTAAGTGATCTAAATGAACTAGATGTAGCTAAGAATGAAAAGATAAAGAAAGTCAAAATTGAAGGAAATATAGGTTATTCTCCAGTAATTTTAAATATGCCTAATGACTATGACATGTTAAAAAGACTCGTGCCACTTACATTTGGAGGTGAAAACGTTTGGTATCAAGCAGCCTTTTTCTATTATTCGAATTTAAAAAATATAATCGAACTTCCTTCAAATGAAGCATTACCAGCTAATTTACCTCTTTTAAAAGATACCATGTTTCATACAATTTATGGAAACGAAGAATACCTTTGTATTTCTTTAAAATAGGCAATTTCCGTGTCAATCTGAAAAAGATTTATTGCTTTTTTTTAGTATTTTCGATAGAATGACTATAGAAAGAGACAAATAGGTGATAGCTATGAAAGGCGAAGAAGTAGTTATTAACGAATTGAGCTTGGCCTGGCGTTGTAAAAGATTGATGTATTTTACTTTTAAAAGAATTTTTGATATTTGTTGTAGTATAGTAGGAATCGTTTTCTTAATTCCTCTTTTAATCATGATTAAAATCGCATATCTATGTACGGGAGATTTCCATAGTATTTTGTATTCTCAAGAAAGAATTGGCAAGAATGGAAAAATATTTCGATTACATAAATTTAGAACTATGGTTGTAAATGCCGATGAAATTCTACAAGATTGGTTGAAAAACAATCCTGAAAAAAGAGAAGAATACTATAAAAATCGTAAGATTGATAAAGATCCACGAATTACTAAGGTAGGCAATTTTTTACGAAAAACTTCTCTAGATGAATTTCCTCAGTTTCTCAATGTTTTGATGGGAGATATGTCATTAATCGGACCAAGACCTGTCGTTTTAGATGAAGTTGAAAACTATGGAAAAAATAAAGAGAAATTTTTAAGTGTTCGTCCAGGACTTACGGGTTACTGGGCAAGCAATGGCCGAAGCAATACAACTTATCAAGAGCGTATGGAAATGGAACTTTTTTATGTAGAACATTGTTGTATAAGATTTGATTTAAAAATTATTTGGAATACAATTGTTACAGTTATCAAAAGAGATGGAGCAAAATAATGAAGAAGTTGTGTATTCTTATTTTGCTTATTTTTATATGCATAGGTTGTGGCAAAAAAGAAGAAGAGAGTATAAAGGAAGAAACACCTCCGGTTATAGAAGAGCCTAAGGAAATTTCAATCATTGATGTAAATTCTAATACTCGACCTTATGCTATAGTCATTAACAATTCCACAGTAGCAGTAAAAGTACAAACGGGACTACAACAGGCTTATATAGTTTATGAGTTTCCAGTAGAAGGTGGGCTAACTAGATTAATGGCTTTATATAAGGATGTGCCAGATTTTACGATTGGAACAATTAGAAGCTCAAGACATAATTTCCTAGATTATGCAATGGAACATGACGCGATTTTCATTCACTATGGTTGGAGTCATTATGCAGAAGATGATGAAAGAGAGCTAAGATATGACTATATTAATGGAACTTTAGGAGGCGGTCCTTTCTGGCGAGAAAATCCTGCAAGTTTAGCTACTGAGCATACAGCTTACACAAGTATCGGAAAAATAAAAGAATATGTTAAAAATAAAGAAATTCGTTCAACTACAGACCAGGGACTTGTTTTAAATTATGATATAAACGGCGTAGATTTGAGTAAAAAAGATGGCAATATTTTAGCAAATAATATAGCTATTCCATCGAATGGCAGTATTAATACAACTTATGAGTATGATAAAGAAAATAAAAATTACAAGAGATTTGTAAACGGAAATGCCAATATTGATTACTATACTAAGGAACAATTTACAGTAAAAAATATTATTGTTCAAAAAATAAATACCAAAATGGCTAGTGATAATTATTATTGGGATTTAGAAACAGTAGGAAGTGGCACGGGGTATTATATTACAGAAGGATATGCCGTTCCGATTACATGGTCAAAAGAAAATAGGGAAGCTAAAACAAAGTATAGATATGTAGATGGAACAGAAATCCAACTAAATGATGGAAATACCTATATTCAGCTTCAATCAAATAGTCAAACTTTGACGATTAATTAGCTTATTGCTATAATAAAGATGTTTAACGATTTTATAAATAAAAAACTTAAAAATGAAGTTAGGAAGTGAGTTCTATATGACGATAGATATTATTTGTCCTTTATATAATGCTGAAGAATACATTTTGGATTTACATGAATCTTTAAAAAAACAGAAAAAAGTACATGTTAAAAATATTATATATGTTTTAACAGAAAGTAAGGATAATACAGAAAAAGTATTAAAAGAAAATAAAATAAATTATAAAAAAATTCAAAAAGAAGAATTTTCTCATAGTTTAACAAGAGAAAAGGAAGCTATGAATAGTAATGCAGATATTATCTGTTTCGTCACTCAGGATGTAGTTATTGAAGATGACATGTGGCTATACTATTTGACTAAAAATATTATGGATAAAAAATGTTCAGCTTCATTTTCAAGACAAATTTCAAAATATAAGAATATTGAAAAATATACAAGAGAAAAGAATTATCCAGCTAAGTCAAGAATAGTATCAAAAGATGATATTAAAAAGTTAGGTTTAAACACATTTTTCTTTAGTGATGCAGCGAGCGCCATTGATACAAAAACTTTTAAAAAATTAAAAGGATATGACGGCAAAAAGCTTCCAATAAGTGAAGATATGTATTTTGCGTATAAATTAATTACAAATGGATATAAAATAAGTTATGAAGCAAATTCTATTGTTTATCATTCCCATCATTTTACATTAAAGGAATTGTATGATCGATATAAATTAACAGGCATGTTTTTTAAGGAAAATAGTTACTTAGATCAATATGGAACAAATAAGGCCGGTGGAGGACTTGCAAAATATGTCTTGAAAAGATCTTTAAAAGAAGGTAATATAAAAGTGCTAATACGATTTCCTTTTGACATGGGAGCGAGATTTATTGGTATGAAGGTGGGAAAAAGATGAAAAATGTTTTACCCAAAGATATTACTATAGTAATAGTTAATGACTTCGATTATGTACAAGGAGGAGCTAGTAAAGTAGCGTTAGACACAGCTAAAATATTATATGAAAATGGCTATCAAGTAATATTTTTCTCTGGATCTCATCAAGATAATGAATATACAAATGTTGGTTTCAAAAATATTTCTTTAAATATTAGTGAGTGTTTAAAAGATAAAAATAAAATTCGCGGTTCCTTTAGAGGCATATATAATTTAAAAGCAAAAAAAGAATTTAAAAGGATATTAAACAATCTGGATCCTAATAAAACCATTATACATGTTCATGGTTGGACAAAAACATTATCATCTAGTATCTTTAGTGTTGCTTTTAAAATGCACTTTAAAGTAGTTTTGACATTACATGATTACTTTTCGGCGTGTCCAAATGGTGGATTTTTTAATTATAAAAAAAATAAAATATGTAAATTAGCGCCTTTAAGTTGTAAATGCATTTTTACAAATTGTGATTCTAGAAATTATTTTTTCAAAGTTTATCGTATATTAAGACATTTTGTTCAAAATAAAATTGTTAAGTTAAATGAAAAAATCGAGTTTGTTATATACGTTTCAAATTTTAGTCATAAAATACTAAATAAATATTTTTCAAAAAAAACTTCTTCTTATATAATATATAATCCGTTAGACGAATTCAAAAAGCAAATTAATAGTAAGCAAGTATCCAAAAAATATATATTATTTGTTGGACGCGTTTCGAAAGAAAAAGGTATTATTCTTTTTTGTAAAGCTGTCTCAGAGCTTAATTACCCAGCAATAGTTATAGGTGATGGACCATTGTTAAACGTTTTAAAAAAGGAATTTCCTAATATTAAGTTTTTAGGATGGAAAAATTCTAAAGAAATAATTAATTATTATCAATATGCTCATGTATTTGTTTTTCCATCTTTATGGTATGAAACTGCAGGCTTAACGGTGTTAGAAGCAGCTCAGTGTAATTTATATTCATTAGTATCAGATAATTCTGCTAGCAAAGAATTTGTAAAAAAATATTCTATTGGAGATTTGTTTCAATCTGGAAACTTAAATGATTTAAAAGATAAACTTCAAAATTTATTTTCTAAAAAGAAAAAAAGTATTACGAAATCTATAAAAAAAATAAACGAAGAATTAAATGAAAATAAATATCTTTCTAATCTCTTGAATGTTTATCAACTAGTTTTGGAAAAAGGTGAAAAATGAAAATAGCTTTTGTTATATTACATTACGAAAATATAAATGACACAAATAACTGTGTTTCTTCTATACTAGAACAAAACAAGATATTTGAAATAAAGTATAAAATATACATACTAGATAATGCTTCTCCAAATAAGAGTGGCGATTTACTTCAAAAACAATACAAAAATCATAAAAAAATTGAAGTCATAAAATTATCGCAAAATTACGGTTTTTCTAAAGCTAACAATATTGGTTATGCAAAAGCAAAAGAATGGGGCGCTAACGTAATAGCAGTTTTAAATAATGATATTCTAATTGAAGATAAATATATGATCGAAAAAACTTTAAATATTTATAATAAGGAAAAAACAAATGTAGCAATTATTGCGCCAGATATTATAAATCGAATGAAATATCATCAAAATCCATTACGAAAAGATGCAATGACTATAAAAACTGCTTACAAAAATTTACTTTTTAATTATCTTTTGTTGTTTGGATATCACATTCCCATTTTAAACAAAAAAATTTATCAATTAAATAAGAAAAGAACGGAAAAATGGTTTAACAAATATTATCAAGCTCAAACTGTAAAAAACATGGAAAATATAGTCCCTCATGGTGCTTTTGTTCTTTTTTTGCCTAAATGGATAATTCATGAAAATCAGGCATTTCCATGTAATACATTTATGTATTTAGAGGAAGATTTTTTAAAAAAATATTGCGAAGAAAAAAGATATTTAATAAAATATGTTCCGTTATTAAAAGTAAAACATTTAGAAGGTCGAAGTGTTTCTGCGATTTCTAAAAGTGAGTTTTTAAAACATAGATTTAAAATTAAGAAAAGCTCAGAAGCTTTAAAAAAATATATATTATTTTTGAAAGAAAAGAGGTAATTATGGAGCAAACAATTCTAAAAATTAGTACAATAATTCTGTGTGTTTTAGGAATCATTTATATATGTAGAAAAAAAAGTAAAATAGAAATTTTTATAGATTTTAGATTTTGGTTACTTTTCTCTTGGATAATTTGTATAGGACTAAATTTATTTTCTGGAATAAATTATAGTATTTTGTTAACTTTAAAGAGTTTTCTTTATATTATTGCTGTATTAGCCATATTTATTATAGGAACATTGTTTAGCAAAGAATTTCTAATAGATAAAATAAATAACTATTTAAATAAAAAAAAATCAAATGTAAAAAAAAGTTTTAGTCAAAAATTAAATATGTTTCCATCATTTGTTTTTTCAACTGTATGTATGATAATTTATGTAATTTATATGTTTTCTGTCAACGATATAGTTTTTGGCGTTACACGTGATATAAATGCAAATTGGATTTCAACCTTATTTTTAATAGGAACGAGTTTATCATTAGTAGTGTGGCTTTATGAATTATGTTATGCAATTTTAAACAATAAAATGATCACATGGTATGGTATTATATCCTTGATAATTTTTAATGTTCCAGGATTGATTATTTCTGGTAGAGACGCATTGATTATCTCATTATTAGCTACGTTTATAACATTTCTTATTGCAGGATATTATATGAAAAGAGTATTAAAGAAACCTACATATATATATAATAAAATAAAAAAACTATCAATTTTCTTTTGTATCATTGTTTTATTTTATTTAGTTTTCTTAAGCAGTAATCGCTATGGTAATAGTATAGATTCTGCACTAAAAATTTTTGAATGGAGTTCACAATGTACTTTTCCAGATTATTTGAAATTCATTTATTATAATTTAGGGGGCATTGGGCAAGTAATTATCAATGCTATTTACTATTATTCATCGCAGCTTAGTAAATTTTCATTAATATTTGAAGAGTATAATGGTCCGTATTTATTTGGGTTCTATCAATTACATTATGTATCAAGATTATTGCCTGAGAGTTGGGGATTAAATTATACTTTAGTTTCAGAAAGTATTCGAGAAATAACTACCAATGCTAATATTCCAGGATTAAGAGTGTTTTGGGAAACTGCTATTGGTTACTCAATATATGATTTTGGAAGAATTGGAACCATTATTATGAGTTTTTTTGGTGGAATTATAGTAGGAACAATAAATGGTTTATGTCAAAAAAATCCAAGAATTATAACATTAATTTTACAGGCTTTCATATGTGTTGGTATGTTTTTAACAGTAGAGTTATCTCCACTTTTTGATTACTTTTATATATTTCCATTCTTTTGGATATTGGTTATTTTTGGCTTTGAACGATTTAAAAATAAGGCAAAAAAATGAAACAGCGCAATATTCAAATGGACGTTTTTAGAGGAATTGCAATTTTTTTGATTGTCTTAGGACATTCTTCTTTTCCAGGAACTCATTTTATTTACCTTTTTCATTTAGTTTTGTTCTTTTTTGCAAGTGGATTTTTTTTTAAAGAAGAATATTCACAAAATATCGATTCTTTAAAAAAATATATTTTTAAAAGAATAAAACGATTATACATACCATACATTGTCTCTAATATTATATGTATTTTGTGTAATAATCTTTTTCTGGATCTAAAATTATATAATCCTGCTTCGCACAGCTATTTAACAGTAGGTGATATGATAGTAGAAATTATATATCGAATATTTTTACAAGGGCAATCTGAAATGGTCGGTGCTACGTGGATTATGCCTACCTTATTAATAATTTCCATCTTATATGCATTAATTGAATTCGTATTGAAAAAAATAAATATTTTTACATATAAAGATATAATACAATTTTTTATAGGAATAGTTTTTTTGATTTGCGGTTACTTGCTTGCAAAAAACAATATCAATTTAAAAGTAATAGATTTACCTGTTTTAACATGTTATATTTTTTATGATTTCGGAAGAAGGTTTAAAAAAATTTCTGCATATATGAATATAAGTATAAAACTGAAATTTTTATTAATATGTTTTTTAGGTTTTGTTTTATTAATACTAAATAAATATGGTAGTATCGAACTTTCTAAAAACCAATATACAAATATATTCTTTTTTATGACTGTTTCTATTTTGGGGTGTATATTGACTTATGAGCTTTCTTATTTTATCTCTAAGTGTAAATTTATAAAAAAGCTGTTCCAAGTAATGGGACAAGAGAGTTTATCAATTATGATTGGACATTTTGCAATATTTAAAGCAATTAACTTTATGGTAGTGAAACTTGGAAATTTTTCTGAAAAATTGATTGCTGGTTTTCCAGTAGGTTTTAAAGGAGGGTTATGGTGGTTAGTTTATACTTTTTTTGGTATAATGGTACCAATATTAATAAAAAAATTAATAGATATAATTATAAGGAGAGTAGGAGTCAATGAAAATAAGATTAGGAGTAATCATTGTAACATTTAATCGACTAAATCTTTTAAAGGAGTGTATATGTGCGTGTTTAGAACAATCGTATCCTTTTGAAGAAATCTATATTATAAATAATGCAAGTACAGATGGTACAAAAGAATATTTAAACACATTAAAAGAGAGCAAAATAAATATATATAATTCTAAAGAAAATCTAGGAGGAGCATATGGTTTCTATAAAGGTATAAAACATTTTGAAGATTCATCCTTAGATTATATTTTATTAATTGATGATGATGCAATTTTAGATGAAAATTATAACCGAGATATTACAAAATATATAAAACCAAATGATAAAAAAATCAGTGGTTACTCTGGCACTGTTTTTACCGATAATAAAATTCAATATGAACATCGAAGACATTTAAAAAAGATTACTGTATTTAAAGAAGAATTTAGTAAGGAGTTAGAATATAAAAAAAATTATTTTGACTATGAATTATCGACTTTTTGTGGCTTATTTATTCCTGTGAAATTAATAAAAAAAATAGGGTATCCAATGAAAGAGTTTTTTATATGGTTTGATGATACAGAATATTCACTTCGATTATTAAAATACGGAAAAATCAGAAATATAAATAGTGCTTATTTAAATCATAAAACAACCCTAAATACCCAAAGCGGTCATAATTGGAAATCATATTATAGTATACGTAATAGAATAGCTATTTTAAAAAAACACTTTAATGAAAAAGAATTAAAAAAATATATTTGTCAGCTTAGATTTAAAATTGTATTATTAAAAATTCTATCTATATTAAAAAAAAGTCTATACTATAAAAATGTTTATGAATTATATCGAGATGCTTTACAAGATGGTTTGGCAGATAACTTAGGAAAAAATCATAAATATATTCCAAGCTTTAATTTGAATGAAAGAAAGTAATTTATTATGAAAAAATCTATCAGAAAAAATTATTTATACAATCTATTATTTCAAATTCTTACAATTTTAATTCCGTTAATAACGGCTCCCTATTTATCTAGGATACTCGGTGTTTCAGGTATTGGTATCAGTAGTTATACGCTATCAATTGTTTCCTATTTTATTTTATTTGGTAGTGTTGGTGTAGCAAGTTACGGACAACGTGAAATTGCGATGAATCGTAACGACATCAGAAAAAGAACAAAAATTTTTTGGGAACTATTCATTTATAAATTTTTAACTACATGCGTTTCTATAATTGCCTATATATTTTTATTACTTTCAGATAATCAATATAATATAATATATGGAATCTTATCTTTAAATATTCTTGCTTCTGCACTAGATATATCATGGTTTTTTCAAGGATTAGAAGAATATAAGATGATATCTATTAGAAATATTTTGGTGAAAGTATTATTTACTATTTTCATTTTTATATTTGTAAGAACAAGTAATGATTTAAATTTATACATTTTATTAAACAGTATATCCTTATTAGTCAGTAGTCTTGCGTTATGGATAAAGATTCCTAAATTCTTGTCAAAAATTTCAAGAAACGAAATAAAAATATTTAATCATGTAAAAGGAACTTTAATATATTTTTTACCACAAATTGCCACTCAAATTTATACAATGGTAGATAAAACAATGCTTGGGTTAATTACAGGATCAGAAATTGAAAATGGCTATTATGAGCAAGCATATAAAATTATAAACATATCTTTAACTATTTTAACTTCACTAAATACTGTGATGTCACCTAGAATGTCATTTCTTTATAAATTAAATAAAAAAACTGAAATCAAATTAAGATTAAAAAAATCTTTTCAATTTATAAGTTTTCTATCTATTCCGATGGTGTTTGGTTTAATAGCAATTACTCCTGGTTTTGTTTCATGGTTTTTTGGAGAAGGTTATGAAAAAGTCACAATTTTATTGCCTTTATTTGCTCCGATTATATTTATAATTGCATTAAGTAATTGCTTAGGTGCTCAATGCTTAACACCATGTGGCAAACGTGGAAAAAGTGCAATAGCACTATGGGTGGGAGCTATTGTGAATGTTGTGATTAATTTATTACTAATTCCAAAGTTTGGAAGTATTGGAGCAGTAATTTCCTCAGTAATTGCTGAATCTATCATTGCTATATTATATTTTTATCTTGCCAGAAATTATGTATCTATTAAAGATTTTTTTAAATATTCCTGGAAAAATTTTTTAGCTGGTTTAGTTATGTTTGGTGTTGTTTTTTATTTGGTTAATCAATTATCCGTTTCTATTTTTAATACGTTTTTGGAAATTATTATTGGTGGGCTAGTATATGGTAGTATATTAATTTTATTAAAAGATAATTTTATGTTAGAATTATCAAAAGGAGCTATTTATTATGGAAAATCAAAAATTTTTAAAAAAAGAATTTAACTTAAATGAAGAAACTATTTGTGGATATAAAGTTACAGCAGATATAAAAAAAGTATGGCAAGTAGAGCTGGACTTATTAAAAAAATTTATTCAAGTGTGTGATAAATATAATATAAAGTATTTTATTACTGCAGGATCATTACTTGGCGTAATTAGGCATGGGGGATTTATTCCTTGGGATGATGATATAGATATTGGCATGTTACGATCAGAATATAATAAATTATTAGAAATAGCTGATAAAGAATTTAAAGAACCTTATTTTTTTCAAACTCCATATTCAGATAATATTTATCGTGGACATGCACAACTTAGAAATAGTGATACTTCTTCAATATTGCCAAATGAAATTGATTGTAATTTTAATCAAGGAATATTTATTGACATTTTCCCTTATGATGAATATCCAAAAACTTCTAGACAATTTCATTCACAAAAAAGATGTATTTTGTTCTATTCTAGATTGTTAAGTAATTATTATTTATCTAGCCATAAAACATTACGTTCTAAGATTCTTTATGGAATGAATATGATATTGTTTCATATTATTTCCCCTAAAAAGTTTTATAGACATTATGAAAAAATATGTTCAAAATATGATGGAGCAGGAAATGGCTTAATTTCTAATTTGAGTTTTAAATATGGAAGAGAAAAGTATATGCATAAAAAAGAATATTTTGAAGATTTAATTGATGCGACATTTGAAGGAATTAATGTGAAAATTCCTAGGGAATATGATAAAATTTTATCTAAACAATATGGTAACTATCATGAATTTAAAGTGGGGACAAGCACACACGGAAAGTTATATTTAAGTGCGGATATTCCTTATAAGAAATATTTAAAAATAATAAGAAAAAAAGGTGAAAAATGAGTTATTTAGAAACAAAGGATAAACAAGAATGCTGTGGTTGTGAAGCTTGTGTTCAAATATGTCCCAAAAAGGCCATCAAACTGAAAGTGGATGAAGAAGGATTTCGGTATCCTGAAATCGATGAAAGTAAATGTATTCATTGTAATTTGTGTAATAAAGTTTGCCCAGTACAAAATATGCCCATTTTAAATAAATTAAAAGAACAAAAATTTTATGGTATGAGAATTAAAAAATTAGATATACTTGCCAAAAGCTCTTCGGGGGGAGGGTTCTTTGGCATATGTGAAAAACTTTGTCAAAAAGATTACGTGATTTTTGGAGCAAAATATACCGAAAATTTTAAAGTTCAGCATAGTTATATTACAGATATCAATAACATACAAGAATTTCAAAAATCCAAATATGTACAAAGTGAAATCAATGATAGTTATATTAAAGCTCGGGAATTTTTAGAAGCAAAGAAATTAGTAATATTTTCTGGTACCCCATGTCAAATAGCCGGGTTAAGGAATTTTTTGAAAAAAGATTATGACAATTTAATTTGTATTGATATAATTTGTCACGGTGTACCAAGTTATAAAGTTTTTAAAAAATATATTGAGTATGAAGAAAATAAAAAACATAATAAATTAAAAAAAATTGTTTTTCGCGAAAAAATGATCGATGAAAATGATAAATATGACTCTAAAAAAATAAGGCTTGTTTTTGAAGATGGTACTAATATTGTTGATAGTGCTGAAAGCAATTTATTTTTAAGAGGATTTTATGCTAGAATAATATATAGACCAAGTTGCTATAGTTGTCCTTATGCAAAATCAGAAAGATATGGAGACTTAACTATTGCTGATTGTTGGGGGATTGAAAAAATAGATTCTTCTATCGATATACATAAAGGCTATTCATTGATTATTGCTAATACCAAAAAGGGTAATTCTATTTTAAATAATATAAAGAGTGACTTTGAATACATTCCATTAACTATAGATTTTGTTAAACAAAATAATGCTTGTTTTAGCGTTCCGAGCTATAGACATCCCAGAAGAGCAAAATTTTTTAAACATTTAGACAAAGTATCTATTGAGAAAAACATTAATAAATCGTTAAAGCCTATTGGAATAAGAAATAAGCTAAAAGCATTATTACCAAAAAAAATAAAGAAATCTATAAAAAAAATTTTAAAAAAGTCTTAGAAAGGTGGAGAAATGGAAAAGTTTTTACCGCTATTTTTAATGATTATATGCTTCATTTTCATTTCGGTTAAAATAATCTTTAGTGGTGACGTAGGGATTAATAATTATCATGTTATTGCTCATTCAGGAGGAGGATTTGATAATTATATATACATGAATGCTTTGGAAGCTTACCATTTTGAATATGAACATGGGACCAGAATGTTTGATGCAGATGTACGTTTTACGACAGATAGTGTTTTAGTATTAAGACATGAATGGACTGATAATTTGGGATTTACAAATTCTTCTAAAGGAATGGCATATGAAGAGTTTATAAATACAAAAATGTATGGAAAATACACACCTATGAGTTTTGAAGATTTGTTGGATTTTATGATTTCTCACGAAGATGTTTATATACATTTGGATGTGAAAAATCGCCTTAAAGAATCCTATGAACAAATTGTAAAATTGGCAGAAATGAAGAATTGTCCGAATTGTTTAGATAGAATGATTGTATCTTTTTATAATTATGAAGATTATTTCCTTATAAAAGAAATTTATAATTTTAAATACTATGCTATTAGAAAATATCCTAATTTTGATTTAGATATTAATGACATTTTGCAATTTTGCATTGAAAATCAAATCCAGTATTTGAGCATTATGGAACAATATTTTACCGAAGATATCTTAAATTTATTTCATAATAATAAAATCAAAGTAAATGTAGCTGTTATTGATGGTGAAAAAGCATGTAAATATGCTAAAATGGGAGTAGATGGTATTGTATCAAATTTTGTGACAGAAAATGACTTTATAGAGTGTTTAAAGAACAAGGAGTGAGTTGAATGAAAAAATATAAAATTGGTTATACTACTGGTGTATTTGATATGTTTCATATTGGCCATTTAAATATTTTGCGTAGAGCAAAAGAACAATGTGATTATTTAATCGTTGGAGTAAGTACGGATAAAGTTGTGCAAACATATAAGCACAAAACACCTACCATTCCATATGAAGAAAGAGCAGCTATTGTCGCGGCGATTAAATATGTAGATAAAGTTGTACCGCAAGAAACGATGGACAAAAAAGTTGCGTGGGAAAAATATCATTTTGATGTAATATTTCATGGTGATGATTGGAAAAATTCAGAGATGTATTTAGAACAAGAGAAAAATCTAGAGCCTTTAGGGGTAAGTTTTGTTTATTTACCACATACGCCCGGAATCTCTTCTACAAAATTATTAAATAAAATTAAAAGCAAATAAGTACTTGACATCAATGTCTAACAATTCATGAATTTTAAAACAAAATATAGTATAATAATAAAAGAAATCTTATCAAATAAGAAAGTAGGGCTAATATGGCAAAGAAAAAAAACAAAAAAGTAACAAATCCATTACTAAGAAAATTTAGTTTAGTATTATGGATTGTTTCAATTTTATTTATGATAATTTTAGGATATTTTATTTATTCAGCAAATATATTACCTGTAAAATATTTTTTGATGATCGTACTTTTATTTGTGATTTTAATGGCTATTCACGGCATATTTATTTTGAATAAAAAAACAAGAACATGGCTATTAATCGTTTTAAATATTATAGCTTTCGTATTCATGGCTGGTGAAAGTTTTGCCATTTTAAAAATAAATGATACATTATCTTTTCTAAAAAATAATTTAGGTGCTCGTTTTGAAACCAACATTTATAACATTGTTGTGAATGCGAATTCTTCATATAATTCCTTAGAAGATATACAAAATACTACAATAAAAATAGCTAAAGATATGGACGATATGAAACCAGTTGAAGATGCATTAAAGAAAAAAGCAGATACAAATTATGAATACGACGAGAATGTAGTAGATTTATTAACGAATGTAGCAGAAGATACCAAATTAGTAATTTTAGTCAATTCTGGTAATTATGATGCAATGGTTCAAAATGATGAAACTTTTGAAGCAAAAGTCCGAGTAATCGATACCGTTAGTATTGTAACAGAACGCGAAGAAACAGACACAAATATTGATGTTACAAAAGATCCATTTGTGGTTTATTTAAGTGGAATAGATACAAGAAGCAATTCACTTCCATCAAGAAGTTTAAGTGATGTAAATATAATTTTAGCTGTAAATCCAAATACCAAAAACATTTTAATGGTTCATATTCCAAGAGATTACTATGTTCAGTTACATGGTACAACTGGTAATAAAGACAAGCTCACACATGCCGGAACTATCGGAGGCATCGAGATGAGTATGGGAACAATTGAAGATTTATTAGAAATAGATATTCCTTATTATATTCGAGTAAACTTTAATGCTGTCGTAAATTTAGTCGATGCAATAGGTGGGATTAATATTAATTCGGATGTCAATTATTCGTTCACGTGTTGGACAGATCGTAGTTGTACTTTTAATCCGGGGTTAAACTATGTAGGAGGAAAATGTGCTTTAGCATTTGCAAGAGAACGTCATGCCTATGAAACAGGAGATCGTCATCGTGGTGAAAATCAGGAACAAGTAATCGAATTAATTATTGATAAAGTAACAAGTTCAAGTACACTGATTAATAATTATACGGATATTTTAAATGCATTAGACGGTACTTTCGAAACAAACTTTACGACAGATGATATTACGAGTCTAGTAAAAATGCAAATTAATGATATGGCTTCATGGAACATCGAAAGTGTAAATGTTGATGGAACAGGTGCTAGCTTACCAACCTATAGTTATCCAAATCAAAATTTATATGTTATGAATCCAAATATGGAAAGTGTTGAGAAGGCTGTTCAAGAGCTTAATGAAGTTTTAGGAACACCAGATGAATAAAAAGAAAATAATAGCCTGGATATCTGTTTTAAGTTGGCTCCTTGTTATTTTCTTTTTTTCTTCTCAAAATGGATCTTCTAGTAGTAATCTTTCAAATGGAGTAGTAAAACTTTTTGAAAATTTTTTCCCCGTTTCTTTAAATCCAGAATTTCTTTCCTTATGTATTCGTAAGTGTGCTCATTTTTTTGAATACTTTATTCTAGGACTATTAGTTTGCAATTTAGTAAAACAATATCAAAACTTAGGAAAAAAAGAATATCTATGGATTTTCATATTTTGCTTTCTTTATGCTTGTAGCGATGAATTTCATCAAATGTTTGTCGGAGGAAGATCACCGCAAATTTTGGATATATTAATTGATTCATTAGGTAGTTTAACTGGTATTTTTCTTATTTTTTATTTAAAAAGAATTAGAGAACGAAAAAAACTCTAATTTTTTTTTTGAAAAAAAGGAAATGAAACATTTTTCTTGTATGTATTAGTAGAAGAGATTTTTTTCTTCTTAGAGAGGAGGTGAAAAATGTTTTACTCTTTAAGTAATGATCTTCTTTTTAAACAAATTTTTGGTACTAAGAAAAATATTCGTTTCTTAGAAGTTCTCTTAGAAGAAATAAAAGGTTTACCTAGAGGATCATTACATCAAAAAATATCGGTTTTAAATAGTTATCCTTTAAATAAAACCAATCTCTCTAATAAAACGTTAACTTCAGATATTTTAGTAGATCTTCCAGATGAAATCATTAACTTAGAAATGTATACTTCATTTGATCAAGAAAAGTTTACCAAAAGCAAAATGTATTTCTTTCGAATCTATGCTACAGAACTTCAGATTGGCCAAAACTATGACCAGAAGAAAAAAGTAACCCAATATAACATCTGTTTAAAAAGTTCTTTACCTTTTACCCAAAACCTAAAGACAGAATATTTACTAAAAGAAAAAGAAAAAAACTATATAGTAGACAAAGACTTAAAAGGATTCATCTATAACCTTGACAAGATAAAAAGCGATAGGTATAATGTGGGTGAAAGTAATTTGCTAGAAAGAATGTTATTACTCATCAAAGCACCAAGTTTTGAGATTCAAGAAAAAATTGCAGAAGGAAGTGAAATATTAATGGATTTAGTAAAAGAAATAAGAAAACTTATCTATGATGAAGAAACCAGAGAATTGAAAAATATGCGGGATAAATGGCGAGATGAAGATCGAAAAGAAGCAAGGGAAGAAGGCTTGAAAGAAGGTTTGAAAGCAGGAATTTCTAAGGGTATTGAACAAGGAATCGAACAAGGAATCGAACAAGGAATCGAACAAAAAGAGTTAAATATCATTACAAATATGTTAGAAAACAATGAAAGCATTCCCAAAATTGCCCAATATACGGGTGCTTCTACTCAAAAAATTGAAAAAATAAAAAAATCACTATCACTTTAAAAAATAGAAATCGCTTTTCGCGATTTTTTGTATAAATATTATTTAATCTGCCATATTAACGATAGGTGAGAAAATGAGAAAAGAAGAATATCAGAAATTGGTGGCAGAGTATACACCAAAAGAAAACAAATGGAAAAATGCAGTAGTTGCATTTTTAGTAGGTGGGCTTGTTGGTTTTTTAGGTCAAGTAGTCGTTTCAGTTTTACAAAATTCTTTAGGAATGGAAGTAATGGAATCCTATTCTTGGCTTTGTGTAATTTTAATTTTTGTTGCAAGTTTTTGTACGGCTCTAGGCTTTTTTGATAATTGGGTGAGTAAATGTAAAGCAGGTTTATTTTTACCGACCACAGGATTTGCTCATTCAGTTACTTCTGCAGCAATGGATTATCGAAAAGACGGTTTCATTACTGGTCTTGGATCATCCTTCTTTAAATTAGCCGGAAGTGTCATTTTATATGGAATTTTAAGTGGCTTCTTTTTATCAATTTTAGGGGTGATTTTTTATGGCTAGCAAAAAATTTAATGCTATTTATATTAAAAATTCTTTTAGTTTAGCAGGACCGGTAGAAAAACGAGGCAGCATTAAAGATTATGATATTGTCTTAGATGATTATTACTATAATGAAAAAACCTTTGAACAAGCAGAGATTAAAATGCAAAAAGTAGTAATTGATAATTTATTAAATCAATCACGACTTGTAAATAGTGAAATTGATTTATTAGTAGGAGGAGATCTGTCCAATCAAATTAGTATTTCATCTTATGCTGCAAGTCATTATTCCATTCCTTTTTTTGGAGTCTATTCAGCTTGTGCTTCATTTGTACAAACCTTAATTGCCGGAGCTGAATATTTAGATAATAAACGAAAAGGAAATGTGATCTGCGTAACATCTTCTCATAATTTAAATGCCGAGAAGCAATTTCGATTTCCAATTGAATATGGAGCACCTAAGCCTACAACGACAACTTTTACAGCAACGGGAGCAGTATCTTGTTTGTTAACGAAAGAAGAAACGAACATTAAAATAGAAAGCTATACGATAGGGAAAGTCATTGACATGGGTTGTACAGATGCTTCTCATATGGGAGCCGTCATGGCACCCGCAGCTGCAAATGTAATCGTAAGTCATCTTACAGAACTGGATCGAGATATCAATTATTACGATCTCATTTTAACGGGTGATTTAGGATGTATAGGAAGTAAAATATTAGTTGAATTTCTAAAACAAGCATACGGTATAAAAATGAAACAACACATGGATGCTGGCTGTGAACTTTATTTAAAAAGTCAAGAAGAGACCTATGCAGGAGCTAGTGGACCAGTGGCCTTGCCATTATATTTATTTAATAAAGTATTAAAGCAAAAGAAAAAACAAAAGATTTTATTAGTAGGAACAGGATCTTTACACAATCCATTTCTAGTAAATCAAAAGCTTACAATTCCAGCAGTAGCTCATGCTATAAGTTTGGAGGTGAATTTATGATTTTCTTTAATGCATTTTTAGTAGCTGGCTTATTTTGCTTTGGAGCTCAAGTATTAATGGATAATACAAAATTAACACCAGGTCATATCACTTCCATCTTTGTCGTTTTAGGAGCCATTTTATCTTTCTTTGGGCTTTATCCTAAATTAATTGAATTTGGTGGAGCAGGAGCTACCGTTTTAATTTCAAATTTTGGACACATGCTTTATACAGCAGGAGTAGAAGGATTTCATGAAGTGGGTGTATTAGGTTTTGCAAGTGGTTTGCTTACCAAAAGTTCATTAGCTATAGTAAGTGCTGTAATCTTCGCATTCATTTTTGCCTTATTATTCAAGCCAAAAAACTAGTTGTAAAAAAATTGAAAAAGACTCTTTTTCTTTTTTTTTATATTTGATATAATTAAAAAGAATAGAGTGATAAAAATGAAGAAAAGAAAGAAAAATGTTGAACCTATAGTGATCAATTCCGAACCACTTTCAACCACGACAATTGGAAGTTTAGAAATAAAAGAAAATGGACCAATCTTTGTAATTGTTGGTGTAGCAATCTTTTTAGCTTGTATTATTGGCTTACCATATATTACCGATTGGATTCAAAATTTAGATTTTTCGGGCACTACAACTATACCTGTAAATCCACCTCCAGCAGAAACACCTTCAGGTGACGTTGAAGAAAATTTGGGAGAAGATAAATACTATACTTTGGAAAACAATTTGGTAGTGATTCTAAACGGATTTCAATTTTCAAAATTTCAAGTAAACAATACAGCTAAAACAATTTCTTTTGAAATTTTAAATCAAAATGGCGATAGCAATCTATTTGTTGAAAAAAATTTCTACTTAGAATTATACACTTCAGATACAAAACTCTTAGAACGAATTCGCTTAACACAAGAATCTTTAAGTGGACAAAAAAGCTTTACCTATGACATTACAGATGCTCTTGCAAGCGGAACGATTTCACAAATTGCAATTGTTACAAAAGAAGATACCGATTATCCACCAGTGGATTTAGGAACAAATCAAGATAATGAACCAATTCTAACATGCCAAAAAGGCAATGAACTTATAACATACACTTTCAAATCCGAAAAGGACAGATACTATTTAATTCAAATTGAAGAACAAGCAAGTTACCTATCTTCAGATTCCAATTACAACACATATTTACAAGAGTATACAGCTTTAAGCAATAACTATTTAGGAATTAGAGGTGTAAGCACAACTTTAACTCCAACTGCAACCGGATTTGCTTTTAAAAACACCATACAATTAGAAACTATAAGTGTATCCGATTATAAAAGGCTATTTACGAAAGACATTTATTATGATCGAAATACAGAAGCAAAAGTGATAGCCTTTGAATTAAATGCCTCTGGCTATACTTGTGAATAAATTGACCAGATAGGTCTTTTTTCTTTTGAAAAAATTTAGTATAATACGTGATAGGAAGTGTATCGTATGAACTATGAAATTCATCTAGAAAATTTTGAAGGACCTATGGATTTACTTTTACATTTAGTAAAAGAAACAAAATTAGATATTTATGAAATCCAAATGAGCCAAATTATTGAAAGCTACCTTTCCTATATTAAATCTTTACAAGAATTAAACATTGATATAGGAAGTGAATTTCTTGTAATGGCTTCAAGTTTACTTCATTTAAAAAGCAAAAAACTTTTAGGAAAAGAAACAGATGAAGTAGCGGAAGATGATGAATATAATATTACAAGTGAAGAAGATTTAAAAAATAAAATTTTAGAATATGAAAAATATAAAAATATTACTAAAGAGTTGCAAGAATTAGAAATGAAAAGAAAAGAAGTTTTTACGAAAATTCCAGAAAATTTAAAAAATTATCAAGAAAAACAGGAACTAATTAACGATGGCCTTACTGTAGATGATTTATTGAAAGCTTTATTAAAAGTAGAAGAAAGATTAAGGTATAAAGAACCATTGGAAACAAAAATTACTAAAAAAGAAATTAGTGTGAAAGATCGAATAGTTTCTATTCGTGAAATTTTAATAAAAAAAACAAAGTGTCATTTTGAAGATTTATTTGAAGCTGCGAATAAAGAATATATTATTGCAACTTTCTTGGCTATCTTAGAAATGAGTAAACAAAAAGAAATCTTATTAAAACAAGATGGATTATTTGAATCAATTTTAGTGGAGAGGATTGTATGAATTTAGAAGGCGTATTAGAAGGATTATTATTTGTAGAAGGCGATGAAGGAGTTACTTTAGAAGAAATCTGTTCCATTTTAGAAATTTCTACCGAAGAAGCAAAAGAGTTGCTTTTAAAATTAAAAAAATCCTATGAAGCAGAAAATCGTGGAATGCGAATTCGTTATTTGGGAGATACATTCAAATTGACAACCAAAGAAGAACATCGGGCTTATTATCAAAAACTTCTTACAACAGAAGAAAGCAATACACTTAGTCCAGCTGCTTTAGAAGTTTTAGCTATCATCGCATATAATGAGCCAATTACTAGAATAGAAATAGATGAAATAAGAGGTCTTTCTTCAGATTATACTTTAAGAAAACTTTTAGCTAAAGGATTAATAAAAGAAGCAGGAAAAAGTACCATGCCAGGTCATCCGAATTTATATAAGACGACTCATGAATTTTTAGATTATTTTGGTTTAGCTACAAAAAATGACTTGCCAAAACTTTCCTTTTTAGAACCAGAAGAGAAAGAAGAGCAAGAATTATTCACATCAATTTATAAAGAGGATGAAAAAACACTAGAAAAAGTATAAAAAATTTGTTATACTTTATTTGTTCTTGCTTGTGTGGCGGAATTGGTAGACGCGCTGGACTCAAAATCCAGTGGTAGCAATATCGTGTGGGTTCGAGTCCCACCACAAGCACCATAGGGAAATCCGTTCGAAAAGATCGAACTTTTGATATAAGAATCAATCGGAAATGATTGATTCTTTATTATTTGTTCTCATTTTTTAAAATGTTGAATTTTTAAGAAAAAAATGATACAGTAATAGACAATTATGGAGGCTTTTATGGGCTATACACAAATTGGAAATATCAAATTACAATATGATGAAACAACAGTTGATATAGATAGAGTCATCGGAATTATAAAATTAAATCGATATTTATTTGGAGACTATAATGGAAAAATTATTTCAATGGATATACCAATTTTATCTGAAAAGGATAATATAGTTTATATATCCGATTTTGATCAATTTTTTGATGCTCTTTTAAAAAAGCTATTGAAAGATAATAAGGTTATTTCAGCTTTAAATCACCCAGATATATTGCCAGCATTATATATTCAATTGCTTATTAAAAAAGCAATTCAAAGTAAAGAAACGACCGGTTTGTTAGATAATAACATTTCTATAGATATGCTCTGGTTTATGATTGCCAGCAAGTTTTTTGATTGTAAAACAAATTTTAGTGAATTGTCAAATTTTTTAAAATATCGCGATGATTCGGAACGCATTTTTGAGTGGCTAAAAGAAACTCAAAGATTTAATGCCTATAACTATATATTAGAAATTCTTGCGAATTATTTGAAAGAAGATGATTTATCATTTTTCAATAATCTAGATGAAATATTTTCTAAAGTGACTGAAGAAAGCATGACAGCAGTGCTTTCTCTATTCAATGAGTCAGATTATGATTTACCAAAAATATCTTTAGAAAATTTTGAAGAAATGTTTTTTGCCTTTTTGAACAGCATAAAAGCTCCAGAGGAATGGAAAAATTTATACATAAAATTAAAAATTGAAAAGAAAATACTATTTGAAGAAAGTGTGGACGGCTTAAATCATTCAAAAATTTTCTTAGATAGCGATGGGAAAAGAAAAATTAAAGTAACAAATGATGGAACTATTAACAGTTTTATTTCCTTAGTACATGAGTTTATGCATTATGTGTCAATACAAGCTGGCAGACCGTCATTTTCATTGAGCGAATTTCCGTCAATATATTATGAAAGAGTAGCTGCTAATTACTTAATTGGTATTGGGTATGATGAAAATATAATGAAACAAGTTATTAGAGATAGAAATCAAGATAACTTTGATATTTATGGAACTTTATGCGGGTTATTGCTAGAAATAAGTAACTACAATAAAAAAGGCCCAATAACAAGAGAAGCAAAAATAGAGTATTTTAAAAGATCTATGAAAGAAATATTTGAGACGAAAAGAAAACTAGTAAAAATTCGTGAAGAAATGGGAAAGCCAATAGAAGATTTGGAATTTTTATCTATGCCAAACTATAATTATGGAGAGTTGGTTGATGAAGAATGTGATGAAAAAATATCGCAATTTGTAAAAAAAGGTTTATTAATATTAAACGGCTATCAATATTTGATCAATAGTTATTTAGCAAATAGTATTTTAGAAAAACAAGATGATAATACTTTAGATAAGATGATATTTATAACCGAACATTTAGCAGATTTTAATGTTGAAAAAATAATAAATTATCTTGGAATTGAAAATACATTTAGCATACAAAATAGAAGCTTGAAGCAATAATGACTATAATTTTATCAAAATGAATTTAGAAAATGAAATATAATTAGAAATCATATTCTATGCTCTAGTGAGTATTAGAGAGGAAAGTTTAAATGAGAAAAGAATCTATAGATAATTATAAAAGTATTGCATTAATAGGAAATAATATTTACGATATGCTTTTTATGAAATATTTATTTTTCTCGCAAAATGTTCATTCGGATTATTGTGAGAAATATAAAATAGTTGATGAAGCAAAAGAAAAGACATTAAGGAATATTGCCTATTATTTTGGTACAATAGGCCCAGTGTTAATTGACAATCAAGGATTAAGAAAAATATTTAATGATAGTGGTATACCTAAAACATCCGTTTTACCTAACTTATCCTCAGAAGATATAATGAATCAAATAAAACTTTGTTTAAAAAGTGACGCGGTTTATGTTTGCAATTCAAATGGTAATTTAGATAAATATACAATGTTCATATTAGGATACATAATGGCCATGGAACAAGAAATTTTCTTCTGGAATGAATTACATGAATCAGAGTGGTTAATGTCGTGCATTTCTAGAAAAAATGTTAATGGGTATAAAGAAGTCGTACAATTCCCATTAGAAATAATTAGATCTTTCGCATTTCCATATTTATTTAAAAAAACATAAATTAAAAATGTCGCCAGGAAATTATCGTAAAATCATTGTTGATGATGAAGGAAATATAGGTGTTGACAGAAACACAGAATTTAATTTGCGAGTAAGAAATTTAAAAAGCAAAGAAAACACCATTTCATTATTAGGTAGTTTAAGAAAACAATTAGGAACTATTAAGGAAAAAAATTACAATTAGAAAAAAACGGATTAAAAGTTTTAGCACCAAAATTATCAAATATAAGAAAAGAAGAGAATGGATTTATCCTTTTTGAGGATGACGTGCACGATAATCCTATTGAGATAGAAAGTGATTTTCTTGAAAACTGCTTAAAATCTGAGAGTATTTTAATTTGTGATAAAGATGGATATATTGGAAATACAGTCATGTTTGAAATAGGATATTTATTAGCAAAAAAGAAAAAGATTGAATTTATTGAAGAACCAATGGAAAAAAGGTTAATAAATGTAGTGAATTATTTTTCAGGGTTGGATAATATAAACATATTAACAAAACGTAGAGATTAATATAAAGAAAGGGAAAAAATATGGAATACTATAATTCTAAAGGTGAACGAATTATTTACAATTTAAATAAACCAAAATACCAAGGGAAAAGTTCACAAATTTTTGAATTAGAAAGTGGTTACTGTTTAAAACAATATTTTCCATACTCCACTGAAAGTGTTCGAATGAATCAAGAACTATTTTGCCTTTTAAAAAAGCTTAATCACCCAAATATCAATAGAGTAATAGAGCTTTATTATGATTTTTCTAAAATAAAAAGCCTAGAATATTTAAGGAGCCATATCCAAAGTTTAGAACCGGATGCGTATAAATATTTATATATAGAAGACAGTTTTATTGATATCATGAGAAAATCAACCGAATACCTATTATACAATTTACAAGAATTGGAAAGCTTAATAAATACTTTTACAGAGTTAGGTGTTTGGATAAGAGATTTTAAAAGAGAAAATGCAGTTTATTTTGAAGATCGAATTATTTTAATAGATTTAGACTGTTGCAAAATAATAAAAGATTGCAGCCATGATGAGATTCAGAAAAATAATACTCGTTGCCTAGAAGAACTTTTCATAGATTTATTTGAAAAATGTAGAAGTTATTCCTATAAATATGAGGATGAAGTTTTTGATTTATTCACATCAGAAGAAAATATTTCAATTACTTCCAGTGTTTCTAAAAAATTATGTAGATGTAAAACTCCATTCGATTATATAAAACAATAATAAATAAATTAATTAAGATAAGTTTGAATTTTTGAATAATGTACCTATCTTGAAGAAAAAAAGAAATATGTTAGAATATTTTCAATTTTTATAAAACATGGGGGATGTAAAATGTCAGATATTTATAGTACATTAAACGACTATTTAAATGAAATATGTGCTTATTTAACATATCAAGATGCTTTTTTGCTTAAAGAAATTTATAAAATAGTTTTATTAAACGATCGATTTTTACAACATATTGGAAATTATGATTTAGATTGGAATCCGGTTCAAAACAAATTGACATATAAAGATGTCTTTTTGCTAGCTAGAGAAATTCTTGCAACAATTGATTCAGGCTATCTTCCGAGTTTTGATTCATTAATAACCAGTGGTAAATTAGATTTTAGCTTTGATGCAAGTTATAAGGATTCTTCTTGTGTAACATTCTGGAATAAAGGTCAAATAATTCAAAAACTTATAAACGTAAATCGAGAATTTAATTATAATGATGTAATAACATTAATTCATGAATTTATTCATTATGTAAATGCAGAAGCAAATACAGTAAATCGTCATTATTTTACAGAATTTTTATCTATTTATTTTGAATTATATTCCGTTCTTTATCTCCTAAAAAAAGATGTTCCGAGAAATGAAATGGATGCCCTAAACAGAATAAAGAACCTAAAACGAGCATCAAGCCAATTTTTTCAATATGAAATACCATTACTAGCTTTCGAAAAAATTGGAAATATAAATGAAAATACAGTCCCTTTATTACAAAAATATTTTGTAGAGATAAAACAAGAGCTTTTTGATGAACATTGTAAATGGCTTTATGACGCATTAGAAGAAATAAAAAAGAAGAATGAAAAAGAAATAAAACAAACTCCTATAATACTTGGCGAGGTCTTAAGTGAAGAATTTTTAACAAAAGATTATAGATATATTTTGGGAACCATTCTAGCTCTTTATGCTCTTAAATATGCAAATATGAAAGACATCGTCTTTTTAAACAACCATATTGGTGAATATGAAAATCAAACTATCTATGATATCTGTTTAAGGATAGGAATAGATTTAAAAGAAACTAATTTTTTTGAAAATCTTTTTGCAGCCACAGATGAATTTATGAAAACAGTTAAGCAAGATAAGGATTTTTCTTTAACAAGAAACAAATAAATTCTATGAAAAAATTGTTTGACGAACCTTTATTTTAATGATACTCTTAACTTAAAGAATAAAAGAGGAGAGTGCATTATGGAAATGATTTGGCTTTTACTAGGATTTATAATCATACTTATCGCTTCCAATGTTTTGGTGGATGCCTCTTCATCGATCGCTTTAAAATTACGAGTACCTAAGATGCTTGTCGCTTTAACCATAGTTGCGTTTGGCACTTGTGCTCCTGAAGTAGCTATTTCATTTCAAAGCATCGAAGCTTCAAATGGACAAATGGCTTTTGCAAACGTAATTGGCAGTTGCATTGTAAATGTTTTTTTGATTCTTGGCTTGGCCAGCTGTATCCGACCTATAAAAGTGAGACATACAACCATAAAAAAAGAACTTCCTATTTTACTAATTGTAACAACGGGTTTTGTTATCTTAATGGTCGATAGTTTATTTAATCCGCTTACAAAAAACACATTTTCTAGAGCCGATGCTTTAATTTTACTTCTGCTATTTTGTTTCTTTGTTCTTTATTTAGTTCAACTATTTGTCAAAGGAAAAAAGAAAGAAGAAGTAAAACCAAAATATTCTTTCTGGATTGCCATTCTTTTACTTATTTTATCTTTAGTTTTTATTAGCTTTAGCAGTGATATTATTGTAAAGAATGCTGAAATTATTGCTACAAATATGGGGATAAGTCAAAAGGTCATCACGATGATTTTAATTGTTATTGGAACAAGCCTTCCTGAACTTTTTATGACTGTAACAAGTGCTTTTAAAGGAGAATTTGATTTAGCAATAGGAAATATTATCGGAACAAATATTTTTAACATTTGTATCGTATTAGGTTTACCAATCCTTTTTTATGGCGATATTGTTTTAAATGGCTTTGGGTTTATTGATATATTATTTGTTTTCTTATCTTCCTTTTTTCTATTTTTATTTGCTCGAACCGAAAAGACATTAAGCCAAAAAGAAGGAATTTTTATGATACTCTGTTTCATTCTTTATTATGCTACCTTATTTTTTCTGTAAATGATATAATATTTTAAAGTTTGGAGGTTTTTTATGGCAAAAGTAGCAATTATTGGAGGAGGAGCAGCAGGTTTAACAGCAAGCTTATATGCTTCTTTAAAACACGAAGTTACCATTTTTGAAAAAAATAAAGTATGTGGCAAAAAAATCACGATTACTGGAAATGGAAGATGCAACTATTGGAACACTGATCAAGATTTAAGGCATTACCATAGCTCATCTAAAGAAATGCTAGATTCCTTTTTAGAATCTTTTGATAAAGAAGAAATATTTTCCTTTTTTGAGGAAATAGGATTGTATCCTGAAATAAAAAATGGCTATTATTATCCATATTCTTTGCAGGCTATAAGTGTCCGTAATGTATTGCTAAAAAAGGCTGAGTTACAAAACGTTCAGTTTAAAAATGACTGTGAGGTTTTAAAAATAGAAGTATGTGCGAATGAAAAATTTAAAATTTATACAAACGAAGCCACTTTTATTTTTGATAAAGTCCTATTGGCAAATGGCTCTAATGCAGGAATAATAGAAGAGAAAAATGCTTCAGGATATGCTTTGGCTTCTCAATTAGGCCATAAAATCATTCCTGTAAATCCTTCATTAGTTCAGTTAATGAGTACATCTCCTTTTTGTAAAGATTGGGCAGGTGTTCGAGCTTTAGCAAATTGTACATTATATATAGAAAATAAAAAAGAAAAAGAAAGTAGAGGAGAAGTGCAATTCACGAACTACGGAGTAAGTGGAATTTGTATTTTTAATATAAGTCGTGATGTGAAAAAGAGTTTAGAAGAGCACAAAAAAGTAGAAGTGCATTTTGATTTCCTACCATTTTTATCATCCAACCAAAAAACACTTGAATGGCTTGAAAAAAGAGCAACTTTCTTAAAAAACTTTCCTTTAGAAGTCATGTTTGAAAATCTAATTCCCTATAAATTATTATTTGTTTTATTAAAACAGGCTCATTTAAAAAAAGAAACATGCTGGGAAGACTTAACTTTAAAAGAAAAAGAGGATTTTGTCAAAACATTAAAAGATTTTTCTTTAGAAATTGTTGATACAAAAGGATTTTCAAATGCTCAAGCCTGTTCAGGTGGTGTGTGTTTAGAAGAAGTTTTCTTAAATACCATGGAATCAAAAATAGTAAAAAATCTATATATTATCGGAGAACTTTTAGATGTCGATGGAGATTGTGGCGGATACAATCTGGGTTTTGCTTGGATGAGCGGCATAAGAGCCGGAAAAAGTTGCTAAAATTAGGCGAATTTTAAGGCAATCGCATAAAAAGTTGACGTAAAGGATTAGATAGAAGGGATAACATT
>ERZ1643246.1136-NODE-1136-length-30074-cov-4.487691_pt1 | contig 30074 bp, 18 predicted proteins | sample MGYA00579265_ERZ1643246 | MGnify/ENA primary metagenome ERZ1643246 (study PRJEB29033, sample SAMEA4952261) | chicken gut metagenome | biome: Broiler Chicken; feature: Gastrointestinal Tract; material: Caecum | place: Ireland | collected 2018 | study: Broiler...
ACCGTCCTATCTCCCCGGGCCACGCGGGCACGGCGGATGACCCCATCCCGTGGGAGTACGGCATGGACTGCCTGGCCGGGCAGTATTTCAGCTATGAGGGCCGCATCTACCGCGTGGCCGCTGGCGGCGACATGATCCCCTGCGTGTGGACGCCGGGAACAGCCGGCCTCTGGCAGTGGGAGCTGATCGAGTGAGAGGGGGAAGATCATGAAGGGAATAGACGTTTCCCAGCACAACGGGGCGATCGACTGGCCGAGAGTGAAGAAGGCCGGGCTTTCGTTCGCCATCGTGCGCGCCGGGTACGGCAGGTTCCGCAACCAGACGGACAAGCTTTTCGCGCAGAACGCGCAGGGCGCGCTGGACGCGGGGCTGCACCTCGGGGCGTACTGGTTCAGCTATGCGCTCACGCCGGACGAGGCGCGGGAGGAGGCAGCGCTGTGCAGCGAGGTGCTCGCGCCGTACCGCGGCAGGCTGGGATTCCCGGTGTACTTCGACTATGAGTACGATTCGGAGCGGTATGCGAAGGAGCATGACGTTTCGCCGGACCGCGAGCTGCGCACGCAGCTCATCTGCGCGTTCTGCGCGGAGCTGGAGCGCCGCGGCTGGCGCGCGGGCGTGTACACGAACAACGACTACCTGAAAAACAGGGTGGACGCTTCCCGTCTTTCGCCGTGGGAGCTCTGGCTTGCCGATTACAGCGGCGGGCCGGACGCCGCCTGCGGCATGCAGCAGACGGGCAGCACCGGAACGGTGGACGGCGTTTCCGGCAAGGTGGACACCGACGAATCTTTCCTCGATTACCCGGCGCTCGTGCGGGAGCACGGCTGGAACGGCTTTGTGGCGCAGGCAACCGGTTCACCCGCCTGGGTAAGCGACACGACGAACGGCCCGGAAAATCCCGTTTGCATTCCGCAGAACAGTCACTACACGGTGAAGATCACCGGCGAGGACATCGATCTCGTGTGCGGCAAGAGCGGAGGGGAGCCAGCGGCCTTCGCCCTGACGCGCTGCCGCCGGGAGAACAATGCCACGCTCTGGCATGTGGTTCCGGTAGGCCAGCCCGGCCAGGAGGCGGGGATTTATCCTGCCGGCGGCGGGGACAGAATCTTTGTAGCGCGCATTGAGGAGGCGGTGGACGCATGACAAAGGCGCAGGCGATCTATTATGCCGTGCTGGGCGCGCTTTCCGCGGCCGGTTCCGCCCTCGCGCAGTCGCTCGGCGGGTGGGACGGCCTGCTCCAGATCCTCGTGACGCTGATGGCGATCGACTACGCGCTCGGCGTGGCGCTCGCCGTGGTGTGGAAGCAGTCCCGCAAGACGGAGGACGGCGCGTTTGAGAGCCGCGCCAGCGTGAAAGGGCTTTTTCGCAAATGCGGCATGCTGCTGTGCGTGCTGGTGGCCGCCCGCCTCGACCCGCTCTTCGGCGGGGAGGGCTATGTGCGCACCACGGTGATTTTCTTTTTTATTGCAAACGAAGGGTTCAGCATGGTGGAAAATCTCGGCCTCATGGGGCTGCCCATGCCGCAGGCGCTGAAAAACGCCTTCGCGGAGCTGCGGAAAAAGAGCGGTGCGGAACCGGAAAACAGAGAATGAGAGAAAACGCCCCGCGCGGGCCGGTCAAAAGGGCCGGTTCGCGCGGGGTGTTTTTGCTTTGCCGTGTCACTTCGTGTAATAATGCGCCTGCGCGTTCCACAGCGTGGCGTAGACGCCCGGCTTCTGCACCAGCTCTTCGTGGCTGCCGCGCTGCACGATTTGCCCTTCGTCGAACACCGCGATGGTGTCGCAGAATTTGCACGACGAAAGCCGGTGGCTGATGTAGATCGCCGTCTTATCCCCGGCGATGCCGTCGAATTTCTCATAGATTTCCGCTTCGGCCATCGGGTCGAGCGCCGCCGTCGGCTCGTCCAGCACCAGGAACGGCGCGTCGCGGTAGAGCGCGCGGGCGATGGCTATTTTCTGCGCCTCGCCGCCGGAAACCTCCACGCCCTTGTCGTCCAGGTCGCGGTAGAGGAACGTGTCCAGCCCGTTTTGAAAGGCGGAGGGGTCCAGCCCGGCCGCCCGCAGGCAAGCCTCGGCGCGGCGGCGGTCCGGTTCGCGGGAACCGGCCACGTTTTCGCCCAGGGGCAGGGAGAAGAGCTTGAAGTCCTGGAATACCACGGAGAACAGCGCGCGGTATTCCTCCGGCCTGTATTTGCGGATGTCGATGCCGTTGAGCAGAATCTCGCCCTCCGTGGGGTCATACAGGCGGCACAGCAGCTTGATGAACGTCGTCTTGCCGCTGCCGTTTTTCCCCACCACGGCCAGCCGTTTGCCCACGCGGAAGGTCAGGTTCACGTGGCGCAGCGCCCAGCGGTCCGAGCCGGGGTAGCGGAAGGAGACGTCTTTAAATTCCACGCTGTACTGGCGGTCGGCGCGCTTTTCGGTGGTGAGGCTGCCGCGGTAAAGGTGGTTCGGCCAGTCCAGCAGGCGGAAGTCCGTTTCCAGATAAGAGGCGTTTGCGCGTATGTCGCCCAGCGTGGTCAGCAGGCTGGAGAGGCCGCCGAACGTCTGCGTGATGGCGCCCACGTACTGTGTGACCTCGCCCACGCCGAACGCGCCGCACCACGCTTTCAGGCACACGAACAGATAGATGACGGCCGTGAGCACGGCGGAGAGCGATTGCGAGAGTGCCCGCCACAGCCCTACCGGCCCCTTCATCAAGCGGTCCATCTTTGAATTTTTGGAAAACAAACCGAAGGCCGCGCTCATGTTGGGCTCGCACACGCCCTCCAGCTGGCGGTAGAGCCGGACGTCGGCGGCGCGCCTGCGGTCCAAAAGCGCGCTCACAAAGTAGCTGAAGCAGCGGTTGACGAACATGTTTTCTTCGGCTGTGCGCAGCAGATAGCCGTTGGCCCGGTCTGCGCACAGCGGCGAGATGGCCGCCACCGCCAGCAGCACGGCGACGATGGCCGCGGCGCACAGCGGGTGGTTGAGAAAGGGAAACGGGCTGCCCGGCGCCGTCTGCGCTGCAAACAGGCTCACGGAGAGACCCGCGCCGCCCAGGATGCGGACGATCGCCTCCAGCAGCGAGCGAAAATAGGTCACCGTTTTGGCAATCCCCCAGCCCCTCCAGGTGTAAGCCTGGTCGAGCTGGGAATCGAGGTCGAAGACATCCTGGCGGTCAACCTCGTTGTAGTCGAGGGAAAACAGCTTTTCCGTGAGCAGCTCCCCTTCCGTGTAGGAACATTGCTTGAGTTCCACCTCGGCCCAGCGCTTGCACAGGGCGCCGAGCGCCGCCAACCCCGCCGTGAGGCCGAGCGTCAGCACGACCCAGAAAGCCAGCGTTTCCGGCCGGCGCGCGCCGGCCAGTTCTCCGATGATGCGCGCCGAGCCGTAGATCGGGACATAGGGGGAAAGGGCTGTCACGACCGCGCGCAGCCCCAGCGCGGGGAAGAGGCCCCGCTGCTTTTTGGCCAGCAGCTTCCACGCGCGCGCCGTGGCCCGCAGGGCCTGGATGGTTCCGTTATGCTTCATCGCGGTCGCCCCCTTCTTTGTAGTAGCGGCTCTGCACACGGAACAGCTCCGCATAGCCGCCGTTTTTTGCCAGCAGCTCCTCGTGCGTGCCCTCCTCCGCAATGCGGCCGTCCCGCAAAAAGAGGATGCGGTCGCAGAACCGTGTGGAAGCCAGCCGGTGCGAGATGAAGAGGGACGTGCGGCCCTGCGTCATCTCGCTGTATTTGTGGTAAAGCTCGTCCTCCGCCACGGGGTCGAGGGCGGCCGTCGGCTCGTCCAGCGCCAGGATCGGCCCGTCCTTGTAGAGGGCACGGGCCAGCATGAGCCGCTGCGTCTGCCCGCCGGAAAGCTCTGTCCCGTCCTCATACACGGAGCGGCCCAGGTGGGTGTGCAGCCCCTGCGGCAGGCTTTGCTCCAGCGTTTCCAGTCCGGCGCGGCGCAGGCAGAGCCGCACTCTGTCTTCGTCGGCTCCCTCCGCCGTCTGGGCCACGTTTTCCGTCACCGTTCCGTCCAGCACGGAAAAGTCCTGGAACACGGCGGAAAACAGCTTGTAGTAATCCTGCCGGTTGAAACGGCGGATGTCCTGCCCGTTGAAGAGCACGCGGCCCTCCGTGGGGTCGAGCAGGCCGCACAGCAGGCGCACCAGCGTCGTCTTGCCCGCGCCGTTCAGGCCCACTACCGCCAGCTTTTCGCCGGGGCGGATGGTCAGGTCGGTGCGGCACAGCGCGTCGTGATCCGCGCCCGCATAGCGGTAGCGCACGCCGTCGAGGCGCAGCTCGCAGGGGTCGTCCGGCTTCACGGTGAGCGGTTCGCCGCCGGAAAAGCGGAACGGCTCCGGCCATTCGAGGTAATCCTGGATGCTGCACAGCTCCAGGCTTTCCCGGTGCAGCTTGCCCACCTCGTCGAGAATACCGGTCACCCACTGGGTGAAGCCGCTCACCGCCGTGAAGCAGAGCAGAAATTCGGCCGCGCTCATGCCCTCGCCCAGCGCCAGGCCGAGCAGGTAAGCGTAGGCCACCCCGTTGCGCAGGAGATCCAGCAGCAGCGCCGTCCCGTCGGCGATGAGGCCCCTCCCGGCGCATTTGCGCTGAAAATCGCGGAAAAGCCGCAGGCCGTCGCGCCGCACCTGCAGCAGCCACGGCTGCAGGCCGAAGAGGAAAATGTCCTTCGCCGCGCGGCGGTCCGTGCGCAGGCTCTGGATATACCCGATCTGGTGGGACGCCTTCATCCCCTCCTCGCGGTGGCGGTGGGACCAGCCGTCAATCCGCCGGTCCACAAAAAACCCGGCCGCCGTGGTGGCAACCACGAGCAGGAGCAGCGCGGGGTGCAGGCCGGAGAGCAGCGCCAGGTAGACGAGAAAGCCGATGAGGTTCGTGAGCAGCGCGGTGAGCGTCACCCACGTCCCTTCGGCGGCGGAGGAGTTGCTCTCCAGCGCCTCCAGCACCTTGTTTGTCAGATCCAGGAAAGAGGGATCGTACAGGTTGGGGAAGGAAGTGCGCGCAAATTTCTCGTTGCAGCGCCGGAGCAGTTTATCGGTGCGCAGGTCGGTGCGCGGCAGCTGCGCGACGTTTTCGGTGTAGGCGTGCAGGGCGGAGAGCAAAAACAGCGCGGCGCCGAACAGGCCGATGGCAGCCAGCAGCTCCGGCAGCGGGGCCGCGCGCTCCACGCGGTCCAGAATCACGGGGGCCACCAGCAGCTGAACCGTTGTCTGCCCGGCCGAGAGAACGGCCAGCACGACGCACAGCAGCAGCAAGGAGCGGCGCGACTGCCACGCCGTCCGCAGCAGCAGGCCGGCACCGCGCCGGATGGAGGCCGCCCCTTTTTTGTTTTCTTTCATGTTGTTTCACCTCACAGCGCCATTCTAGCAGAAAAAACCCCCGGCGGGCGGGCCGGGGGACGAATGATGCAAAAACGGGGACGAACGGAGCTAGAGCGCGGGCAGCAGGATCTCCGTGGTGAACGCGCCGTCCTCGGAATTGCGGCTCAGGTAGCCGCCCAGCCGCTTCACAATCGCGTCGGTGCGCAGCAGGCCGAAGCCGTGGCCCTCCCCCTTCGTGGTGGGGAACAACCCGCCCGCCCGGCGCAGCTTTTTCCCGGCGGTGAAGTTCGTGAACGAGAGATAGAGCTGCGTGTTTTTCATGTCCAGGTAAACGCGGATGAGGCGTTTCCCCGGCGGGAGCCGCAGGCTCGCCTCGATGGCGTTGTCGAACAGGTTGCCGATGATGCAGCACAGGTCGATCTCGCTCAGCTTCAGCGTCACGGGGATGTGGGCGTCCGCCGTCACGGGAATATCCTTGCTGCGGGCGAGCGAGATCTTCGAGTTGAGGATGGCGTCCGCCATGGGGTTGCCCGTCTTGATCACCGGGTCCACCGCGGCAAGGTCGCCGTCCAGCTCGTCGAGGTAGCGGCGCACCGCCTGCCAGTCCTCCGCGGCGGCGTAGGCCTTCATGGTCTGGATGTGGTTGCGGAAGTCGTGCCGCCAGCCGCGGATCTGGCGGTACATGTTCTCCACCTCCGCGTAGTGGGTTTCGATCAGCTCGCGCTGGTACGCGGCGATCCGCTTTTCGGTCAGGCGGGAAAACAGTCCCATGTCGGTTCACCTCATCTGAATGATGGCGCGGTTCACGCTCTCGTAGGCGCGGCGCGGAATGGGCAGCGCCGTGCCGTCCTGCAGCACAATCTCCGTGCGGTTCACGCGGGCAATGCACGTCACGTTCACCAGCAGCGAGCGCCCCGCCTGCACAAAGCGGTCGTCCAGCTCCGCCGCCAGGCTGGCGAGCGTCCGCTTCACCGTGACCGGCTCTGCGGCGTGGATCGTCACATAGTTGCGCGCCGCTTCCACCCAGCGAATCTGCCGCACCGGCACGCGGCGCACCTCCCCGGCCGTTTCGAGCGTGAGGACCTTGCCGTCCTTCTGCAGCCGGTCGGCGGCGCGGTCCAGCACGGAGAAGAGCTTCTCCCGCTTCACGGGCTTGAGCAGGTAGTGCAGGGCCGCCACCTCATAGCCCTCGGCAATGTAGTCGGAGTAGCCCGTCACGAAGACGATCTGCATCTCCTCGCTGCGGGCGCGCAGCCGTTTGGCCAGCGTCACGCCGTCTATGCCCGGCATTTCCACGTCGAGCAGCAGGATGTCCGGCGTGCCCGTCTCCTCGCAGGCGAAGAGAAACGCTTCCGCCGAGGGAAAGCAGTCGATCTGCACCGCTTCCCCCGCCTGTGCGGCCCAGTCCCGCGCAAGCGTTTCCACATACCGCGCGTCGGCCCCGTTGTCGTCGCACACCGCCATCCGAATGCCCATGGCCGCGCCCCCCCTTTCCTGCCTGCGCCCGATTCGCCGGGTGCACTGTTTTGTTTTATGATACCGTTCGCGTTTTGCCGTGTCAAGCAGTGCGGGAGGAAGGTTTCTCCTCAGGCCGGCGGGAAATGGACGCTTTTATATACTTTTATATAACAGATATGCGGCATTGCTTGGCCGAGCGGGAAGCATGGCATGCGGGCAGCGCACGGGTTGGAGCGGATTGGCATCCAGAGGATCGGTTTGTCGGTCAGGCAAGTTGGTTTTTTTCATAAATCTTTTATTTTTGCTGTTTTTTTGACGAAATTGTGATATAATTTCCCTGATAATAAGCTGAAGCGTAGGATCCTGAGACGAGTCTTGTCCAGGGGAACGCGGCGCCTGCCGGGGCGAAGGGAAAAGCCGGTTTTTCAGCTGCGCGCAAACAGGTGGAGATGAGGAAATGAAGCGAGAACATCCCGTTTCACAATCAAAGCGGGGTCTGCGGCAGGAAATCAGGGAACTGCAGAAACGGGCGACAAAGGATGCCGTTTCAGGCCTGCTTAACAGGATGGCGGCGGAACAGTTTGTCAAGGATCGCCTTCGTGAACAGAAGGCGGGGGATAATTGCGCCCTGTTTATCATTGATCTTGACGATTTCAAGAAGGTGAACGATCAATACGGCCACCTGGCGGGGGACCACGCCATTGCCCAATCTGCGAAAATCCTTTCCGGCCTGTTCCGCGCTTCGGATATTGTCGGCCGCCTCGGTGGGGATGAGTTTATCGTCTTTCTTTCCGGAAAGCTGACGGAACAGTTTGTGCGCGAAAAGGCGGCTGCCGTGTGCGAAAGCCTGCAGATTGCCGTGGGGGAAAATCCGGGCTTCACACTCACTGCGAGCGTGGGCGTATTCTTATCCAGAGCGGAAAACGAGCATTTTGAAGGGCTGTATCAGTCGGCGGATCTGGCGCTTTACCGTGCAAAAAAGGGCGGGAAGCACACATTCTGCCTGAATCGGGGCAGCAACCTGCCGCAGGAGAGCAAGGAAGATTTTCATTTCGTCAACACGATTCCCCTCATGGGGCTGCTCGAGGAGATGGACAGCGGCGTGGCGCTTCTGGAAATGGGGGAGCCGATGCGGATCATCTATGCCAGCCCCAGCTTTTGCCGCATTCTGGGCGCCGATCCACAGAATTATGCCATGCCGAAGCTGCTCAGCGAGCTTGTCCACCCGGATGACAGGCTCAGCCTGGAGCGCGCCCTGCGCAGCGCCCTGAAGATGGGGACAACGTCGGAGCACACGCACCGTGTTTCCGCGGATGGAGAAAACTGGCACTGGTGGCATGTGCGGGCCGTGCGCATCACATATAGGAATCCATATCCTGTTCTACTTGTGACGACGACAGATATTTCAACTTTCAAGGAAAATGAGCGGCGCCTGCAGGAGATCAACGAGCGCCTCTCCATTGCCTTGGATCAGACGACGCGCTGCGTGTGGGAGGTCAACCTTTCCACACGTCAGTTCCGCATGTTCAACAGCGAAGGCGTGCTGGCCGTGCCGGAAAAGGGATCGGTCCTTTTCCCGGAGGATCTTCTGGCCGGCGGATGGGTTCACGAAAACAGCGTGCAGCGCTTCCGTGAATTTGCGCACAGCCTGCTGGGCGGCCGTGTGCAGGGCTACGGCAATTTTATTTTCCGGGATTGGAAAACGCAGTGCTACGGCTGGGTTTCCGTCTCTTACCGCATGGTCACGGATGAGGAGGGCTGCCCTGTGCGCGCCGTGGGTATCCTGGAAAATATGCCCGCCCGGTTTGATTCCTCTGAAACCCGGTCTGTTCTCAAAAGGCCTCTTCCAGAAGCATTGTTCCCTGATTTTGTCATGGGGATACGCGCCAATCTCACGCGCGACGCCGTGATTGAATGGTGGGAGGAGGGCAGGAATGAGAGCAGCCGTTCCGGCGAGGAGACGCTCTCCCAGGTGCTGCAGCTGGGCGCCGGGAAAATCTTCACAAAGGAAGCGCGGCGCCGCTTTGCCAACCTGTTTAGCCGGCAGGGCCTGCTTGCCCTTTATGCGCAGGGGGAGCGCTGGATGTCGGCCGAATACCAGCGGGTGGAGGCCGGCGGGAGCGTGTGCTGGGTGCGCCGCGTGATAAATATGCTGGAGGACCCAATCACCAGTGAAATTTATCTCTATGTCTACATGGCCAGGGTGGACATGGTGCATGATCTTGCGTCCGCCGCCGTGGGAGAGCCTGCCGCCGGAGAAGACTGCCTGTATTCCGAACGGGATCTTTACGCTCTGGCTGAGGCCAGCCTGGCGCGGAGCGCAGGCATGTGCTGCGCCGTGGCGGTGATCTCGCTTGGCGGATTCCGGCAGATTTATGAGGGGGGCGAATCGTTTGCCGCCAAAGTCCGCAGCCTGACGCTTTCCTTGCAGTCGGCACTCGGCTTCCGGTGTGTGATGGCGCGGCAGGCGCCCGATCGCTTTCTGGTGTTTTTCCCGGGGCCTATCGATCAGGTTCGCCTGCGCGCCAGGATGGAAAGCGCTTTTTCCTTTGTGCGCCTTGTGCTGGCGGGAAACGTGAAACTCGATGAAATGCGCTTTGTGGCCGGTGCTTCGGTGGAACCCTGCCGCACAGCGAATGTGAGCGCTATGGCGGCACAGGTGGGCGGCTTGTGCCGGGCATGGAAGGATGCACCGGTGGACACAGTGGTGTTCCCGCACGAGGAGGATGTGCGGGAATGGCCGGAGCTTGCCCGGAATGAGGACAGAGATTGCGTCACCGTGCACCATGAGGAGATGGGGCGTTCCCTTTCGGAGAATGAGAAGGATATCGCGTTTCGCTGTGTCTCCTCCATGCTCTCCGCTGATTCGCTTGAGACGTCCCTGCAAAGCGTGCTCAGCTACATTGGCATGTATTACCACGCAGATCGCGTGTATCTTCTCTCGCTGTCTGCCGGGCAGCGGATCCTTTCCATGCTGTTCGAGTGGGTTTCTCCTGCCAAGCGCAGCATTCAGCAGGTCGTGTCGGGCGCGCAGCTCTCGCGCTTTCCGCTGCTGCAGCGCTGCTTGAAGGAGCAGGCGCCCGTGTTTCTCACGCGCACGCAGCCCATTTCCCTGCAGGGGGAGCAGGCCTCCGGCGAGCCATGGTATTATACGGCGTTCCCGCTTGTGGAGCAGGAGGAGGTCAAAGGATTCCTTTGCGTGGAAAATGCAAGAGAACATCCGGCGGATGCCGCGCTGTTCAGCACGCTGATTCCCTATATCCTGCATGAGAGAGCGCGCTTCCGCTCCAGGCCTTCCCGGCCGGAGGCCGTCAGCAGCCCGGTGGCCAATCCGCTCAATCTGCCGAATCTCCGCTCCTACATGGAGGTTGTCTTCACGCTCGATTCCAAGCGATACAGTTCCATGGGGGTCGTGTGCCTCGACATTCCGAACCTTTCGGCCATTAACGGCAGTCTCGGTTTTGAATACGGCAGCCGCCTGCTGTGGTTCACGTCGAAAACGCTCGCCGATCTTTTCGGGGCAGGCTGGCTGTTCCGCACCTGGGACGCCGAGTTTGTGGCCCTGAGCCCGAACACGACGCGCCAGGCCTTTCTGAACAAGTGCGCGCTTCTGCGCAGCCAGCTCACGAGGAGGTATCCGCAGGATCTGCGCATAGGCTATACATGGGACAACGCTGATTTCACCGCCAAGGATCTGGTGAACGAGGCGCGCGAGATTATGCAGCAGGAGAGGGGGTTCCCCATTCTCACACAGGACGGCCTGATGCGGGAGGAGCCGGGCTTTCAGGAAGTGGAGGAAGCGATGCATGGCGGCCGCTTCCTCGTGTATTTCCAGCCGAAAATCGAGATACGCACCGGCGCGCTTTACGGCGCCGAGGTGCTTGTGCGCGGTATGCGGGAGGATGGTTCCCTCGTACTGCCGGGCCAGTTCATCGAACAGTTGGAGCAGACGGGCGCCATCCGCAACCTCGATTATTTTGTGCTCGACCGCACGCTCTTCTTTCTGGACCGTTGGCGCGGCGAAGGGATGGGCGAGCTGCACGTCTCGGTGAATCTTTCGCGTGTCACGCTGTTCAGTCCCTCGGCGCTGGCCTCCCTGCTGGCCATTCACAGCCGCTATCCCGCCGTGCCGGCGGAATGTATTGAATTTGAGATCACGGAGAGCGCCGGCTTTTTTGAAACGGATAAGCTCAACTGCGTGATCGATCGCATCCGTCAGTGCGGCTTCCGCGTCAGCCTGGATGACTTCGGCTCAAAATACGCCAACCTGCCCACCTTTACAAACGTGAAGTTCGACACCGTCAAGCTCGACAGACGGTTTGTGACGGATCTGGCGGACAACGAGGTCAACCGGATGCTTGTGCGGGATATCGTTCAAATCTGCGCCTCCTGCGGCATGTCGTGCGTTGCGGAGGGTGTGGAGACGCAGGAGCAGGTGGACGCGCTTGAGGACGTGGGCTGCCGTTTTGCGCAGGGCTATTTCTATGATAGGCCCATGTCTGCCGAGAAATTTGTGCAGAAATATCTGATTTCCCCGCGCGGACAAGCGAACGCCTGAGGGCGCGGGGCGGAGCAACCACACGGAAAGGAAGGATTGCCGGCATGAACATGGAAACCGAAGAAAAAAGCACAAGAGGAAACACGGATGTTGTGCACCCGCTCATCATTGGCCTGGGCGCGTCTGCCGGCGGGCTGGAGGCACTGCAGCAGTTTTTCAGCCATATGCCAAACAACAGCGGGCTGAGCTTTGTGGTGATCCAGCACCTTTCCCCTGACTACAAGAGCCTTATGGCCGATATCCTCGCCAAGTATACCGGCATGGCCGTGACGCAGGCGGAAAACGGCATGGAGGTGGAACCTGACACCGTCTATCTCATCCCGCCCAAAAAATTCATGACGGTGAAGGACGGTGCGCTCCGCCTCTCGGACTATGCCCCGGGCACGCTCAACCACCCCATCGACGTGTTCTTCGCCTCGCTCGCCGAGGAGAAGCACGAGCATGCCATTGTGGTCGTCCTCTCCGGCACGGGGTCAGACGGCACGAACGGCATCAAGGCTGTGAAGGAGCGCGGCGGGCTTGTCATCGCGCAGGAGCCGGAGACAGCCAAATTTGACGGCATGCCCAAGAGCGTGATCCAGACGGGCCTGGCGGATTTCGTGCTCTCTCCCGAGGAGATTGCAGATGAAATCCTGAATTTCTCCGCCACGCCGGTGCTGCTGCGCACGGCGCCGGGCAGCGTTTCCTCCGATGGAGACATGATCTTTTCCGAGGAAGAGACGCTCTCCCACATCTATACCATCCTGAAAAACGCGAGCGGCATCGATTTCACCTATTACAAGCGGTCCACCATCCTGCGCCGCATTGAAAGGCGCATGCTCGTCACGCACAGCGCCAGCCTCACGGAGTTTGCACGCCTGCTGGGCGACAACAACGAGGAGGTCAACATCCTCGTCAAGGAGATCCTCATCGGCGTCACGAACTTCTTCCGCGATCCCGCGTTCTTTGAAAAGCTCAAGTACAATGCCATTTACAAAATTGTGGAGCGCGCCAGGGAAAACGAGCCGATCCGCGTCTGGAGCGCCGGCTGCTCCACCGGTGAGGAGGCCTATTCCATCGCCATCCTGTTTCAGGAGGTCATGGAGGAGCTGCAGGTGCGGCGCGACGTCAAAATCTTTGCCACGGATGTGGACCGGCGCGCCATTGAGCAGGCGGGGAAGGGCGTGTTCTCCGAAAACATCATCGACGACGTGACGCCGGACCGCCTTGCGAAGTTTTTCATCAAGCAGAACGATCAGTATGTCATCTCCAAAGAGATCCGCCGCATGATCGTGTTTGCCACGCACAACATGTTTTCCGATCCGCCGTTCGGCAAGCTCGATCTCATCAGCTGCCGCAATGTGATGATCTATTTCCAGCCGGTGCTGCGGCGCGGCTTGTTTGCCATCTTCCACTCCGCGCTGAAAAACAACGGCTTCCTGTTCCTCGGCAAGTGTGAAACGGCCGGGGAGTATGTGAACCTCTTCAAGCCCGTGTGCAGCGCGGAGAAGATCTACACGCACAAGGGTGAGGGCAAGGTGGAGGATCTCACGCCGCCCACGTTCAACATTCCGAACATCCAGGCGCTCTCGCTCAAGCGGCTCGGCAATCTCAGCGCGCAGCCCGGCCCCACGGCAGACGAGGAAAATGTGTATTCCCACTATCTCGAAACCCTCCTGCCGCCCTCCGTCGTCATCAACGGCGAGGATACGGTGCTGCACCTGTTCGGCGGCTATGCCGATTACATGACGCTGGCGCCCGGCAAAGCGACGCTCGACTTTTTCAGCATGCTGAATAAGGATCTCTCGCTCGTGGCGGCCACAGCGCTCAGCCGCTGCCGTGCCGAAAAGACGGCCGTCACCTACACGGATATCGTGGTGGACTGCCCTTCCGGCCGCAAGGTGATCGATTTGCTCATTCAGCCGATCCCCTCCGCGCCCGCCGGTGAGGAGCTCACCGCCGTGCTCTTCCTCGAGCACCGCCGCCCGGATACGGACGGTGTGGTGGAAAAGTTTGAGATCGACGCCACGGCCGCCCGCCGCATCGCCGATCTGGAGCGCGAGTTCCAGGAATCGCAGAACGACCTGCGCGCCACCATCCAGCGGCTGGAAACGGTGAACGGCGAGCTGCAGGCCGCCAATGAGGAACTGCTCACCGCGAACGAGGAGCTGCAGAGCTCCACGGAGGAGCTGCAGTCCGTCAACGAGGAGCTCTACACCGTGAACACGGAGCACCAGCTCAAGCTCGATGAGCTCACCATGATGACAAACGACCTCTCGAATTTCCTCTCCTCCACGATGATCGGCATCCTGTTTGTGGACAGCAACCTGAACATCCGAAAGTTCACGGAATACGTCGGCCGCGAATTCCAGCTCATGGATCACGACATCGGCCGCCCGATCCAGATCTTTGCCCACAGTTTCCCGGATGAGGACATCGAGGCGGACGCCAAGACGGTGCTCAAGGATCTCGTCTCCATCGACCGCGAAGTGACCGCCATGAACGGCCGCTGCTATACGCTTCGCATTGCGCCCTACCGCACCACGGAGAACAGCATCCGCGGCCTCGTCATCACCATCATCGACAGCCTCGGCGAAGGCGGCAAGCATGTGCAGGCCGCATCCCAGCCGTAAACCATCACAGCGGGGCGGGCTTTCCCACACGGAAAGCCCGCCCCGCTTTTTTTGTTTCCCCATCGTAAAAATTTGGAGTGAAAAGCAGTTTCTTTTTTGTTTCCTTTCGTCCTGTTTTGTGGTAAAGTAAAAAACTGAGGAGATCCCGCCTGCGCCGGCACAGGGCCGGCACCGGGGGACCACGGGAGGATGAGTTGTATGCTGAAAGGAAGATCTGCCCTCGCAGGGGCAGGCGGCAGCGCGCCCGCCTCGCGCAACGCGCACCTTTTTTACGCGGAGGGAGCGGCGTTCACGCTGCTGTCCGCCCTTTCCATGAGCCTGACGAACCTGTTTCTCACGCGGCTGCACGCGAGCGATTATGAGATCAGCACCTACACGATGCTCACGCAGCTCGTGGGCATGGTGTTCCTCATTCCGCTCGCGCTCTTTGCCGGGCGGCTGCGCAACAAGCGCGGCGTGCTGTGCGGCGTGCTCTTCTTCATTGCCGCCTGCTTTGCCGCGGCCTCGTGCGCGCCCTTTCTCGGGAGCAGCGCCGTGGCCGTGCTGGTGCCGCTCGCTGCGCTCGGTTCCGGCAGCCTCGCGCTCTACACCTCCGTGTGGCAGGCATATTTCGCGGATGTGATTGAGCCGGACGCCTTTAACGTGACGTATGCCCGGCGCAACCGCGTCACCTTCATCGTGAACCTGGCGGCCAACCTGGGCGCGGGCGCGCTGCTGAGCGCCATCGCTCTCGATGCCGGGAAGGTGCGCATGCACCAGATCCTTTACGGCGTCGCCGTCTGCTGCGCGCTGGTGGAGATCGGTGTGCTGCTGCGCATCCGCGGCGGGGACGGCGCACGGCAGGAGGGGAAGCTCCTGCCGGAGCTCAGGCGCTCGCTGCGGGAACTGCTGCAGAGCCGCGGCTTTCTCGGCTTCCTCGGCGCGGTGGGGCTGCTCTATCTCACCTGGAAGCTCGACGGCACGATCTTTTACCTTGCGCAGGTGCAGTATGTGAGGCTGAGTGAGTTCTGGCTCAGCGTCTCCACAGCCGGCAACGCCATGGGCCAGATCCTCACGGTGGGCCTGTGGGCGAAGCTCAACGAGAAAATGGGCTTCCGCTTCGGCCTCATCTTCGGCGCGCTGGGGCTTGTGCTCTCGCCTCTGTGCATCATCCTGCCGTTTGCCGCGCAGGGCGGTGCGCGCATGGCGCTGCACATTGTGCTCCGCTTCTTCACGGATCTGGCCTTCACCACGATCCAGCTCAACGTCCTGCAGGATCTGCTCCACGCCGTGGAGGAGAAAAACCGCACCATGGCCATCGCCGTCTACACGACGGTCATCTCGCTGCTCAGCGCCTTCATGCCGGTGGCCGGCGTGGCAATTTACACCGCGCTCGGCGCCTCCGAGCAGAGCATGGCGCAGACCTTTGCCTTCATCGGCGCGGTGCGCGCCGTCACGCTGGCGGTGTTCATCGCGCGGTGGCTGCGCGGCCGCCGGACGCACGCGTCGTGATTTCGCCGCCTTCGGTGAAAAATGCGGAAAACCGATTTACACGGAACGGAAACTTGTCTATAATAGAAAACATAAGAAGAAATACCGCTCCGCGCAGAGGGAGCGGAAGGAGGAACAACATGGAACTGCATCTTTCCGGTAAAAAAGGCGTCCCGATTCAGAAGGGTATGGTTGGCCTCTTCTTTGAGGACATCAACTATGCGGCAGACGGCGGTCTTTACGCCGAGATGATCGAAAACCGTTCGTTTGAGTTTGTGGACTGCTACGGCACCGTGGGCGATTACTACACCAAGCCCGATCCCGGCTACGGCTGGAGTGCCACGCAGGAGCACGGCACGGGCCGCATGGAGTACGTGTCCGGCAGCCCGCTGGACCGCGTGAACCCGCACTACCTGCGCTTCACGGCCGATCACGCCGGCCAGGGCTTTGCCAACAAGGCGTATGACGGCGTGACGCTCAAGAAGGGCGAGTCGTATCACGCGGTGTTCTATGCCCGCTGCGCCCGTTACCAGGGCGATCTGCGTGTGGCCGTCGTGAAGGACCGCCGGGAGATCGCCGCGGCGGACGTCGCCTGCGTCCATGCCCCGGAGGGGACGTGGCAGAAGTGGGTGCGCTATGAGGCGACGCTCACCGCACAGGAGGACGTGCGCGGCGCGCAGTTCACGATCTCCCTCACCGAGCCCGGCGCGGTGGAGTTCGACTTCATCTCCCTCATGCCGGCGGACGCCGTGGAGGGCGTGTTCCGCAAGGATCTGTTCGAGCTGCTCAAGGGCCTCAAGCCCGGCTTCCTGCGCTTTCCCGGCGGCTGCATCATCGAGGGCAACACGCTCGAGAATCGCTACCGCTGGAAGGAGAGCGTCGGCCGCCCGGAGCACCGCCGCAGCAACTTCAACCGCTGGGCCGTGCATGAGACGAACCCCGAAAACGGCTTCCACACCTGCTATTCCCACTACAACCAGACGCTCGGCCTCGGCTATTACGAGTATTTCCTGCTCTGCGAGAAGATCGGCGCGAAGCCGCTGCCTGTGCTGAGCGTCGGCCTGGCCTGCCAGTTCCAGTCCTATGAGCTCGTGGAGATGGACGATCCGGCCTTCCAGGAGTTCATCCAGGACGCGCTCGATCTCGTGGAATTCGCCAATGGCGCCGCCGACACGAAGTGGGGCGCGCTGCGCGCCGAGATGGGCCATCCCGAGCCGTTCGGCCTCACCATGCTCGGCATCGGCAACGAGCAGTGGCAGACGGAGAAGGTCGATTTCTTTGCGCGCTACCAGGCGTTCGAGCAGGCGATCCACGCAAAGTATCCGGACATCCGGCTCATCGGCTCCGCCGGCCCGGACATCACCTCCGAGCGGTATGAGATGGCCTGGAAGTTCTATCACGAGAACGCCCCGAAGAAGGAGAACTTCGTCTACGCCGTGGACGAGCACTATTATGTGAAGCCGGAGTGGTTCTATGATCACACCGATTTCTATGACGAGTATCCGCGCGACGTCAAGGTCTTCTCCGGCGAGTACGCGGCCCACCCGATCAACGGCATGAACCGGCCGGACGCCAACACCCTCGGCGGCGCGCTGGCGGAGGCTGCCTTCCTGACCGGCGTGGAGCGCAACGCGGACGTCGTCGTGCTGGCCTCCTATGCGCCGCTGTTCGCCCGCGTGGGCTATGCCCAGTGGTCGCCCGACATGATCTGGTTTGACGACAGCCGCGCCTACGGCACGCCCAGCTACTATGTGCAGAAGCTGTACGGCGAAAACCTCGGCACCGTCACCCTCGCGCTCGACGGCCAGGAGAAAGCGCTGCGCGAGCAGGAGGTCTATGTGGACGCCACGCTCGACGAGACGTCCGGCGAGATCATCGTGAAGGCCGTGAACCACAACGCGCAGGAGAAGGAGCTCGCGCTCACCTTCGGCGAGGGCCGTGCTCCCGCCTCCGTGAAGCTGTATACCCTCTCCGGCGAGGAATCCGATTACAACTGCATCACCGATCCGGACCGCGTCGTGCTCCAGGAGAAGGAGCTGCCCTTTGCCGGTTCGCTCACGCTGCCGGCCAACAGCTTCGTGGTGGCGCGCTTCGCCTGATCGGCGGGCCTTGCTCTACCCGTTTTCCCGGAACAGCCGCCCGTAAACACAGCGGGGCGGGAAAGTGCACGCGCGCTTTCCCGCCCCTTTTTGTGTGCCCCCGTCTGCGCCGGGAATTACACGTTTCTTTCCTTTGCCAGCAGGTCGCGGATCTCCGTCAGGAGCTGCACATCCGCCGGAACGGGGGAGACGGCCTCCTCGGCTTTTGCCTCGGCCGTTTCCTCCGCTTCCCTGCGGCGCAGGAAACGGTTCACGCCCTTGAGCAGCAGGAACAGCGTGAGTGCCGTGATCAGGAAGGTGATCACGGCCTGGATGAACCTGCCGTAGGCCACGGTGGCGCCGCCCACCGTGAACGAGAGGGCGGCGAAGTCAATCTGCCCGAGGATCAGGCCGAGCAGCGGCGTGATGATGTCCTGGTTCAGGGAAGTGACGATGGCCGTGAACGCGGACCCCACGATCAGGCCGACGGCCATGCTCAGCACGTTGCCCCTGGCGATGAACTCCTTGAATTCGTTCCAAAATGCTTTCATGTCTGTTCCTCCAGTTCCCGGCCGGTTGACCGGCCGTTCGTTCAACAACAGTATACGGTTCGACAGGAAAAATGTAAAGCCCAAAACCACTGCGGCGCGTTTCTGCGGCTGCCGTGCGTTCATAAAGAAAGGGAAAGGGGAGAAAAATATGGGGAAGGAAACGACCCGCGGCAGCGGGACCGGTCCCGCGCCGGCCTTCGCGCTGCGCGCTTTGCACCATGTGGCCATCATCGTGTCAAATTATGAAAAGTCGAAAGATTTTTATGTGAACAAGCTCGGCTTTGGCGTGGTGCGGGAGCTTTACCGGCCGGAACGGAAGGACTGGAAGCTTGACCTGCGCGTGGGCGAGGGGCCGGACGCCGTGGAGCTTGAGATCTTCGGCGAACAGAACCCGCCCAAGCGCGTCAACCGGCCGGAGGCGTGCGGCCTGCGCCACCTGGCGTTCCGCGTGGAGGACGCGCGGGCGGCCGCCGAAGAGCTGGAGCGGCGCGGCATTCCCTGTGAGCCCGTGCGGCTTGACCCGTGCACCGGCACGCACGCGACGTTTTTCTTTGATCCGGACGGCCTGCCGCTGGAGCTGCACGAGTGAGACACCGGGATGTGAAAGGGGGCGAAACGCATGGCGGTGAAGAAGGAGAAGCTGCTGGCGCTGGTGCGCCAGGTGATCGCGATCCTGGCGGCGGATCGGGTCACGGTGTATGCCGCGCAGTCGTCGTTTTTCTGCATCATCTCCGCCGTGCCGTTCCTCTCGCTCTTCCTCTCCCTGGCGGGGCTTTTGATCCCGGCCAATCTGAGCAGCTCGCTCGAGCCGTTTCCCCTCCCGGAGCAAATGCGGGCGTTTGCCGGGATTGTCCTGCAGGACATCAAGTCGGCCCGCAGTGTGCCCCTGCTCTCCGCCTCCGCCATCGCCGCGCTGTGGACGGCCTCGAAGGGGACGTCGGCCGTGCACGCCGGGCTGCAAACCGTTTACCGCGCGCAGTCCCGCCACGGCTTTGTGATGCGCCGCCTCAGCTCGCTGTTCAACACGCTCCTGTTCCTTGTGCTGCTGCTCGCGCTCATCCTGGCGCTGCTCTTCGGCAACATCCTGGCGGACTGGCTGCCCTTCCCGCACGTGAAGGAGGTGCTGCTTTCGCTGCGGTATCCGGCGGCGTTCGTGTGCATGTGCGGCCTGTTCTGTATCGTATATGCCCGCATTGCCAGGCGGAGCAGCTTCATGCCGCCGCATCTGCGGTGCCATCTGCCCGGCGCGGTGTTCTCCGCCGTGGGGTGGGTGCTGTTCTCCTTCTTTTATTCGCTCTACGTCACCTATTTTCCGAACGCCGCTTCGCTTTACGGCAGCCTGGCGGCCGTGTGCCTGCTCATGCTCTGGGTGTATTTCTGCCTGCTTATCCTGCTGCTCGGCGCGGAGCTGAACAAGCTCTGGGCTCTTTTTCGCTGGCATCTTTCCTTTTTCGGGGAAGTATGATAGAATACTCTGCGGACCAACTGCGGTGCATCAATCGGAAAATGAGGGAAGAAAAGGTATGAATCTGAGGGCAATCGGAAAAAGCGTGAGGGAACACCCCCTCATGCAGGTGCTGGCGAACAATGGCGGAAACCCGCGCACGCTCGTGCTGATCGAGCCGCTGTGGGGCATCCCCTACAATCTCATCTCGCCGTTCGCCACGCTGTACATGTATGCGCAGGGGATCACGGACGTGCAGATCGGCCTCATCCTCTCCGTCACCATGGTGGTGCAGGTGTTTTTCTCGTTCTTTGCCGGCATTCTGGCAGATAAGCTCGGCCGGAAGTTCACCACCATGATGGGCGATTTCTTCGGCTGGGCGCTGGCCTGCCTTGTGTGGGCCGCCTCGCACAATTTCTGGCTGTTCCTGACCGCGGCCATCCTCAACTGCTTCGAGCAGATCAACCAGACGGCCTGGTACTGCCTGCTCATCGAGGACGCGGACCAGAAAGATCTCGTGGGCCTTTACACCTGGATCAACATCGGCGGGCTGGTAGCCATCTTTTTCGCGCCGCTTTCCGGCCTGTTCATCAATTCCTATTCCGTGGTGCCGGTCATCCGCGTGCTGTATGTAGTCTTTTCCCTCACGATGCTGCTTAAGACGTTCATCACCTTCCGTTTCTGCCGCGAAACACGCCAGGGGCAGATCCGGCGTGCGGAGACGAAGAACGTGTCCGCCCTGCACATGCTCGGGGAATACCGCCAGCTCATCCCGCGCATGCTGCACAACCGTGCCATGATGAAGGCGGTGGCCGTGTCCGTCATCCTGTACATCACCAACATGATCAGCACGAATTTTTTCAGCCTGTACGTCACGCAGCGGCTCGGCCTTTCGGAAAATTACCTCGCGCTGTTCCCCATCCTGAACGCCGCCGTCATGCTGCTCCTGATGATCGGCCTGCAGCGCCGCCTTGCCAGGCTGAAATTCCGCGTGCCCATGTGGGTGGGCCTGGTCGTCTATGCCGCGGCGGCCCTCTTGCTCATCCTCACGCCGGAGGGGAATCTGCCGCTCGTCGTGCTCTATGTGTTTGCCGGCGCGGTGGCCGCGGCGCTCGTCAACCCGCGCAAGGATGCGCTCGTGCAGCTCAACATCAACCCGCAGGAGCGTGCCCGGATCAACGCGCTCGTCATGGCGTCCACCATCGCGTGCTCCTCGCCCTTCGGTTATTTTGCGGGCTGGCTCTCGAGCGTGGATCGCCGTCTCCCGTTTGCCTTCGCCTTCCTGCTTTTCGCCCTTGCCATGGGGATCCTCGGCCGCATCCAGGAGCCGCGGCTCGCAGAGGGCGGGGAGGAAGCGTAACCCACCCTGATGCAGATCACAAAACGCCCGCACCGGGCCGGAACGGTTTCGTTCCGCCGGTGCGGGCGCTTTTCATTTTTTGTTGCTGTGAACGGCTCACCACTGCGTGAGCTCGAGATACAGATCCTTATATTGGCGGGCGGAGTTTTCCCACGAAACATCCTTCGCCATGTCGCGCTGCACCACCTCGTCCCAGTGGTAGCGGTTCATGAAATACTCCGTCTTGGCGCGGTTGATCGCGTCGAGCAGCAGGCCGGCGTCATAGCGGTCGAACGTGAAGCCGTTGCCGTCGCCGGTGAAGGTGTTGTAGGGCTCCACGGTGTCCTTCAGGCCGCCCGTCTCGCGCACGATCGGCAGCGTGCCGTAGTGCATGGCGTTGAGCTGCGTGAGACCGCAGGGCTCAAAGCGGGAGGGCACAAGCAGCGCGTCCGCGCCCGCGTAAATGCGGTGCGCCCGCGATTCGTCATACTGAATGCACGCGCTGAACGAGCCGTGGAACGCGTACTCGTCATAGCGGAACGCGTCCTCATACTGCTTGTCGCCGGTGCCGAGCACGACGATCTGCGTGTTGCCGTCGAGCACCTGGGGCACGATCGCGTTCACGAGGTCGAGGCCCTTCTGGTTGGTCAGGCGGGAGATGAGGCCGATCACAAATTTGCTCTCGTCCTCCTCCAGGCCGAGCTCCTTCTGCAGGGCGAGCTTGTTTTCCATCTTGTGTTCCAGCACGTTGCTGAGGCCGTAGTTCACGGCGAGCGCCGGGTCCGTCTCCGGGTTCCACATGGTGGTGTCGATGCCGTTCACAATGCCCCTGAGCTTGCTGCTGTGGTAGCGCAGGTGCTTGTCGAGGTGCTCGCCGTATTCCGGCGTCTGGATCTCCTGCGCATACGTGCCGCTCACGGTGGTGATGCGGTCCGCATAGGCGAGGCCGCCCTTGAGCATGTTCGCGTCCTCATAGCCCTGCTTGAGCGCGCCCATGTTGAACACGGAATCCGGCAGGCCGGACCAGTAGCGGATGGTGGGGATGTTGTAAATGCCCTGAAAGCGCAGGTTGTGGATGGTGAGGATCGAGCGCGCGCGGCCCACGGGGGTGTTCTGGAACAGCGTGCGCAGATAAACCGGCACCAGCGCCGCCTGCCAGTCGTGGCAGTGCACAATGTCGGGAATCCAGCCCATGAAGTTCAGCGCAGAGAGCGCCGCCTTGCTGAAGAAGCAGTATTTCGGAATGTCGTCCACGAGGCTGATGTAAGGGTTCCCGGCGGAGAAGAATTCCTGGTTGTCGATGAAATCATAGACAACGCCGTCCTGGATGTATTCCATGATCCCCACGTAATAGCTGCGGCCCGTGCGGCCCAGATCCATGTAAAACTCACCGCGGTAGATCATCTTGTCCTGGTATTCCTTCGGAATGCAGGCATAGCGGGGCAGAATCACGCGCACATCGCAGTTGAGGCGCACCAGTGCGCGCGGCAGGGCATACATCACGTCGCCGAGGCCGCCTGTTTTCACAAAGGGATAGCACTCCGAGCCGATGAATGCCACGCTTCTGCGCGGCAGGTTGGACATTTCCTGGTCAGGGGCAGCTTCCGGAACAGCGGGTGTACCATCCATCGCGGGGGGCGCCTCCTTTTCCTCAGCCGGAGCAGAGGTTTTCCGTGCGGCTGGTTTCTTTTTTGAAGTGTTCGTTTTTTTCCGTGCCATAGCAAACCTTCCTTTCCTCTCGCGTCTTGGGAAAGCGCCCCCGCGTCATGGCGGCGGGCGCGGGCGCATGTTTCAGGCATTTTCTGTGCCGTGTAATCCCTGAAATTCTCAATTCACGCATTTATTATAGCAAATCCCGCGCCATGAAACAAGAAAACTGTGCAATTTTTTTGCGAATATCTTTTGTTTTCTGGTCATTCCGGGGAAGATATCAGCTTTTCCCTTTCTGCCAGTCGCGCGGGCTTTTGCCGAAGTGCTGCCGGAAGGCTTTGTAAAAATAGGTGCTTGTGCGGTAGCCCACCAGTTCCGAGATCCGCTCCAGAGGCAGATCCGGCTTTTCCCGCATCAGGCGGCATGCTTCCTGCAAACGAACCGTGTGCAGGAAATGGAGGAAGGAATCCCCTGTCTTTTTCTTGAACAGATAGCTCAGGTAGCTCGGGTGAAGCGACACGTATTCGGCCACAGAGTCGAGCGAAAGGTCCTCGCTGTAGTGGCGGCGGATGTAATCGGCTGCGCGGTCGATTTTGTCCGTGTTGTCCTTCCGCTGCTCCTTTTCCTGAATTTCAGGAATTTCCCTGCCGAAACGGCGCACCAGTGCGCGGTAAAGGCCCTGCGCGTCTGGCGATTCCGAAGCACAGAAGAGGCGGAAGCGCTCCGCCAGCACGGAAGACTCCGGAAGGGAGGAGGAAGGGTAGCAGATACCGGCCGAAAAGTCCGCAAACATCTGCGCAAAGGCCATCTGCGGGCAGGGAAAAGCGTTTGTGAGCCGTTGCAGGAAGGAAAAGAGATCGCTGCAGGAGCTGTATGCATCCGGGTTCCAGAGCCACACGGGGCGCAGGTTCACGCGCTGGATTTCCTCGTGCGCTTTTTCGGGAACAGAAAGTGCGGAAAGAATGAGATCGGCGATCGCCTCGTAGAAGAAACGGCAGTCGATCACCGTCTCGGTCTCCGAAAACCGAAGGGGAGAACTGCAGCCCCACCGGCTCGTTTTTTCCTGCAGAACAGAGCGCAGAATGCCGCGGAAAGCGGGCAGCGGAAGCGCGGGCGGGCAGGCCAGCAGCAGCACACTGTTCCGGCTTCTGTGCAGGAGTACAGTCTGCGGGAACAGCTGCGTGAACAGCGACTGCAGGGTTTCCGGTGTGGCGTCGCCCTCGTTCGGTATCACCACAAGGCGGTATTCCCGTTCCGGAAAGAGGGCGCACAGTTCCTCCGGTGAGGGGAAAGGGGAATCGGACTGGCGAAAAAGCAGCCTCGTTTTCACAAGGGAAAGCATCTCTCCGTTTTCGATCTGTTTCTGCCGCTCAAATTCCTGCAGCTTCCTGAGCAGAAGGTCGCGGTCAATGGGCTTGAGCAGGTATTCCGCCACCTGCTGGCGGATGGCCCGGTGAAGATAGTCCACCTCGTCGTATCCGGTGCAGATGATGAACCGGCACCGGCTTCCCCGCTCCCTTGCAAGCTCTATCATCTCGAGGCCGCCAATTTCCGGCATGTTGACATCCGCTATCACAACATCCGGCACCCATTTCTCTATTTTGGAAAGCGCGTCCTCCGCGTCCATTGCGGTCCGAATCTGCACCGGAAACAGCTGCTGTGCGTTTACCATCGCTTCCAGCCCTTTGAGTACCATGTATTCGTCGTCTACGATCAGAACTTTCAGCATCTTTCTTCTCCCTCCAGGCTGAGCCTGGACGCAATCCGCGCTCCAAGCTGTGTGTTTGCCCAGTCCAGGCCGCCCGGTTTCCCTGCTCCCCGTGACTTGGAGAGACGGCTGGCCCATTCCCGGCCGTGTCGGGGAGCCGGAAACACAGGACTCGGAGGACTGGACGCAGGGCCTGGCCGGGGTGAACAGCATCCGGCCCGTTCCGGCCGGCTCCATGCTCTGGCAGTGCCCCGTTCCCCCTGTCAGGGGGAGCTTCCCCGCCGTTTTTCCGCAGGAAAACGAGGGGTTCAGTGCGCGCCGCGGGCTCTCTCCTGCCTGGCTCTGGAACCACGCGCCCACGGCGGGGGCGTTCTCCCTCTCGGCGCGGGAAGGCTGGCTGCGGCTCTTTGCCGTCTGCCGCTGTGAGGAGGGCAGCCCGTTTTTCCGCACACCCAATGTGCTGGGCCGGCGGTTTACGGCTGCCCCAAAGGTCACGGTGCAGGTCCGCCTGGACCCGGCCGGCCTGCTTCCCGGGCAGGAAGCGGGCCTGGTCCATTTCAACGGCGGCCGGGCTTATACGTCGCTCACCGTTTTCAGGCGGGAGGACGGCTCCCTGATGCTCCGCCAGGATGATGCCGGGACCGCACCGCTTTCCGGCGATTCCCCGCTCATGCTGCAAAGCGTGGTCACGGAGGGCGTGAACCGCTTCTTCTTCCGCGAAGGACCGGACGGCGCGTGGACGCCGCTGGGGGATGCGCGCAGGCTGACGCCCGGCGGCTTCCGGGGCGATTTCGCCGGCTTGTTTACCAGAACCTTCGGCGAGCCGGGAGGTTATGCCGACTTCGCCGATTTCCGATACGATGGGAGGGCTTGATTTCCGTGAACATCCATAAACCGATGAGAGAAAGCGACGCGGGGCTTTCCGCCCTGTTTCGCGAGCCGCCCCGCGGCTACGGCATCGTCCCGTTCTACTGGTGGCTCGGCGATCCGATCACGCGGGAGCGACTGGCCTGGGAAGTGGAGCAGATGAAGGGCCACAGCCTCGCGGGCCTGCAGATCAACTATGCGCACAGCTGCGAGGGCGGTCTCTCCTGGGGGCTGACGTATCAGGGTGATCCGCTGCTCTTTTCCGACGCGTGGTGGGAGGCCGTCGGGTTCCTGATGGAGCTGGGCAAGCGGGACGGCTTTTCCGTGAGCCTCTCCGATTACACGATCGGGTCCCCCGGCCAGGGCTATTATGCCGACGAGATCCTCTCTGCGCATCCGGAGCTGCACGGCCAGCTCCTGCACTGCGAGGAACGGGAGGTTTGCGCCGGGGAGGAAATCAAGGCGCATCTGCCGGAAGGGCTGCTCAATGCCAGCTTCCTGGCAGGGGCGGACTGCACCGATCTGACGTCCCGCGCAGAGGGCGGCCTGCTCCGCTTCACCGCGCCCCGGGACGGTCGGCTCCTGCTCATCCGGGCGGAGCGGAAGGAGCACTCCCTCGACCCGATGCATCCGCTCACGGGCCGGCAGGTCTGCGAAAAGTTCTTCGGCCGCTTCGAATCGCATTTTCCCGGAGAGGCCGGAAACGGCCTGAACTTCTTTTTCTCGGATGAGCTGGATTTCAACATCCGCGGCAAGCTGTGGAACGCATTTTTCGCGGAGGAATTCCGCGCCCGGAAGGGCTATGATCTGCTGCCGCTGCTGCCCGCCCTGTTCACCGACATCGGAGATCGGACGCCGAAGGTGCGGCTGGATTATTACGACGTGATTGTGCAGCTGGAGGAAAATTACTTCCGCACCGTGTTTGAGTGGCACGAGTCGCGCGGCATGATCTATGGCTGCGACCACGGCGGGCGCGGCTACGACATCACGGAATTCGGCGATTATTTCCGCACCCAGAAATTCAACCAGGGCCCGGGCTGTGACCAGCCGAAGCTGAGCTCCGACATCGTGAAGAACAAGGTGGCGAGCTCCATCGCCCATCTGTACGATCGTCCGCGCGTCTGGCTCGAGGGCTTTTACGGCAGCGGGTGGGGCACCTCCTCCGCCGATTTTGCAGACGCCGTTGCGCGCAATTTTGTGATGGGCCATAACCTCCTGTCGCTCCACGGCCTCTATTATGCCACGCACGGCGGCTGGTGGGAGTGGGCGCCCCCCTGCAACGGCTATCATATGCCCTATTGGAAGGACATGGCCGGCTTTTTCCGCGCTGTGGAGCGCATGAGCTTCCTGCTCAGCCAGGGCCGCCACGTCTGCGATGTGGGAATTGTCTATCCCGTTGCGGCGGCGGAGGCGGACTGCGGCGGCGAGGAAGCGTCAAAGCACGCGTTCGCGGCGGCGGAAGCCCTGTATCCGCAGGGCATCGACCTCGATTTTCTCGACTTTGAATCGATCGAGCGCGCGGAAATCCGCGGCGGCGCGCTGGCCGTCTCCGGCGAATGCTACCGCGTGGTGATTGTGCCGGCCATGCGCGCCGTGCGCTTCGCCATGCTGGAAAAGCTCCTCGCGTTCCGGTGCAGCGGCGGCGCCGTCCTCTTCCTCGGCGCGCTGCCGTCGTGCAGTGATCGCGCGGGCCGGAACGACCCCGTCCTGGACGATATGGTGCGCGAACTCGCCTCGGAGCCGGGCTCCTGCCTCTCCGATGCCGCGGACGTCGTGCCCGCCGTGCGCCGCCTTGTGCCTGCCGATATCCGGGCGGAAAACGGGGGTGGGAATCTGTATGTGAATCACCGGCGCATCGGGGAAAAGGATCTCTACATGGTGTACGGCGTTCCCAGGGGCACGCGGTGCACGTTCCGGGCGCGCGGCGCCGTCTCGCTCTGGAACCCGTTCGACGGAAAGCGGTACGCGCTGGACACGGCCGTCTCCGAGGGGGCGTTCACCACGCTGCCCCTGCCGCTCGACGCGAAGGAATTCCAGATCCTCGTGTTTGACCGATCCGGCGAAGAGCCGGACGCGCACTTCCCCGCTGAAACGCGGGAGACGGCGCGTTTCCCGCTGGCGCACACGTGGAGGACCGCGCTCCTGCCCTGCCTCGACAACCGGTTCGGCGACTACGCGATTCCCCCGAGCAGGGAGACAATCGGCGCGCAGCTGCGCATGGCGGCCTACGCGGAGAGCGGCGGGGCACTCCCGCCGGACACCGAATTCCGGCGCACGGAGCGCTTCTCCTACGGTCCGTACTGGAAGGTGTGCGGACCCTTTGCCGACGAGGGCGCGTTCCGCTCCGCCTGTGAGGCGGGAACGGCCGGCCGCTGGGAGAGTTTTTCCGATTACGTGTTCTCCCTGCGGTACGGCGTGTGGAACGATCCCGGGCAGCAGGGCTACCACGGCCTGAAATCGTGCGTCACAGACGAATTCCTCACCGTGGGGCGGCGGGAAGAGACAGCCACCGGCACCCGCTATGTCCCCGAGGAAACAGGTTTCGGCCGCGTGTATGCGACACGGGTTGTCTGCGCGTCGGACGGAGCATACGTGTTTTCCTCCGGCGAGCAAAAGCCGGACTTTTTCTCCCTCGACGGGAGGGAACAGCCCTTCCCGGAGCGGGCGATCTTTCTGCAGGCGGGGCCGCACCGGATCTGCGCGGGCTATCGCGCGTGCGGACGCACCCACCTGGCAGTGATCCGCGAGGGAACGGCCTCGCCCCTGCGGGATCTGGCCATGCAGTGGTACGAGCACCCCGGCCTTGCCCGCTTTGATGCGCGGGAGGACGGCGCTGCCGCCCGCTTCGGCTTTTTCCGCTTCACAACGCCGCCCGGCCTGAAAGAGATGGAGATTCCGTGCCGCACGGGCTCCCTGGCTGTGTGGATCGGCGGGCGGAAGATTCCCGCCGTGCAGCGTTCCGACACGTTCTGGCAGGTGACGCTCCCGCAGCCGGAAAAGGAGCCCGCCGAAGCGGTGCTGCGGCTTGCGCTCGACCGCGGGCGGTATGGCGGCGCGCTGATCGACGAGGCGGTGCGCTTCACCTGCGGCGAGGGCCTCCTGCGGGAAGGCGACTGGGCGAAGATCGACGGGCTTTCCTGCTATTCCGGCTGTGTGTCGTATGCGCAGGAGGTTTCTCTGCCGGAGCCGCTGCCGCAGGGCCGGCCCGTGCTGCGCCTCGCGGACGCCTGTTCCTCCGTGCGCGTCTTTGTGAACGGCGCGTCTGCCGGAATCCGCGTTATGGGGCCGTGGGCCTTCGATCTGTCCGGCCTGCTGCACAGCGGGAAAAACGAGCTGTGCCTGGAAATTTCCAACACGCTCGCCAACCAGTATAAAAGCGTGCCCACGCGCTATGGGGCGGAAACGCCCTCTGGCCTGCTCGGCGGGGCGGAGATCGTCTTTCTCGCGTAAGCTTTTGTCGCCCTTCCGGACTGCCCGGAATTCAGACGACAAGAACAGAATTGACATCCGATTTCGGAAGGGCCAGGCCTGTCACGCGCAGCCTCCCGCTCGGGAGCGGTTCCGCGCGGCCCGCCTGACCCTTTTCCATTCAGGGGGAATCTGCCATGCCATATGAGTTGAAAAGCAAGAATCAGGCTGCCGTGCTGCGCCTCGGGGAAAACGGCCTGCCGGAGCACTGGCGCCTTTCCGGCGGCGATGGCCTCACGGTGTACAGGGCGGAACCCCGCGCCTGGGCCGTCGTGCGCCGGAAAGCAGACCGCTGTGAGCGGACGTGTCCGCTCTGTGCGGAGACCATCCGGAAACAGGAAGACAGGCTGCTGGTGACGTTCTCCGTCTCGTGGGAACAGCAGTCGGCCGCCGCCGTTTCCCTTTCCTTTGCGGCGGAGGAGTCCGGCTTCTCCCTCGCGTGGGAAGGCGCCGAGGAGCGGGACGGCTATGCCCTGCTCGAGATCACGGTTCCCGCCCTCGTGTTCAGCGCGCCCGGGGAGCACGCGCAGTTCCTGCACGGCGAACACCGGGGCGGCTACCTCGCCGATTTGGATACGATGGACGAAAATGCCGGGCTCCATGGAGAAGACCGGTTCGGCGGGTACCCGAACGCGTCCGTCCTCCCCGTGCTCTGCCTGTTCCGGGAGCGCACGATGTGCGTCATGGAGGTGCAGGGCTACGTCTGCCGCACGCTGCTTGACGCACGGAAGGAAACAGGGATCAGCCTGGGCGTGACAGCTCCCTGGCGGATTCGCGGCGGGGAAAAGACGCCCGATCTTCTGGCGAACCAGCGGGAGATTGTGCGCGTGGACTTCTCCGGCGCGGAGCCGGGCAGGGAAAAGGCGGACTGGATGGATGCCGCCCGGCTGATCCGCGCCCGTTATGCGCCCTTCCCGGATGCGTTCTTTGACGACAAGTTTGTCTACATCATTCAGAATCAGCTCGGCCGCAAGGAGACGGAGCTCACCTTCGAGCAGACGGAGGAATTGATTGCCCGGATCAGCCATCTGATCGGCGGCAATCCCCATGTGGCCTTCCTTACCGGGTGGAGCCAGGGCGGGCACGACACCAGCTACCCGAACGTGTACACCATGAACCCGAACCTCGGCACGCCGGAAGCGTTTCAGGCGCTCAAGCGCCGGGGGAAGGAGGACTATCACTGCACCGTGTCGCTGAACGACAATTTCGACGACATGTACCGCAATGAGTACACGGACGGCTGGTTCCGTGAGACGTATGTGGCGCGCACGCGCGACAACGAGCTGGAAACGTTTGAGACGTGGAACGGCGTCGATCTGTCCTACATCACAGCCATGCACCGCTACATGCAGCCGGGGGAGGACGGCGAAAAGCGAATCCGGCACCACGGGGAGGTGCACCGGCTGTCCGGCGCCATCCTCATCGACGCGCTCTCATGGTGGTCCATCCGCAATGATTTCAATCCGGATGCTCCGGCTTCCGCCGTGGAGAATCTCCGGGCGAAATTCCGGATTCTCGAAACCTTCTACCGCACATACGGCATCCACGTCTGCTCCGAGCT
>ERZ1643246.1138-NODE-1138-length-30051-cov-7.186558_pt1 | contig 30051 bp, 20 predicted proteins | sample MGYA00579265_ERZ1643246 | MGnify/ENA primary metagenome ERZ1643246 (study PRJEB29033, sample SAMEA4952261) | chicken gut metagenome | biome: Broiler Chicken; feature: Gastrointestinal Tract; material: Caecum | place: Ireland | collected 2018 | study: Broiler...
CCTTATTCATGTTGATTATGTGTGATTTATGAAGAAAAGAGTCCTGCCATGGCGGCGGAACTCTTTTCTTTTTGCAAAAAATGTTTTTATGAGAAAAAGGTTACAGCCGTGTGATAAAAAGCAGAGCTGCTTTATGACATAAAAAAAGCGCTGCAGCGATTGATTGGAAATCATCGCGCGCGCAGATCATTCAAAATGAAGTTCAAAATAAAGTTCAGAGCCGGACGATAAGCCGGGTTATGTCGTGAATGGTCATCTGTCTGATTCTGCCGTCGCCGGCAGACTTTAGCGACCTACCTGAAAGCAATCCGGGCGAGATTATAGCTTTCTGTTCGGTCTTGCTTCGGATGGGGTTTACATGGCATTCCCTGTTACCAGAGAATCGGTGGGCTCTTACCCCGCCTTTCCACCCTTACCGCCTGTTACGAGGAAGAGGCGGCGGTATATCTCTGTTGCACTATCCTTGGAGTCGCCTCCACCGGACGTTATCCGGCATCCTGCCCTGTGAAGCCCGGACTTTCCTCTCCCTGAAGCCTTTCAGCGTAAGAGGGAGCGACCATTTATCCGACTCTGAATCTTTCCCATTCTAGCAAAGAGCCATGAAAAAGTCAAGGTAAGAAGTTCTTAAGGACTTTTATAGCAAAAATGTGGTAAACTATTCAAAAAGCTGACAGCCGGATGTCCGAATGGCGCAGGACGGTACATTTCCTGATTCCGGAAGGACTGACAGTCGGATGCGGCCTGTCATAATAAATCTACGGAGGAAATCACATGGATAAGAATGCAAGTATTTTAGTTGTGGATGATGATAAAGAGATTGCGGACCTGGTGGAGATTTACCTGGTCAATGACGGATATAAGGTTTTGAAGGCTTCAGACGGAGAGCAGTGTCTTAACATGCTGGCAGAACATCCGGAGATCCGGATGCTGATCCTTGATATCATGATGCCGGGCATTGACGGCCTCGAGGTGTGCCGTACCATTCGGAAGACAAGCAATATCCCGATTCTGATCCTGTCAGCCAAGGCAGAAGATATGGATAAGATCGTGGGCTTCGGTACAGGTGCGGATGATTATCTGACTAAGCCGTTCCATCCATTGGAGCTTCTGGCGCGGGTGAAATCTCAAATGAAGAGATATACTTCCATCGAGCCGGAGAAGGATGCTTCTGCGGACAAAAAAGAGGAGATTGAGATTCAGAACCTTACGATTAACAAGGCAGCCCATGTGGTGAAGAAGAACGGGGAGGAGATCGCCCTGACGCCGATCGAGTTTGATATTCTTTACCTGCTGGCGTCCAACAGAGACCGGGTGTTCAGCACCGATGAGATTTTTGAACGGGTATGGAATGAAAAGGTTTATGAAGTGAATAATACCGTTATGGTCCACATCCGGCGTCTGCGGGAGAAGATTGAAGATAATTCCAGAAGCCCGAAGATTCTGAAAACCGTATGGGGGGTCGGCTACAAAATTGAAGGTTAAAAAGTTTAAAAGTTTCCGGTTTAAAATGGTTCTCTATATGTTTTTGAGCGTTCTGGCGACCTTCATCACAGAGGGAATCATTTTTGCCGGCATCTATTTTTATGAGACGGAGATTCTGGCGGGAGAGTACCGCAGAGTCTGGGGAGCGTCCGGTCAGGGGAATCTGGCGCTGGGGATGTTTACCGCATCGGAGTCGGTATCTCTGGATATTCTGGTTATTTTAATTTTTACGATTCTTCTGCTGGTGATGTATTTTATTCTGATATCCCACAATTTTGTCACCTATGTCCGCGAGATCATAAGCGGTCTTGAGAAGATGAAGTCCGGGGATTTCCAGGAAGAGATTCCTGTAAAGGGAGAGGACGAGTTTTCGGAGATTGCCTATTCCATCAATGAAATGTGCAGGAATCTTTCTCAGACCCTGGAAGCCCAGAAGGAGACGGAGAAGACCAAGGATGAGCTGATCACCAACGTGGCTCACGATCTGCGCACGCCCCTTACGTCCATTCTCGGCTACCTGGATCTTTTATCCCAGGGAGATTTTCTGACGGAGGATCAGAAGCAGAAGTATCTGGGGATTGTTTCTTCCAAGGCGAGACAGCTGGAGACCCTGGTCAAGGATCTTTTCGACTATACCCGTTACGATAAAGATAAGGTGAAGATCAAAAAAGAGATTCTCGATCTGAATTTGTTCATGCCGCAGATCGTGGATGAGTTTTATCCAAGCCTCATGGAACACGGGCTCACGTGCCGCACAGAGTTCTATGAGGGCGCGCTGAATATCGAGGGGAACGGGGAACTTCTGGCAAGGGCCATCGGCAACCTGATGTCCAATGCCATCAAGTATGGCGCGGAAGGCAAGGTGATCGAGGTGAAGACCGGTCGTCTGGAGAATAAAGTGTTTGTGGCGGTGATCAATTACGGCAAGATCATCCCGGCGGAGAAACTGCACAAGATTTTTGATAAGTTTTACCGGGTGGAATCCTCCCGCTCTTTAAAGACCGGGGGTACGGGTCTGGGACTTGCCATCGCCAAGAACATTGTCAACCTGCATAACGGAAATATCTGGGCTACCAGCGATGAATACGGCACCCGGTTTCAGATTGAGCTGCCGGTGGTGGCGCCGTACAATGGAGGCAGATAGGATGAGGAAACAGCATGCTCAATGATTTATTTCGCACTTACAAAAAAATAATAATTCTTGTGCTCATTGTTCTGTGTATGGTGATTTTCTGGTTCTATGGATGCCACCGTCAGCAGCACGGCAGCGAAACGACTCAGATTTGGGAAGCAGAGGAGATGTCCGAGGCAGGCGGTTACAGATACCGTTTTCAGACAGATACCCTGTCCGGAAACGTGGTGTTCGGGACAAAAGGCTATATCGCTCAGGACAGAACAGTGCCTGTGAGAGTGAGTGTATCCTGTGAGGATAAGGCATTTACCGGAACCTTGAAGATCACTCTGCCGGGAGCGGACGGCGAGGGAGTATCTTACCAGTCGGCTTTGAGCTGCCGGGAAGGAGTTACCAGTAAGGTGTCCATGGAGATTCCTTCTCTGGGAAATGCATCGTATTTTTATTTTGAGATCCTGGATTCCTTCGGAACTGTCCAGTTTTCAGAGCGGGTGCTGACCCGGGATGAAGATGAAAAAGAGGCGGAAGAGAAAAATATATATATCGGAGTTTTGAGCAGTCAGTATTCTTCCCTGGAATATCTGGACGGCATGAGCCTGGACGTGGAGGATGAGAACCTCACGCTTAAGCTGGTGCGGTTTCTGGCGGGAGATTTTCCCACAGATGTGCAGGAACTGGGGTCGCTGTCCGGAATACTGATCGATTCTTTTGACACTTCTTCGTTGTCTCAGCTTCAGATTCGGTGCCTTTCTTCCTGGGTATCAGAAGGCGGAAGCCTGTTTGTGGGAACGGGTACCGGGGCGGAAGTGGTTCTGCCCAGCCTGGAGAAGATGCTGAAAGTGAAAGCCGAGGAGGTGGAAGAGGTTCAGTATTCTTTCACCAGTGAGTTGTCCCGGGCAGGAAGTGCGCGGCTGTATTCTTCCCGTCTGATTCTGGAAGAAAAGGATGAGTGGGAGAGCCTGTCTTTTTCTTCTCCGGCCTGTGTTTACCGGAAAGAATACGACAGTGGGGAGATTTCCGTGTTTTCCTTCAGCCTCACCGATGATACTTTCCGTCAATGGACGGGCAGGGATGCGGTGATCGGGCAGATTTTTGAAGAGGAACTGAACACAGAAGTGGGCCGCTCCTGGGCGGATGATACCAGTCTGTGGTATGTCAAGCGGACACTGTATGCGTTCATGAACGGAAGACGTCTCAATACGTTTTATTATGGAGTATTTTTTATTGTATACCTGGGAGTTCTGGGGTTTTTTGCCTATTATCTGCTCAGAAAGATAAAAAGACGGGAATATATCTGGGGTGTGGTTCCGGTGGTGGCCATTCTCTTTACCGTTTCTCTGGCTTTTCGGTCAGAGGGGAGCAGCGGGGAGACAGGGGAAGGATTTTCCGCCATCCGCGTCAGCGATGCCGAAAAGAACAAAGACGACTATTTCCTTTTGTATCAGAGCAGCGAGGGGACGGAGGACAGCGTGGATCTGGTTTCTTCCATCTCCAGTGTGGAACCGGTGGATTATGATTACCGGACAGAAAATGTAGACGATTTTTCCGTCCGCAACATCACGGAAAATTACACCATTAATAATACGAAGAACGGTTTTGATATCGCTTTCGGGGAATCGGTCCCGGGAACTTCTTACATTCTCAAATGTTCCGGCAGTGACACTCAGGCGGACTATGCCGGCTGTTTTAGCGCGGATATCACTGCGGAGAATTCTTACTTTGAAGGAAATGTGACGAATCTGTCCGACTGGAATTTTGAGAAAGTGGTATTGATCCGGGGACAGCAGTATACGGTGATTAACGGGATGGAGCCGGGAGAGACGGCGGAAGTGAAAGAGAGTGCTGTCCGTTTCTGGACGGAATATGAGGAAGACCAGCTGGAGGAGGAAGACGACGCTACAGCCGTGGGCAGTCTGGTGGAATACCTGAAACAAAGATACATGCTGGAAAATCAGGATCAGGATACTCTTCTGGTCATTGGGATTACCGATGAAAATAATTTCCAGCTTCTCTCCAACGGAAATACCCTTGGCAACCGCCTGTCAGCGTTTGTCAACCGATTTGAACTGCCAAAAAGTGACGACAGCGACTGCATTATCAATATCAATACCTGTCTCGACGAGGAGAGCGGGGAGACCTCCCTGCGCCATGATATCCTTGAGAAAAACGAAATGAAAGCGGTCTACGCTTTCGACCCTTCCAAGCTTGTGTGGGGACTGTTCAGGAACAGGGACGGCTTTGAAGGGGCGATATATGCATATAACTATGACACAGGAGAACAGGAACGGATTCTCGAAGAAGAAGACGATTTTATGAATTGTGATGAACTGGAGCCATATATCTCGGACATGAATGAGATGATGCTGACCTATACTCTGCCGGCGGGCAGTGATTACGGGGAGGCGCCGGTTCTGTCTCTTTTGACCAAAGATCTGGAATAACAGGGGGAGCGGCTATGCTTGAATTTCAAAATGCCTCTATCTACCGGCGGGAAAAAAGAATACTGGATGATTTTAATCTGACAGTGCCGGACGGGGCCATCATGGGTCTGGTGGGGTCTGACAGTAAGGCGAAGTCCATGATCCTGGCGGCGGCCAGCGGAAGCCAGGCTCCCGATTACGGGCAGATTCTGCTGGATGGCGTCTCTATTTATCAGGAGAGAAGCAGGGCATATCAGAATTTTGGATATATGCCCCGGGAGTACGGGTTTTATGATCTGCTCCGGGTGGATGAATATTTCGAGCTGTTTCTGTCCCTCTATAAAGTAAATGGAAGGTACCGGCAGAAGCGGATGGAGGAGGTAGCGGAACTGTTTGGCATCCGCCAGTATATGAGCGCCTTCATCGCGGAGCTGCCGGCGGAGATGCTTCCGTTTCTCTGTCTGGCCAAGACGGTTCTCCATGATCCCCAGTGGCTTCTTCTGGATGAGCCCTTCGCGGATCTGAGTTCCGCCAACCGGAATTCCATGATCAAAATTCTGCTGATGCTCCAGGAACAGGGCAAGTCCATGGTGGTCAATTCTCAGATGTTTCCGGAAACCCGGGATTTCTTTACGGATGTGGCTCTGGTGGAGGACGGCCAGGTGGTCGTGGAAGGAGAGACTGAAGAAATTTTTGAGACGGCCCTCAAAAAAAGTCCGGTGCGGATGCGTGTACTGGCAGGTCTTGAGGATGCGCTGGAAGTGCTGAAGGCCAATGCGCTGGTGGACCGGGTGACGGTGGATGAACAGGAAGTGATCTTCCGTTTCAACGGAGGAGAAAGGGAAGAGGCGGAGCTGCTCACCGATCTGGTGGCATCCGGCGCGTTTATTCAGAATTACATGAGGGACCGCGTTAATATTGAAGAAGTTTTCCGGAGGTAGGGCATGATAAATCCATTTTTAAAAACAGAATGGCTGCGGGAGGGAAGAAATATCCGTCTTCCGCTGATGATCATTTTTTATATTGCTATCATGGCGTTTATCATGATTTTATTCATGGTTTTTAATGAGGAGTCTTTTCAGCAGGGCTATTATTATAATACCACGACCTATCAGTATCAGTTTCTGATCATCAGCACATTTCAGATTGTGGCGGTGGTACTGCTCACGCCGTTCAATGTATCAAGACTATATATCGTTGACAAAGAAAAAAATATGCTGGAGCAGTTTGAGATGCTGCCGGGTATGCCATTTCAGTATGTAACCGCGAAGATGTTTCTCGTGCTGGCCGTGCATGCGCTGCTCTTTATCTCCGGGCTGCCTGTGTCCGCCCTGTCCTGTATCTATACGGGGATCAGCGGAATCAAGCTGGTGCGCCTGGGACTGATGATTCTTCTTTACGCATTCTGGAGCGGGACGATCTCCATCTTTTTTTACACGGTGTGCAGTAAAAGCGTCTGGGCCTTCGCCTCGACGATTTTTGTGCAGCTGATGTTTGGAATCGGAACGCTGATGCTGGCGGAAGCTTTCCGAAATGGTTCGCTGATGATGAGCGGCAGCGGACGGATTGCGCCGGAGGTGGTCGCTGTCTGCCTGGTCCTGCTTGCCCTGAATCCATTGTCATCGTACATGGGATTTTACGGAAGCATTACAGGGGATATCGGTCTTTTCGGCACGTTCTGCAGCCATCTGGGTATTGACACGTCGGATAAATGGTTTATTTTGTTGTTTTATAAGATGTCCAACCTGGTCTGCCTGCTGACGGGGATTGTATTTCTGGTGCTTTCCATCTGGTATATGGACCGGCGGAAAAGGACTTAGAGCAGGCTTCCTTTGTGCATTTGCCTTGTACAACAAAAAAGGCTGTGCTATAATAACAGAACTGTGCAGAAGCGGCAGATATGCCGTATCAGCGGTGAACCATTGTGAACATGAGAAATGAATAAAACAGAGAGGACAGAATTATGGATTTGTTGTATAGAAGTACAAGAAACAATGAAGAAACAGCAAAGGCATCTGAGGCGATTCTCCGCGGACTGGCGGGAGAAGGCGGTCTGTATGTGCCGGAGCAGATTCCGGCGCTGGACAAAAGTATGGAAGAGCTGTCCGGAATGAGTTATCAGGACGTGGCCTATGAAGTGATGAAGCTGTTCCTGACAGATTTTACGGAAGAAGAATTGAGACACTGTATCAACAGTGCTTATGATAAGAAGTTCGATACGCCGCATATCGCGGAGCTTGTGAAAAAAGACGGCAAGTATTTTTTGGAACTCTTTCACGGTGCGACCATCGCCTTCAAGGATATGGCATTATCCATCCTTCCGTATCTGCTGACCACCAGCGCCAGAAAGAATCATGTAAAAAATGAGATCGTGATCCTGACAGCCACTTCCGGAGACACGGGAAAAGCGGCTCTGGCAGGTTTTGCCGACGTGCCGGGCACAAAGATCATCGTCTTTTATCCGAAGCACGGCGTGAGCCCGATCCAGGAAAAACAGATGATCACTCAGCGGGGAGAGAATACTTATGTTATCGGTATTGAAGGGAATTTTGACGACGCCCAGACCGGTGTGAAGAAGATGTTTTCCGATACCGCGCTGGCTGAGGAGATGGCAGCGGCAGGATATCAGTTCTCTTCCGCCAATTCCATCAACATCGGACGTCTGGTCCCTCAGGTGGTTTACTATGTATATACTTACGCTGCCCTGCTGGCTCAGGGAGAGATTGCCGACGGCGAGCAGATCAATGTGGATGTGCCGACCGGTAACTTCGGCAATATTCTGGCGGCTTATTATGCCAAACAGATGGGCGTGCCGATCGCGAAACTGATCTGCGCTTCCAATGAGAATAAAGTACTTTTTGATTTCTTCAGCACCGGCTGTTATGACAAAAACCGGGAGTTTATCCTCACGTCCTCTCCATCCATGGATATCCTCATTTCCAGCAATCTGGAGAGACTGATTTATCAGACGGCGGGAAGAGACGCGGAGAAAAACAGCGCTTACATGAAGGCGTTAAATGAGACCGGCCGCTATGAGATCACCGATGAGATGCGGGAGCAGATGAAGGACTTCTACGGCAACTATGCCAGCGAGGAAGAGACAGCGGCAGCCATTAAGAAAATATACGAACAGACCGGATATATCATGGATACGCATACCGCGGTGGCGGAGAGCGTTTATGAAAAATATATGGCAGACACGAAGGACGACACAAAGACAGTCATTGTCTCCACAGCCAGCCCTTACAAATTTACACGAAGCGTTATGAATGCCATCGATCCGGCCTATGACGCCCAGAGCGATTTTGCCCTGGTGGATGAACTGGAGCGTCTGTCCGGCGTTCCGGTGCCGCAGGCCATTGAGGATATCCGCTCCGCTCCGGTTTTACATGATACTGTCTGCGAAAAAGAGGAAATGTGCAGTCAGGTGAAGCGGATTCTGGGAATTCAGTAAGAAGACCGCCCGCAGGAGGGAAAATATGAAAATATCTGTAACTTTTGTAGATAACGTTCTGGAAGTCAGGAAGGAAGGGGAAGGCCTGCAGGCCGAGTCCTGGCAGAGAAAACTGGATGATTTTGAACTGAAAAAAAATGTATCGACCGGTATCACCATAAAAGATAAAAAACAGAGAAAGATTCTTTTCTGGAAGCCTGTGGAGGAGAATATCCTTATGGTTTATACCAGAGGAGGCGAGGTCAAGGCCAGTTATGCGCCAAGCAGAGGGGCTTATCTTCGGGTGCTGGAGAGAATGTGCAATGTGCAGCACATTTCTCTGACCAGAAGCGGGCTGTCTCTGCAGCTGCAGGTAGGCGTGGTGGACCGGGGAGATTTCACCTTTGCGGATGCCGCTCTGCTTATCGGCGGGCGGATCCGGCAGCCTTTTGACATACCGGTCAGCAAAAAGAGCCTGGACAAAGTAAAGGATAACGATCCGTTTTTTATCCGGAAGTTTCATTTTACCATGGACGAGATGACAAAAGAGATGGAGGAGACTTCTTCCCGTTTCGATATCGCTCTGAAAGTCAATGGCATGGACGTTACATTTCCGGTAAAGATCGAAGTGCCTGATGAGAATATCAAATATCAGCACGTGCCAATGATCAGTTTCTTCTATAAAGATCAGGCGGTACAGATCAAACATACCGGCGTGGGAAATGTACTGTTCGTCTGCCGGCCTATGGAAGAGGCGGAGAAGAAGCCGGCTTTCCGTTTCTGGGAAAGCGATCTGGTGTCCGGATGGCTGTATCGCAGAGGGAAGAAGGAAAAGGAGAAATCTTCACAGAAGGTCAGTCTTTTTTATGAGAAGTTCTGTCAGAAAGCGGAAGAAGGAACATTTGAGATTTTTGACATGGCGTGGAAAAGAAATCCAAAAGGCGCTTATTTTATCATAAATGGGGATTCCCCGGATTACCAGAGAATCAAGGATCACCCCAATGTGGTAAAACAGTATTCGAAGAAATATTACGAGCTTTTGTTCCGGGCCAACACCTATATTTCCACGGAGACGCCGTTCCACCTGAACATTATCCGTTCCAACAACAAATATTACCGCAGAAGTATTGCGGAGAATACTTTTGTGTTTCTGCAGCACGGCGTGACTTATATGAAATGTCACGGACCGAATTCTCCGTTCCTGGCGGGAAGAGAGATGGAGCCGGATTACATTGTGGTCAACAGCGAAAAAGAAAAAGAAGCCGTTCACCGCATGATGGGCATCGACAATTCCAGGATTTTAAAGACCGGCATGGGAATTTTCAGCAAGCTTTCCTACAAGCATCTGAATCAGGATTCCGACGATATCGCGGTGATCATGCTCACCTGGAAGCCATATGAAGATAATATGGAGGATTTCACCAAATCCAGTTATTATCAGAATACGCTGGCGGTTTATAATATGCTGCGGAAGTATCTGCCGGCGGATCAGATCCACATCGTGATCCATCCGAAGACTGGCGCTCATCTGGAGAAAACAGAGCTGGCGCCGAGTATCTGGAGAAAACCGATCTCCGAGGTGCTCAGCATCGCCAAGCTTTTGATCACGGATTACTCCTCGGTTTGCTACAACAGTTTTTATCAGGGCGGAGGCGTTGTTTTCTTCCAGGAAGACCTGAAGTTCTATGAGAAGGAAAACGGAAAGCTTATTCCGAAGGATGACGAGTACATCGGAAAACGTGCCTTTTCTCTGGAAGAGCTCAACACAATTCTGGAAGAGGGATGCCGGGACGGCAGAATTCAGCTTGATGTGTTCCGCACAGAGGAATTTGAACGCCGCTACCGGCAGATCAACGAATTCTCCGATGGAAAAAATATGGAGAGACTCTGTGAGAAGCTGAAAGAACTGGGACTGATCTGATCGTTTGTTATATGATATAGTTTTTTTGCCCGGGGTATGCCGGCTGTCACGGTTTTGTGAGAGCGGCGGTATTCCCGGGCGGTTGTATTTTTAAATAAAGTGGAGGAAATCATCGTGAAAAAATACGATTACCTGATTGTGGGCGCAGGCTTGTTCGGCAGTGTTTTTGCCCATGAGATGACGAAAAAAGGCGCTTCCTGTCTTGTGATTGACAAGAGAGACCATGTGGGAGGCAACATTTACACGGAAGAAGTGGAAGGAATCCAGGTTCATAAGTACGGCGCGCATATCTTCCATACTTCGGACAAAGAAGTCTGGGATTATGTCAATGCGCTGACAGAGTGCAACCATTATATTAATTCTCCGGTTGCCGTCTATAAAGACGAACTGTATAATCTTCCTTTTAATATGAACACATTCAGCAGACTCTGGGGAATCCGGACGCCGCAGGAGGCAAAAGATATCATCGCTTCCCAGATTGCGGATCTTCAGATCGGAGAACCGCAGAATCTGGAGGAGCAGGCGCTGTCTCTGGTGGGACGGGATGTCTATGAGAAGCTGGTGAAAGGTTACACAGAAAAGCAGTGGGGAAGAGACTGCACAGAGCTGCCGCCGTTTATCATCAAACGTCTGCCGCTCCGTTTCATTTATGATAACAACTATTTCAATGATCCGTATCAGGGCATTCCAAAAGGTGGATATACGAAGCTGATCCTGAAACTGCTGGAAGGGTCCGATGTGCTGCTGGATACCGATTATTTTACCTTCCGGAAGGAGCATCCGGATATGGCGGAAAAGACCGTGTATACCGGGCCGCTGGACGCATACTTTGATTATAAGCTGGGAATTCTGCAGTACCGGACCGTGCGCTTTGAGACCGAGATCCTGCCGGTAGACAATTATCAGGGCAATGCGGTGGTCAATTATACCGAGCGAGAGGTGCCGTATACCCGTATTATCGAGCATAAACATTTCGAGTTCGGCACCCAGCCGTCCACCGTTATCTCCCGGGAGTATCCGGAAGAGTGGAAGCCGGGCATGGAACCGTACTACCCGATCAACGACGAAGAAAATGAAGCGCTGGCGGATCAGTACCGGGCGCTGGCCGAAGCGGAACCGGACACCATCTTCGGCGGCCGTTTAGGCACCTATCGTTACTATGACATGGATAAGGTCATCCGTCTGGCGCTTGATACGGTGAAGAATCTCTGATGGATCAATGTTTCCGCGGCCGTCGGCTGCGGTGATGAACGCCGGATATCGGAAATTGTCGGAAAGAGATTACAGAACTGCGGAAATAGGAGACATAAAGTAAAAAAAGTACAATATAATGTTGTATAAGAGAAAAAAGACACAAAATACTGTGAAAAAACGATGAATTTCCCAAAAAAAGTTGACAGAGCGGGAAACTTGGGATAGAATAGACAATATCGGTATAATAGTGGTAGTGCCGCTATCAGTATGATTAAGATAAATTTACAATAAAGCACGAAAGAGAAAGGAAGGGTAAGGTGTTCAGATCGCGTACCCTTCCTTAAGATGTCTTCTTTATTATTTATCTTATGATACCAATGAGACAGCAGTCAGATAACAGGTCAGCAAAAAAGAATCGGGAGAACAAACATGGATGATGCAAGATTAAGTTTTTCTAATATTATGGAAACACTTCTGAAACAGGCCCACCAGAATAAAAACGTGCTCGAGTACAAGGAGATTAACGATGCGTTTAAGGATGTTGAGTTGACCCCTGAGAAGTTTGAGTGGATTCTTGACTATTTTGAAAAGCAGGGCGTAGATGTTCTGAATACCAGTGAGGAAGATAACGATGATAACTTTATCGATGACGACGCGGAAGAAGTGGAGCTCATCGATGATACGGACATTCTGGAAGGAGTCAGTCTGGAAGATCCGGTGCGTATGTATCTGAAAGAGATCGGCAACATCCCGCTGCTGACAGCCGAGGAAGAAGTCTTTCTGGCACAGCGCATCGAGAAGGGTGACGAACAGGCCAGAAAGCAGCTTATTGAAGCCAACCTGCGTCTGGTGGTAAGTATCGCCAAGAAGTATGTCGGAAGAGGCATGTCGTTCCTGGATCTGATCCAGGAGGGCAACATGGGTCTGATGAAGGCCGTGGAGAAGTTTGATTACAAGAAAGGTAACAAGTTCAGTACCTACTCTACCTGGTGGATTCGTCAGGCGATCACCCGAGGTATTGCCGATACGGCAAAGACCATCCGGGTTCCGGTACATATGGTGGAGACCATCAACAAGACGCTTCGTACTTCCAGAATGCTTCTGCAGGAGCTTGGAAGAGAACCTACCAATGAAGAGATTGCAAAGAAGATGAACATGCCTGTGGCAAAGATTGACGAGATCCTGAAGACATCCAGAGATCCGGTATCCCTGGATACGCCGATCGGCGAGGAGGAGGACAGCCAGCTGGGAGATTTCATCGAGGATGAATCCCTGCTCTCCCCTGTGGATTCCGCATCTTTCTCCATGCTGAAAGAAGAACTGGAAGTGGCCATGGCATCTCTCACCGAGAGAGAGCGGAATGTCATCAAGCTCCGTTTCGGACTGGACGACGGCAAGACAAGAACCCTGGAAGAGGTTGGAAAGGAATTTAATGTAACCAGAGAGCGTATTCGTCAGATCGAGGCGAAGGCTCTTCGGAAATTACGGCATCCAAGCCGGAGCCGGAAACTTAAGGATTTCCTGGAGTAATGTGCTCCGGGCCCGGCGGATTTCTTCAAGTGCGTGTTGCCAAATGATAAATAATTGATTAAAATAGTGGGAAGACTGAGGAATCAGGACTCCCGCTATTTTTATTTCACAGGAAATTGCATTCCCATGAAATAAAAAACGCTCCGCGAGGATCGCACTGCGGCGGATAGGAAGATGCCGCTTTCGCGACCCGCCGCAGGCGGAGAATCCTGCTTTGCAGGATTCTTTCTTGTTTCACAGGAAATTGCGTTCCTAAGCGTGGAGCCACCTGTCATTCCGGAAAAATCGTAAAGCCCTGCAGTCGGGATACACATTTGCGCGCAAAAAAGAGCTTGCCGGAGCAGCTGCATCCGGGCGGAACATGGGCGCAGAGAAAGGAAAGTAGAATGAAAGACGGATTTTTACGGGTGGCGGCAGCATCGGTGGATGTGAAAGTGGCCGACCCGGTATTTAACAAAGAGAGTATCATGAAGACAGTGAAGAAGGCGCAGGAGCGCCGGGTGAAAGTGCTGGTTCTTCCGGAACTGGTGATGTCTGCCTACACCTGCGGCGATCTGTTCTGGCAGAAGCCGCTGCTGGAGGAGAGCAGAAAGCAGCTGGGAGAGCTTCTTTGTGAGACGGCGGACATTTCCATGGTCATTGTGGCCGGGACGCCGCTGGTTGTTCACCAGAAGCTCTATAACTGTGCGGTTTTTATGTATAAAGGACGGATTCTCGGCGTGGTGCCGAAGCATTATCTGCCTAATTATTCGGAGTTTTATGAGGCGAGACATTTTACACCGGGTAAGAGAGAGGTGGAGATGATCCGTCTGCTGGGGCAGGAAGTGCCTTTTGGGATGAACATTTTATTCTGCTGTGAGAATATGGAGAATCTGGTGCTGGCGGCGGAAATCTGCGAGGATCTGTGGGTGCCGCTGCCGCCGTCCACCTTCCACGCTCTGGCCGGTGCCACAGTCATCTGCAATCCTTCTGCCAGCGATGAGACCACCACAAAGGACGCGTACCGCCGGGAACTGGTCAGCTCCCAGTCGGCAAGGCTGGTATGCGCTTACATTTATTCCTCCGCAGGAGAGGGTGAGTCCACCCAGGACCTGGTATACAGCGGACACAATATGATTACCGAGTACGGAACGGTGCTGGCGGAATCAGAACGGTTCGAGAATCATTATACGGAGGCGGAGATTGATCTGGAGCGGCTGGCGGCGGACCGCCGGAAGACGTCCACCTTTGTGACCGGCGATGGGGGACAGTCTTATCATAAAGTATATTTTACGCTGGAAGAGGAAGAGACGGAGCTGAACCGGTATTTTTCCCGGACGCCGTTTATTCCTTCCAATAAAGAAGACCGGGATAAACGCTGCGACGAGATCCTGACCATTCAGGCCATGGGCCTTAAGAAACGTCTGGCCCACACCGGATGCCGGCATGCGGTCATCGGTATCAGCGGCGGTCTGGATTCCACTCTGGCGGTGCTGGTGACGGCGAGGGCTTTTGATATGCTGAATCTGCCGAGAGCGGGCATCATCTGTGTGACCATGCCGTGCTTCGGAACCACGGACCGCACTTATTCCAATGCTGTGACTCTCACCGAAAAACTGGGCGCTTCCCTGCGGGAAATCCGGATCAACCGGGCGGTGGAACAGCATTTTTCAGATATCGGCCATGATTCGGAGGTCCATGATGTCACCTATGAGAACTCCCAGGCCAGGGAGCGGACACAGATTCTCATGGATATTGCCAATCAGGAAAACGGCATGGTCATCGGAACCGGGGATATGTCTGAACTGGCCCTCGGCTGGGCCACTTACAACGGTGACCACATGTCCATGTATGCGGTGAATTGTTCGGTGCCAAAGACACTGGTGCGTCATCTGGTGCGTTACTATGCCGATACCACCGGAGAGGAAGAACTGCGGAAGGTACTGCTGGATGTGCTGGATACGCCGGTGAGTCCGGAGCTTCTGCCGCCGGTGGACGGGGTGATCTCCCAGAAGACGGAAGACCTGGTGGGACCTTACGAGCTCCATGACTTTTATCTGTATTATATGCTTCGTTTCGGTTTTGGCCCGTCCAAAATCTTCCGCCTGGCAAAGAAAGCGTTCGGCGCAGATTATGAGGACGCTGTTATTTACAAATGGCTCCGGACTTTCTGCTGGAGATTCTTTGCCCAGCATTTCAAACGCTCCTGCCTGCCGGACGGACCGAAAGTCGGTTCCATCGCCGTCTCACCGAGAGGCGACCTGCGGATGCCGAGCGACGCAAGTCCGGCTGTTTGGATGGCGGAGCTTGACAGAATGAAAGAAGAACTGGGACTGGAATAAAGCACGTTTCCGGGGAAAAGCGCCAAAGGTGCAGTGTATATTTAGGACGGACGCCGAAGCGCTGTCCGGCATGGAATATTGAAGCGGCAGTGCCAGAAAAAGGCGCAGCGTCAGGACTGCGCCTTTTGGAGAGCATTTTTGATGGCCTGCTGCAGGATGAGTCCGGTGTATTTGTTCTCGGAGTCCAGCTGCAGGTCGTCGATGGAAGAAATGCTGTCCAGCTGTTCGTTGATGCTTTCCAGGGAAGGTTCCAGCAGCGGATACATGGCGGTGACGCTTTCCGACAGATTATTTAAGCTCACGGAGGTAATATGGTCTTCATCAACGGACACGGCCACATCCAGGGCGGTATCTCCCAGGGTTATGGTTGAAGTATAGACGCCCGGGGTGTAGACGCCGGCGCTGGTGCTCACATTTTTTTCCTCCGGAGCGAACATGAAAATGAGCAGGAGAATGAGAATAATAGCAAGACAGATGAACAGTGCCGTGTAAATCAGTTCTTTTGCTTTTACCACAATAATTTTTGTTTTTGCACTCAAAAAAAACAGTCCTTCCGATACATAATTTTAATAAATTCTATTCTGGCAAAAGGGATTTATGACTATTTTATTTAACAGGAAATTTCATTTTCCCTTAAATAAAACGCCCAGCGAAGATTACACTGTGGCATATGGGAAAATGTCGCTGAAGCGGCCTGCCGCAGGCGGAGAATCCTGCTTTGCAGGATTCTTTTTATGGAGGAGAGAAGGACGGCTCCCCTGTTTTTCGGGGAAGGAGGCATTATGGAACAAAGACAGACATTTCCGGAAGTATTTCCGGATTATACGATACCCGACAATTTAAAATTTGTACTTTCCAATACCATTGTCACAAAAGTGGTGATGAAACAGAGCACCAACGAACTCATTGTACACACCAAAAGTGAGCATATCATGGGAAAGAAGCTGGTCAACAAGATTGCCTATGATCTGAAAAATGCGCTGTTTCGGGGCACTTCGGTGTTTCTCACCATCGATGACACGTATGAGCTGTCTCCGGTGTATACCCTGGAACAGCTGACAAAAGATTACTGGGACAGTATTCTCTATGAAGTCCACCGGATGGGACAGGTGGAGTACAGCCTGTTTCTGCGCTGCGAGTGGGGCTTTGAGGAAAATATCATGACCATCCTTCTGGAGGATTCTTTCCTGGCAAGAAATAAATCGGCAAAGCTCAAAAAGTATCTGGAAGAAATGTATGCCCATCGGTTCGGCAAAGAGATACAGGTAGGATTTGATTTTACCGATGACGCCAAACAGGCCTTTTATAAGGCGAGAAATCACAAGCTGAACCTTGAGGTGGGCATGGTGATGGAGCAGATTGAAAAAGCCGAGGCGGAGAGAGGCGGCCAGAAAAACGCGGAGGACGGACAGGAGAAAGAGGGCGGCCAGAAGCCGGCTAAGAAGACCAGCACGTATTCTGCTAATTTCTTTGAAGAGCGGGCCAGAAGAAAAGAATTCGGCGGCTATGCCAAGAGGCAGAAAGACCCGGATATCATCTATGGAAGAAACTGCGATGGGGAAGTCATGCCCATCGAGGAGATTGTGGACGAGATTGGCGAGACGGTGATCCGGGGACAGATCATCGGCATTGATATCCGTGAAATCCGTCAGGAGAGAAGTATCGTCAGCTTCCGGATCACGGATTTCACCGATACCATTGTGGGAAAGGTATTTTTGAAAAATGCGCAGCTGCCGGATTTCCTGGATGAGTTTCAGAAGGGAAAGTTCTATAAAGTGAAGGGAATGCCCCGGATGGATACCTTCGAGCATGACATTACCATGTCTTCCATATCCGGTATCAAACCGATTCCCGACTTTCGGACGAAACGAATGGATAAGAGTCTCGAAAAGCGGGTGGAACTGCATCTCCATACGGTCATGAGCGATCTGGACAGCGTGGTGGATATCAAAAAGGTCATTCAGACGGCCAAGGAATGGGGGCATCCGGCCCTGGCCATCACGGACCACGGAGTACTGCAGGCATTTCCTATCGCCAATCACTGTATCACCATGGAAGAACCGTTCAAGGTGATTTACGGGGTGGAAGGTTATTTTGTGGACGATCTGAAGAAGCTGGTCACCAACGCCCGGGGGCAGACCCTCGATGACAGCTTTGTGGTTTTTGACCTGGAGACCACCGGATTCAGCCCGATTCACGACGCCATCATTGAGATTGGCGCGGTGAAAGTGTCCGGCGGCGAGATCGTGGATCATTACAGTGTGTTCGTCAATCCGAAACGGCCGATTCCTCTGCGGATCACAGAGCTGACCAGTATTGACGACGCTATGGTGGCGGGAGCGGAAGATATCGAAACCATTCTGCCGGAATTTTTAGCTTTCTGTGAAGGATGTTCCCTGGTAGCCCATAATGCGGAGTTCGATGTGAGCTTCATCGAGGCCAACGCCGACCGGCTGGGCTGCGAGCATGATTTTACCGTGCTGGATACGGTGCAGATGGCGAGACTTCTTCTGCCGGGACTGAACCGGTTTAAGCTCAATACGGTCTGCAAGCATCTGGGCATCAAGCAGGAACACCATCACCGGGCTGTGGATGACGCCCGGGTGACGGCAGAAGTTTTCCTTCGTTTTGTGGAGATGTTAAAGGAGCAGGATGTTCATACCCTGGAAGAGCTCAACAGCATGGGAAGCACCTCGGCGGATCTCATCAAAAAGGCCGCCACCTATCACGGCATCATTCTGGTGAAAAATAACGTGGGGCGGGTGAACCTGAACCGTCTGGTGTCCGCTTCCCATCTGGATTATTTCAACCGGCGGCCGAGGATGCCGAAAAGCCTCATTGAAAAGTACCGGGAGGGTCTGATCCTGGGTTCCGCCTGCGAGGCCGGAGAGCTGTTTCAGGCCATCATCCGTGGTAAAAGCGAGGAGGAAATCGCCCGGATCGTAAACTTTTATGACTATTTGGAGATCCAGCCCATCGGCAACAACGCGTTTATGCTGGAGAGTGATAAATATGACGCCAAAACTGTGGAAGATCTGCAGAATTATAACAGAAAGATTGTGGAATTGGGAGAACAGTATCATAAGCCGGTGGTCGCCACCTGCGACGTACATTTCCTGAATCCCGAAGACGAACAGTACCGGCGGATCCTCATGGCGGGAAAAGGATTTGCCGACGCCGACAATCAGGCGCCCCTTTATTTCCGCACCACCGAGGAGATGCTCGAGGAGTTCTCTTATCTGGGTGAACAAAAGGCGAGAGAGGTGGTCATCACCAACACCAACAAGATTGCCGATATGATCGAGAAGATTTCTCCGGTGCATCCGGATAAATGTCCTCCGGTCATCCCGAATTCCGATAAGGAGCTGACGGATATCTGTTACAACAGGGCCCATGAGATATACGGGCCGGAACTGCCGGAGATTGTAAAGGAACGTCTGGACAGGGAGCTTACATCCATCATCTCCAACGGATTTGCCGTCATGTACATCATTGCCCAGAAACTGGTAAAGGATTCCAACGATCACGGTTATCTGGTCGGCTCCCGGGGTTCTGTCGGTTCCTCCTTCGTGGCGACCATGTCAGGGATCACGGAGGTAAATCCGCTGTCGGCTCACTACATTTGCCCGAAATGCCATTTTGTGGACTTTGACTCAGAGTATGTAAAGCCTTATACCATGAAAGGTATGTCCGGCTGCGACATGCCCGACCGGGACTGCCCGGTCTGCGGCACGAAGCTGTTAAAAGAGGGCCATGATATTCCGTTCGAGACCTTCCTGGGATTCAAGGGCAATAAAGAGCCGGATATCGACCTGAACTTCTCAGGAGAGTACCAGGCCAAGGCCCACAAATACGTGGAGGTCATCTTCGGGGAAGGCTCCGCTTTCCGTGCCGGAACCATCGGTACCCTGGCGGAGAAGACAGCCTACGGTTATGTGATGAAGTATTTTGAGGAGCGGGGCATCCATAAACGCCGCTGCGAGATGGAACGGCTGGCGGAGGGCTGTACCGGCGTCAAGAGAACCACCGGACAGCACCCGGGCGGAATCATCGTCGTGCCTCATGAGCATGAGATCTATGATTTTACTGCCATCCAGCATCCGGCCAACGATGTGAACACGGATATCATCACCACCCATTTTGAGTATCATTCCATTGACCACAACCTGCTGAAGCTTGATATTCTCGGACACGATGATCCCACCATGATCCGGCGGCTGGAGGATCTGACCGGCATTGACGCCAAGACGATTCCTCTTGATGACAAAGACGTCATGGAGCTGTTTCATGGTACGGAGATTCTGGGCATCACACCGGAGGATATCGGCGGCGTGGAGATGGGATCTCTGGGCGTGCCGGAGTTTGGTACGGATTTCGTTATGCAGATGTTAAAAGATACGAATCCCCAGTGCTTCTCCGATCTGGTGCGTATTTCCGGTCTGTCCCACGGAACGGACGTGTGGCTGGGCAACGCCCAGACCCTCATTGAGAGTGGTCAGGCGGAGATTTCCACGGCCATCTGTTGTCGTGACGATATCATGACCTACCTGATCAACATGGGACTGGATAAGGAAGAGTCCTTCACCATCATGGAATCCGTCCGGAAGGGCAAGGGACTGAGAGATGAGTGGGTGGAGACCATGCTAGCCCACGGGGTGCCGGAATGGTACATCGGTTCCTGCCGCAAGATCAAATACATGTTCCCGAAGGCCCATGCCGCCGCCTATGTTATGATGGGATGGCGGGTGGCCTGGTTTAAGGTCCACAAACCGCTGGCTTACTACGCCGCGTATTTCAGCATCCGCGCCTCGGCTTTCTCCTACGAGATCATGTGCCGGGGACGGGCCATCCTGGAGCAATATCTCAATGAGCTTACCTCCATGCCGAAAGAGCAGCAGACCAAGAAAGACCAGGATACCATCCGGGACGGACGTATCGCCCAGGAAATGTACGCCCGGGGCTTCGAGTTCATGCCGATCGATATCTACAGGGCCAAAGCCAGAGACTGCCAGATCATTGACGGAAAGATCATGCCGCCTCTGTCCAGCGTCGAAGGTCTCGGAGACAAAGCCTGCGAGCAGGTGGAGGAAGCGGCCAAACACGGGCCGTTTACTTCCCTGGACAACTTCCGGGAACAGGCCAAGGTCAGCAAGACCAACGTGGATAAAATGGTGGAACTGGGCATCCTGACCGGACTGCCGGAAAGCGACCAGCTTTCACTGGCGGATTTTCTGGCTGTATAATGGGATTTGTAAAGGTAGCTGCAACTTTTCCATAAACAGACAATGACGTAAGAACACATACGGGTTCGCCCGTCTCGACCCTCACTCGGACTGTTGAAGGATAAATGACATCAGGCGATTTCGCCAGTCCTCCCTCACAGCTCGCGGCCGAAGACCCTATGTGTCCTGAACGTCATTTGTATATTAGAAAACGATATTGTTTCCACCTTTACAACAATCCGGGCTACTGTGGCGAGGCAGCGGGAGATGAGAAAACGAAGAGCAAGCCATCCGGGTATCTGCCACTTGCACAGACATTGTTATAGATTTTAAAATCAGAGTGTCCCGTATGCTGCTATGGCTAACTGTCTTGCCAACGTAGCAGAGGGTTCTTGTAAATTTCCATGCACGTAGACTGCATTTGGAGAAGACAAGGCATTGATATGGTTTGACGACGACTGTGAGTGCAGGCGTGGCGAGCAGTTGTAAAAAGAAGGTCTGTTATCAGCCTGCCGAAGTGGAGGAGGAGCCTTCCCTGACTGCGTTTTTCTATTATATATACAAAGACGCAAATCCCGTCTGCGTATCTGTACCCGGATTATCTCAAAACCGATAGGTTAAAATCGACAAATCCCCCAATTCATGATAAGATGTTACCATGGCTGAAAATGCAGTGCGCCCGGTGGTGAATTGCATTTTCAGAAATGGTAAAAAATATAATGGGCGTGCCGGTGCGGTTTTCGTAAGAGAAGGACATCGGGGAAAACAGGAACGCCCGGAAAGGAAAGATTATGGCATATATTAAAAATGCGGACATACAGGGAAATGCCTGGGTAGCGGAAGGTGCGGTTGTAATTGGAAATGTGACAGTTGGTGATGAGAGTTCCGTCTGGTACAATGCGGTGATCCGGGGGGATATGGCTCCTATCGTCATCGGCTGCGGTTCCAATGTGCAGGATGGAGTGGTCATTCATGCGGACAAAGATTTCCCGTGTAAAGTGGGAAACAGTGTTACCATCGGTCATAATGCGATCATTCACGGCTGCACCATCGGCCACAATACGGTGATTGGAATGGGAGCCATCGTCATGAACGGCGCTAAAGTCGGTGAGGACTGCATCATCGGCGCGGGCAGTCTTGTGACAGAAGGCACAGAGATTCCGGACGGAATGCTGGCGTTTGGTTCCCCTGCCAGAGTGATCCGTCCTCTGACGGAGGAGGAAAAGAAACACAATGAGACCAGCGCGCTCACTTATATGCTGACAAAGAATCTGCAGCAGTAGGAAGCGCTGACAGACCGGCGCCGCCGCAGGAAAACCGGGGCCGGCGCTGATGTGGAAGGGAGAAAATACATGTCGAAGAGCATTATAGACATTGAAGAAAATGCGGCACCGTCTGGTGGAAAGTGGAGAAAAGGAAAGCGGTATCAGGGTTATGATCTGGGAAAAACTCTGGAAAAACGTTCCCAAAGACCGTGGTTTTGGAAGATACTTGGGATCAGTCTTCTGCTGACAGCGGTGATTATCCTTGCCGTCTGGGGATTTGTTTTCCGGAGCAATCAGAAAATGACCAGCTATATTTCCGAGATCAATAGTGCTAACACCATGGAGTCACTGCTGGACGGTCATGAGAATGTGCTGATTACCGTGAATTATTCACATCTGACCAATGAAGATGATTATAAAACCGCCCGTTTTGTGAGAAAGACCAACAATGGAGATTATTATTCTTATTACAAAACGGAAGGTATGGAAGAAGATTACAAAGAAGTTATCCGCAATAAACAGCTGTATCGTTATGACGGCAACTTTGTATATTATTACGGACTGCTGGGAGACGATTACGAGAATGTCTGTGTTTCAGAGATTGAGGGCGAAGTTTTCCAGATGAATGACGGATTAAAAATCACCAGTGAGCAGGAGAGCGGAGACTTCCTGAAGATTGAGGCAACCTATGATGTCTCTGAGGGAGACGCTTACACCACAAGATATGGTTTTAATGCCGGAGACCAGATCGTGCAGACTTTGACGGTGGATAAAGATACCATGGCTGTTCTGACTGCTGTGGAGACTTGCAACGGAGAAGAGTTCTACAGCTATACGGTGGAATTTGACGGAGAGAATAAGAATCCGGAATTTTACCAGAATATCAAGGATGAGGCCACAGACAGAGAATGTACTGTCTATTACGATTATGAAGGAAACGATGAGAAAACGTACACCTTTGACATCCCGAGCGGCGTATATTTTAATGTGCTGAGTCACGATGGATATACCGTTTATTCGGATGAAGACTGTGAGAATGAATTCACAGAATACCAGATGCAGGTGCAGAATCCGGAGACGGATATTACCCTGTATGTCAAAAAGAATGAAGAATAGACCATGATGAAGACAAGAAGATTATTTTATGAAAATGTATATCAAAAAGACTTTGAGGCAGAGGTTCTTTTTTGCGGAGAAGATGAAGCGGGAACTTATGTGATACTCGACCAGACCGTGTTCTATCCGGAAGGCGGTGGTCAGCCGGCGGACAGGGGCGTGCTGTGCCCGGAACATGACGGCGGGGTCCATGAACCATGTGAAAACCGGCCAGAGAGTGCAGCCGGCGCCGCCGCCACGAGCGGAGAGCCGGAATCCAGCGGTTCGTTATCAATGAAAAGAAGCGGACAAATTTCTGTCCTGGATGTTCAGTATGCAGGAGAGAGTGGGGAAGATATCCGCCACTATGTGGATCAGCCGTTATCTGCCGGAACAAAGGTTCACGGTTTTATCGACTGGGAGCGCCGGTTTGATCTGATGCAGCAGCATTCCGGCGAGCATATCGTGAGCGGTTGTGTTCATAAAAAGTATGGCTATGATAATGTGGGATTTCATATGGGCGAAGATGTGATCACCATAGACTTTAACGGTCTTTTAGATGAAGTGCAGCTTTTGCAGGTGGAGAAAGAAGTCAATGATTACATCTGGGAGAACCGGCCGGCCAGAATATTTTTTCCGGATGCGGAAGAAAGAAAACGGCTGCCTTTCCGAAGCAAAAAGGAGCTGACCGGAGAAGTCCGCCTGGTGGAATTCCCGGGAGGCGATCTCTGCGCCTGCTGCGGCCTTCATGTGGAGGCTGCCGGAGAGATCGGTCTGGTGAAACTGCTGTCGGTGAAACATTTCCGGGAGGGCGTCCGGGTGGAGATGGTATCCGGAAAACGGGCGCTCCGGCTGCTGCACCAGCATCTGGAGGCCAATAGCCGTGTTGCGGTGGAACTTTCCGTAAAACCGGATCAGACTCCGGAAGCAGTCCGCCATCTGCAGGATGAAATCTATGCGCTCAAGGGACAGATCGCGTCCCTTCGTCAGGAACAGTTTGCCATGCGGGCCAGTCAGTGCAGAGGTAAAGGCAGCGTACTTGTGCTGGAGCAGAATCTGGATGCCGCAGAGGTCCGTAAAGAAGCGGATGCTGTTCTCGATACCTGCGGCGGAATCTGTGTGGTCATCTCGCTGGAGGAGCCGCGGTCAGAGAAACAAAAAGACGGGAATAATGGCGCCGGAGGAAAGTACGCCATCGGACAGCGGGACGGAGACGTCCGGGAGCTGGTCAAAGAAATGAACGGGGCGCTTTCAGGAAAAGGCGGCGGGAAGCCATTTTTCGCCCAGGGATCTCTGCAGGCGGAAAAGAAAGATATCGTAGACTTTTTTACCCGGAAAGGCTTTATGATCGTGTAAAAGGTCGGAGAACCACAGATTTTGCAGATTTTCGAAGATTTTTCATTGTTCTTTAATCAAAGTGTAAGAAAGAAGTTATTTACTTTACCGTAATTATGGGGTAAGATTTAACATAGTTTCGTGAGAAATTGTTATCAATATAGAAAATTCACAGAAAGAAGGGGTTAAGATGCATTTTAATAAAATGAAACGCTGGGGTGCGGTGCTGCTGGCCGGAACCATGGCCTTTTCACTGATGGGCTGCGGCAGCAAGAAGAGTGACCAGCAGGATAATGCAGAGCCGACGGAGGCATCCACGGAGGATACGACAGAGGAGAAGGATGCGGATTCGGAAGATTTTGTGGATGGAAATGTCACGTTGCCATCTGATTTTGGAGATATGATTTATCCGCTGACAGCATTGATGGTAGAATCGTATTCCAAGGAGCTTCCATATTATAACGAAGATTCCACGGAAGATGAGGCGGATTCTTTTTGGTTCTCCATGGCTGTGCTGACATCTCTTATGAATGATTTTGTGAAGGATGTCACTGTGGATACAGACAGTGACTATCTGTATATTGATGAGGATACCACAGATATGTATGCTTCGGCTCTCTATGACGCTTATGCGCAGGGCAATCTGGAGTTTCCGGAATTGGCAGAGGATGACACGTATGCTGTATACAATGAGGATGACAGTACCTATGGATTCCTCTCCGGCGGCATCGGCTCTCTGGAAGCTTACATCACAGACTGCCAGGCAGAAGGTGATGAATATGTCCTGACCACAGAGCTTCGTGATTTGGATTCCGGTGATGAAGTCTGCGGTACCTATAAGATTACCATCGTGCCGACTTCCTATGAAGGAGAGGACAATGCATTTGCCTATGCGGTATCGGATTTTGAAGAGACAGAAGCAGACAGTGACGGAGTGGATTTCTCAGAAAGAGATACGGAGGAATACGAAGGCACTACCGGTGACGAGACCACCACAGAAGAGTCGACGGATGAGACGGACGAGACCGACGCCACCACAGAAGAGGACGGAGCATCTGCTTCCACGGAAGAAGATGCGATCTCCGAGGACGATGCGCTGGCTTTGGCACAGGAATATTACGGAGACGATGCGGAATACAGCTTTAAGAAGATTGTCACCATCGGTGATTATGAATACTATGATTTTTCAGTAGACGGTGACAGCGTATCTTCCACGGACGTTCTGGTATCCACTGATGGGGAAAATGTCCTTGGCGGCGTGCAGAACGATGACGGAACCTGGTCCTTCGATCAGTAGACCTACGGGATGTGTCAGCCTGTATTTTCCGTACGCAGCTGAAATGTTTTGAGATATTATAGGAAATGTATATAGGAAACGTATAAAAGAAAACAGCCTTTGATTTTTCCGGCTGCCAGAAGTCAGATACAGAATCTGATTTTTGGCAGCGCTCAATGCAGGAAGGATCATAGGCTGTTTTTATTCGCCGTAAAAATGGAATCCTTCTTTCTGCTGCTTTGCCCGCAGGTTCCGGCGCATTTCCGCCCGCTCCCATTCCTTCCGGTCTTCTTCGGTCTCAAGGATCAGGCGTGGCAGCGTGGCAGGTTTGTTATCCTCACCGAGACCGATTTCTGTCAGGAAGGCCCGGTTGATCAGATCTCTCTTTCCATCGGTATGTTCCACATAAGTCTCCACCTTCACTTCCATGGACGTGTTTCCCACATGAGTAACCCTTCCGATGATCACGATCACGTCCCGTTGAAAAGCACCCTGCAGAAAACGAAGATTGTCCACTGACGCCGTTGTCACATTCATCTGAGAATGGCGTTTAGCCACCAGGGCGGCCACCTCATCGATCCACTGCATCAGCACGCCTCCAAAGAGTCGGCCCGCATCATTTAAGTCCGCCGGACGGATAATGTGTACCGTTTCCACCTTGGATTCTGCCACTGTTTTTGCACGAAATTCCATAAAGATACCTCTCTCATCTGTAAATTTTATTTTCTAAATCATCATAACATTTCCTGATATATTATGCCAGCAGAATACCGGAAACGGCGAAAAAAATGAAAACCGGCGCACAGTCTCCCGGAATAGGATCTGTCACCATCGGGATTTCCGGGCATATTTTATTTCATAGGAAATTGCATTCCTATGAAATAAAAAACGCTCCGCGAGGATCGCACTGCGGCGGATAGGAAGATGCCGCTTTCGCGACCCGCCGCAGGCGGAGAATCCTGCTTTGCAGGATTCTTTCTTGTAAATAAATTTGTGATGACGGGGGAGATTTATGGAGGCAATGGATTCTCGTTCAGGAAAAGAGAAAAAGAAAGGGGCCTGTGAGGCTGCCGAAAACGCAGATCTTTTATTTCTGGATGTTCTGTGTACATACTTTGAGACAGAGCAGATCCTCACCAAAGAACAGATAGAGCGGTTCCGGAAAAACTGGCTGGTACAGGAGAGAGAACCGCACCGGCGGGAAGACCAGCCGTGAGAGAAGATTTTCAGGAAGAATTTTAAAAATATGGAAAAGAAACAGGGATAGATGAACCCACAGTGGATCACCTATCCCCGTTTTTTATTTCATAGGAAATTACATTCCTATGAAAATAAAAAACGCTCCGCGAGGATCGCACTGCGGCGGATAGGAAGATGTCGCTTTCGCGACCCGCCGCAGCGGAGAATCCTGCTTTGCAGGATTCTTTCTTGTCCGGCAGAATACAATCAAGAATTCTGCGGCAGGATTTTCGTTGTCAGTTTTAGAAACTGTCAGAAAAGAAGACGGCCCCGGTTCAGCGGCTGAGCCTTTTTTCCATCCAGGTGACCGCCTTATACAGGAACGCGGCCATCAGACAGAGAAGGAAAATGGAGAGCATTACCCAATCCATTTTAAAGAGCTGCGGCAAAATGGAAGGGAAAATGATAAAGTGGGTATTGCAGTAAATATTATTTATATTCTAAACGGTTATTTAAAGAAGAAATTGCAATAATTGATATTTTATAGGAAGAAGGGCATCCAATTAATGGTAAATGTGGTATAGTAAGCAGGAGGAATTTACATAAACAATACAAATCTCTTTATTATGCTTCGGCATTTGAAGAATTTCAGGAGGAACCCCATGGGTGAAATAAGAGAACAAAAGAAGATTTCTGTCGGATTGTGGGTATTTCTACTGGTGATTTTCAGTTTCTTAGTTATTTCATGGAGATATAGTCCGACAGAGCATTTTTTCGATGAAGAAGGAGTATATGAACTTGAGACTGTCTGGCATGGAGAGAGACAGTCGGAGAGCGTGGACAGCCTGCCTGCTGTTTTTGCACATGATGAAAATGGAACGGCCACCGTGTATACGACGATTGATGAAAAATGGATGGAACAGGGGAATACTCTTTGTTTTCGGGCTTCTCAGGAAGCTGTGCGCGTCTGGATTGACGGTTCTTTGGTGCTGGAACAAGGGAATCTGGATATCGGTATTTTTGGACAGGCTCCTTCCAGCGGCTGGGTTATGTTCCGGCTTCCCGCAGACAGCGGAGGGAAAGAACTGAGAATAGAATTGTCCTCTCCCTATGAAAATTATCAGGGATTATTGCATAAGGTTTATATAGGTACAAAAGCAGCTCTGTTATTTGCTGTTCTGCATACTTATGGACTTGGATTTGCAGTTGCTTGTCTGCTCATAGCCATCAGCGTGGTACTGTTTCTGTTCTATCTGTTATTTTTTGTCAGGAAGATTCCTGGCAGTCAATTTTTGCTTCTGGCAGTTTTTGGAATGCTGGCGGGAATATGGATGCTCGGAGAGAGCCACATGCTTCAGTTTTTCACGGGAAAGCTGGCTGCCTGGTATAATATGACGATGATTGTCATACATTTAATGCCGTTGCCGCTTCTCGGAATCATGGAGAAATTGCCGGACTATTCATACGGACGCATATGCAGAGGCGGCAGATATTTTCTGATGGGATATTTGATAATGCTGATCGGACTGCAGGTGTCGGGAATCCGGGATTTTATGCAGATGCTCAACATATCGCTGATGATTTTACTTTTGATTTGTGTAGGTAACCTGTTTCTGATTTACTGGGAGTTTTTTCACAATCACAATAAAAAAATTCTTCCTATGGTAGTGGCAATCACCATATTTTCTGTCTTTGCCTGTATGGAGCTGACGCATGGACTGATTAATATTCACAGAGCTTTAGGCTCATATCTGCAGGTGGGAGTGCTGGCGTTTTACGTTGTTCTTTGTGTATTCAGCATTCGTACTACTTTTGACCTTTATGTGCAGGGCTTGCAGTCAGAATATTATAAAAAACTCTCCTATGTAGATCAGATGACAGGATGTATGAACCGGCGCGCCTTTACAGAGCGGGAGGATAGCTGGGTTCCCGGCGGAAACGATGTGCTTCTCATGATAGATCTGAATGATCTGAAGCAGATTAATGATGTGATGGGACACCATGTGGGAGATGTCTATATCAAAAAATGTTCTGACGCTATATTGGATATTTTTGGGAAGCTGGGAGATTGTTACCGGATGGGCGGTGATGAATTTCTTTTCTGGGGAACCGGCGTCCCGGAAGAAAAGCTGGAGAAGCTGGAAGAGGAGCTTCGTTCCCGCGTACAGGAAGCGTGCAAAGATATTTCTCCTGCCTGCGGGGTAGCTTCCGGCCATGCGGCAGCCACCCCGGAAGATAGATCCGTTGAAGAAATTCTGAAACGGGCGGACGAGAAAATGTATGAAAATAAACGTTATGTGAAGATGTGAGTAACCTGTCTTCAGTCACCCCCGAACATTTTTCCGCATACTAATAAGAAGAAAATAAAAACTCGTGGTGTATCTTTATGAAGGAAGATTCCTCATATGCAGAAGAGACTAAGAGCAGAAAATCATGCGGTACGCCGGCAAAAACGTCCGCGCTTTTATTTCTGGACGTCCTCTGTACATACTTTGAAGAGGAGCAGATTCTGGACAAAGAGCAGATAAAGCTTTTTCGGAAACAGTGGATGGCTGAGAAAATGTAAGGGGATGGCAGTGGAAAACGTTTATAGAGCATTTTTATAGGAAATATACTGCACTGGAATATATTTCTCAGAAAAATTTATTGACATCTGCACATTTCTCAGGTACAATTCTTACATCAAGATAATTTGATGTGAGGTGAAGCGATGGATACAATACATCAGGAACATGCGAAGATATTCAAGGCTCTCTGTGATGCAAAACGTCTTGCGATACTGGAGCAGCTGCGCAGCGGCGAGAAATGTGCCTGTAAGCTTCAGGAGCCTCTGGATCTGACACAATCAGGATTGTCCTATCATATGAAGATACTCTGTGATTCCGGCATTGTGGTCAGCCGTCAGGAAGGGAAGTGGACGCATTATCGTCTGAGCACATCCGGCAGAGATTATGCGTTGGAACTGCTGAAAAAGCTGACGACCCTGGATACAGTCCGGAATGGGTGTGGCGATAAGGAGAAATGAACGTCATCTGTAATCAGATGGCGTTTCCTTTAAACTAATACATCAAAAAAACTTGATGTGATATTCTTGAGAAAGTGAGGAAACTACATGGGAATATGGCAGTTTATTCAGGAACAGATTCTTGGGATGAAATGGATGAATGAGGTGATTGGATTTGGGCTTTCTGCCCTGGGTCTTGACGTGAGCGGACGGATTGGAGGCAGCATACAGTTTTTCTTGTA